>OGFF01001473.1_pt1 | contig 24932 bp, 29 predicted proteins | sample 1570751 | NCBI WGS metagenome assembly OGFF01 (sample SAMEA2581951, study PRJEB24529) | metagenome | biome: Human gut stool | place: China | collected 2011 | reverse complement strand
ACTTCAATGAATATGATATTCTAAAAAATGTTTCAACTTGCTATTGCAATTTGCGTAATTTAATATAATATAAAATAATATTGTAGATGATATGACCCCTAAAAATATTAAAATATTTTAAAAGCACTCTATGATTTGCAGAACTCCTGATTGGTTGGTATTTGTTTTCACTCTCTCAGGGGCAAGGATTACTGCTGTTTTTGCAAATAAAGCTGAACCCAAAATTTTGTGTACTATAATCAAATTTAATTGTAGGTTTTCTTGCAAATTAACAATGATTTTGTAAAAAAATGCAAAATAGTCAAATTTATATTGGTCAATATGCATATATTAAAGAAAAGTGCCAATTTATTAGTTATATTAATCTTAAATAAGCTTTTTTGTTGATATATTGAACTTTATGTGATATAATTATGAAAAAGTGTAGTGTGTAAGTGTGTGCATATATTAAGAGGTATTAATTATGAACAGAGAAAAAACAATTTACAATAGAATAATTAAGAGAATTTTAGATGTTATATGCTCTTTTATGGCAATTGTATTTCTCTCAATAGTTTATTTACCAATTTGTGTAGTTATAAAATGTACAAGTAAAGGCCCGATTTTCTTTAAGCAAAAGAGAATCGGAAAAGATAAAAAATATTTTAATATACTTAAATTCAGAACAATGAGAATTGATACTCCGAAAGATTGTCCTACTCATTTGTTAAAAAATCCGGAACAATATATCACTAAAGTTGGCAAATTTCTGAGAAAAACAAGTTTAGATGAATTGCCGCAAATTTTCAATATATTTATAGGTGATATGAGTGTTATAGGACCTAGACCTGCACTGTGGAATCAAGATGATTTAATAGCTGAAAGAGATGAATATAACATTAACAATTTAACCCCCGGGTTGACCGGTTGGGCTCAGATTAACGGAAGAGATGAACTTCCTATACCTGAAAAAGTACAGATGGACAAGGTTTATTATGATAATTTGAGCTTTGCGTTTGATGTTAAGTGTTTGTTTATGACAGTTGTCAGCGTATTTAAACACGAGGGAGTAGTGGAAGGCGGAACAGGAGCTATGAGTGATGAGCAATAAGAAAAAGAAAATTTTGATTCTGACTAACCATTCTTATATGCTTTATCGTTTCAGGAAAGAGTTAATTGAAGAGTTGATGAAGAATAATGAGGTAATATTAAGTATGCCTTTTGTCGGTCATCATGAAGATTTTATGAATATGGGTTTGCACTGTATAGAAACAAAAATGGAGCGAAGAGGTATAAATCCTTTTACCGATCTTTCTTTAATTAATTTTTATAAGAAAATGCTAAAAGAAGAAAAACCAGATTTAGTTATAACATATTCAATTAAGCCTAATATTTATGGCGGACTAATGTGTTCTAAGCTAAAAATTCCTTTTTATGCTAATGTTCAGGGCTTAGGAACAGCTTTTCAAACAAAAGGTCTTGCGCAATTTGTTACTTTATTGTATAAAACCGCTTTTAAAAAAGTACAAACTGTATTTTTTGAAAATCAGGTTAATGCTGATGAATTTAAAAGCAGAAAAATCATACAACCTGAAAAAGAAACCGTATTAAACGGTGCAGGCATAAATTTGGAAATATATAATTACCAACCATATCCGCATAATAAACCGCCAAGATTTTTATATCTTGGCAGAATTATGAAAGAAAAGGGTATGGGTGAACTTTTTGAGGCATCGGAGAAACTGCACAATGACGGCGAGAAATTTATTCTGGATTTAGTTGGCTTTTTTGAAGATGAGTATAAAGAAAAAGTTGACCGACTTGTTGAGAAAGGCATTGTTGCATTTCACGGCTTCCAGGAAGAACCTCGACCTTATTATGCAAAAGCAGACTGTGTAGTGATGCCCAGTTATCATGAGGGAATGAGTAATGTCAATCTTGAGGCTTCTGCTACCGGCAGACCGGTAATTACCACAAATATTCCCGGATGCAGAGAATCTGTAGAAGACGGAATTACAGGCTGGCTGTGTGAATCGAAAAATGCAGATAATCTTTACGAAAAGATGAAAATGTTTTTAAATACAAATATTACTACTCGTGAAGAAATGGGAAAGAAAGCTCGTAAAAAAATGGAAAAAGAGTTTGACAAAAATTCGATTGTGAAACAAACTATAGCCGCATTAGATTTAAATTAAATGTTTAATATAGATTGTTAGAAGGATTAGTATGATAAGAGTTTTACAAATTGTAACATATATGGGCAGAGGCGGTCTTGAAACTATGATAATGAACTATTATAGAAATATTGATCGCAATAAAGTTCAGTTTGACTTTCTTGTTCATCGTCAGGAAGAAGCTGATTATGATAAAGAAATAGTTGCTTTGGGCGGTAAAATTTATCATATGCCAATGTTAAATCCTTTTTCAAAATCTTATTTTAATGCTTTGGATTCATTTTTTAAAGAACATAAATATGATATTGTACATTGTCATTTAGATTGTATGAGCGCATACCCTCTAAAAATAGCCAAAAAAAATGGTGTAAGAGTTAGGATTGCTCATTCACATTCAAAAAGTCAAGACAAAAATATTAAGTATCCTATTAAATTATATTCCAAAAGATTGATACCTCAATATGCTACTCATTTGTTTTCTTGCGGAAAGGAAGCGGGTGATTGGATGTTTTGCGGTCATGAATATACTATAATAAACAATGCAATTGATGCACAAAAATATCTTTTTAATAGAGATGTTGCTAAAAAAGTAAGAACTGAATTAAATATTAATGACGATGCTCTCGTTGTGGGTCATGTGGGGCGATTTAATCCGCCTAAGAATCATGATTTCATTATAGATGTCTTTAATAAGATTTATCAAAAAAATAATACAGCAAAATTGATTCTCGTTGGCGCGGGTAATGGTCAACAGAATATTATAGATAAGGTTAAAAATCTTGCATTATCTGATAGTGTTTTATTTTTAGGTAACCGAACCGATGTAAATAAAATTTTACAGGCTATGGATGTATTTCTTTTTCCGTCACTTTACGAGGGTTTGCCGCTTTCTATAATTGAAGCTCAAGCTGCCGGATTACCATGCGTTATATCCGATAATGTTCCACCGGAGTGTATAAAAACAGATAGAGTTTTTCATTATAGTTTAGAAAAACCTTTAGATTTTTGGGCGAATAAAATAATAGAGGCTGCAAAAATTGAGAAAAATGATACATATGATGAAATTGTAGCTTCTGGATTTGATATTAAAAATAATGCAAATAAACTGCAAAACTTTTACACTTCGTTTTGTTATGGAGAATGAAAATGGCAACTTTAACTGTATTTACACCATTATATAATAGAATAAATACTTTAAAAAGAACTTATGAAAGTTTAAAAAGACAAACATCCAAGGATTTTGTTTGGCTGATTATTGATGACGGTTCTACTGATAATCCATATGAGATTATAAAGGAATGGATTAAAATTAATAATGGCTTTGAAATAAAGTATGTTTACAAAGAAAATGGCGGAATGCATACAGCGCATAATACGGCATACGAAAATATTGATACCGAACTTAATGTTTGTGTAGATTCGGATGATTATATGCCGGATAATGCGGTGCAATTGATTATTGATTGTTGGAATAAAAACAAAAATAAAGGTTATGCCGGTATAATTGCACTCGATTTTGCCGATTCAACAAAAAAAGTAATTGGCAAAGAATTGCCAACAGACAAAGAAAGCACAACCCTTATGGGGTATTATAATAATGGTGGCTTTGGTGATAAAAAACTAATTTACAGGACAGATATAATAAAACAAACGCCTCCGTATCCTGTGTTTGACAATGAGAAATATGTTGCACTTGCATATAAGTATCATCTGATTGATGAAAAATATGAATTAAAAATACTTAATGAATGTGTTTGTATTGTTGATTATCAAATGGACGGTTCGAGTACAAATATGTACAGACAATATGTAAGGAATCCAAAAGGATTTGCTTTTTGGAGAAAAGAACAAATGAAACACAGTATAAATACCAAACAAAAGATAAAGGCTTGTATTCACTATGTTTCAAGTTCTTTAATAGCTAAAAATAAACACTTTATAAAAGAATCACCGGAAAAGTTTTTAACAGTATTAAGCGTTCCGCTTGGATTTCTGTTAAAGATAATCGTTGTAAAAAAATCAAAATCTTCTTATATGAAGGTTGAAGGGATTTAGTTAATGAATGTATTTGTATATACAACAGTATTAGTATTAATATTGTTTTATGTTGGCAGAAAACCGCTTGATAAAAATATTACAATTGAAACCGAAAAGACTAAGATAAGAGATACAAATACATTATTTTTTATTTTAGGAACATTGTTATTAGTGTATGTAACAGGACAAAGATTTGATTTTGGTGATACTATAGCATATTGGGAAATCTTTACTAAAGCTATGCCAATTGATGAGTGCATATCCTCCTTTTCAATTGGAAACGAATGGTTGTTTCAGTTTTATATGTCGTTCATACATACTTATATATCTACTGACCCGAGAGTTTTTATTGAAATTACTTCATTAATAACTATTTTCCCTTTAATGTATTTTTTATATAATTATAGCGGTGATTTAAAATTTGCTTTTTATATTTTTATAATGTCCGGCTGTTGGGAACATTCAATGAATGGACTGAGACAGTATTTGGCTACTGCAATAATAGTTGCGGGATTTCAACTTTTAGCGAACAGAAAATGGTATTTGTTTTTACCGTTAGTATTTATTGTTGCTCAAATACATACATCGGCATATATTTTTTTGCTTTTGTATTTTATAACAAATACAGAAGCTTGCGGTAAAATGACAAAATTTATTTTAGCTATTTCAATATTAATTGTAATTACATCCCCATTGACAGGAGGATTTGTTGATAACCTGTTATCGGGATTGGATTATGGTGATAGATATTCAGGACAAGAATGGAATTCCAGCATAAATATCTTCAGAGTATTGGTAAGTGTTGTGCCGATTGTTTTAGCTTTTTTCAATAAAGATCTAATGAAAAATAAATATAAATATTACAACACTGTATTTAATATGGCTCTGTTTTTCACTGTATTTACAATGGCAGGAGTGTTTTCATCTGTGTATGCCAGATTTAATATATATTTCGAAGTATTTTCTGTATTGCTATTGGTATGGAATGTTAACGAGATGGTAGTTAATTCAAAAATTCCGTGGATAAAAAATGCGGCATATATCTGCTATACATTATATTTTATATATCAAATCGTATTTACTTATGGTATGGGATGGCATACTAATTACCAATTTTTTACTAACAGCTATGGACAAGTATCTTGGATATAAATTTTTAAAAGGTGCAGCTTATGAATGAGATTTTTAAATATGATTACTATAGAATGACAGGTAATAGCTATTCTTTTTCTTTTAAAGCTAAATTTAGTTTATTTTTATATCATCAACTTAAATTTATGTATTTATGGAGAAAATTAAAAGTAAAAAATAACTATATTAACAGAGCAAGATTATATAGATTGACTAAAAAATATGGTTTAGAAATTTCACTGTCAGCCACAATTGGAAAAGGGTTATATTTAGGGCATCCATACAATATTACTGTGGCATCAGATGTTATAATCGGTGATAATGTTAATTTACATAAAGGATGTACTATAGGCAGAGAAAATAGAGGAGATAGAGCAGGTGTTCCTAAAATTGGTAATAATGTGTCGGTTGGTATAAATTCTACTATTGTCGGTAAAGTCAATATAGGAAATGATGTTATGATTGCACCAAACAGCTTTATTAATTTTGATGTACCTGATCATTCGGTAGTATTGGGAAATCCTGCAAAAATTCATTCAAAGGAATATGCTACAAAATGTTATGTGAACTTTTTAGTTTAGTGTTTTAATACAAATGGAGAGTAAAATGATACCTAAAAAAATACATTATTGTTGGTTTGGCAGAGGAGAGAAATCAAAAAAAATCAAAAAATGCATTGAAAGTTGGAGAAAATATTGTCCGGACTATGAAATTGTCGAATGGAATGAAGATAACTTTGATGTGTATCAAAACGCTTATACTAAATATTGCTATGATAATAAGAAATATGCGTTTTTGAGCGATTATGCCAGATTGTTGATTGTATATTTTGAAGGCGGTATCTATTATGATACTGATGTTGAGGTAATAAAACCAATTAACGATTTATTAAAAAATAAAGCTTTTGTCGGCTTTGAAGTTAATGAATATATTAATACCGGTATTGGCTTTGGAGCAGAGAAAGACAGTTCTGCAATAAAATTAATGATAAATGAATATGATAAACTTTTGGATGGAAAAAGCGGTACAGTAGGTTGTCCTATTTTAAATACAGAAGCTATAAAAAAATTAGGATTGCAGCTTAATGGAAAAACTCAATATTTAAATGGTATAACCGTATATGCTTCGGACTATTTTAATCCTTATGATGCTCCCACAGGAATATTAGAAAAAACAAGTAATACTTATTCGATTCATTGGTTTTCAGCTTCTTGGATGAGTAAAAATAAAAGGTTAAGATGTGATATTATGAAACCAATACATAGAATGTTAAGGAAAATTAGATGAAATCATATTTAAAAGTAATTATTAATAAAATTAAATTAACTTATATAAAAGTTATTAAATGTAAACAATTAAAATTATTCGGATATCAATTGTTTTCGTATAATTCAAAGCTTTTGTTTTCAAAAAAATCCAGTGTTTATTTAGGTGATAAAATTATTAATGACGGTCGTATTACAATAATTGTAGATGACAATGCAAAATTAATAATCGGTAATAATGTTTATTTTAATGAAAATAATATGATTAGTGTTAAATCATCTGTGGAAATAGGTGATGGATGCCAGTTTGGCCCAAATGTGAAGATTTTTGATAATAATCATATGTTTACTTCTAATGAAGGAGTGCTGCCGTTACATAAATCATCACCAATAAAAATTGGTAAAAATGTTGGATTTTTTCTGATGTTATTATTTTAAAAGGGATATCTATAGGTGATAATTGCGTAATATGTGACGGGTGTATTATTAAGGACGATATACCGTCTAAATATATAGTAACATTACAAAATAATTTGAAAATAAGACATATTGAGGATGATAAAGCATGAAAAAAAGAATTCTTTTTACTATGCCTTCTATGTTTATAGGAGGCGCCGAGAGAAGTTTATTGGGATTACTCGACGCTATTGATTATAATAAATATGATGTTGAACTTTTTTTATATAGACACGAAGGAGAATTTTTAGAATTTATTAATCCTAAAGTGACAATTATACCGGAAATAAATAAATATAAAACATTTGATGTTCCTATAGTTAGTTTAATAAAAAGTAAATTGTGTTTATTTGGCATTTCGAGGATTATAAGCAAAATATTTTTAAAATTACATTGTTTACTGTCTAAAGAAAAAGAGGGACTATGGATGCATATGCAATATACTTCTCGTTTTTTACAGTGGATTTTACCTAATATACCCGGTGAATATGATTGTGCTATCTCTTTTTTGGGCGTTCCTGATGTTTTGGTTAACAAAATTAATGCTAAAACAAAAATCGCCTGGATTCATACAGACTATGATACACTAAATCCATCAAGAAGATATGATAGATTAGTTTATTCAAAGATAGATTATATCGCAAATGTGTCAGATGATTGTACAAGAAAATTTTTGAAATATTATCCGGATTTTATTTCTAAGTCAATAACAATAGAGAATATCTTAAGTTCTAAATTTTTGGAATTTCAATCAAAAGAAAAAATAACGGATTTTAAAGAAAATTCAATTATAATACTTTCAATCGGTAGATTTTGTGAAGCTAAAAATTTTGATAATGTCCCTGCAATATGTAAACTTATACTAGGAAAAGGGTTAAATATAAAATGGTATTTAATTGGTTATGGCACAGATGAGGAAATTATCAGAAGTAAAATAAAAGAATTTGATATGGAAGATAGTGTTATTATTCTTGGCAAAAAAATAAATCCATATCCATACATAAAAAATTGTGATTTATATGTACAGCCGTCAAGATATGAGGGAAAAGCTGTAACCGTTCGTGAAGCTCAAATGCTTTGCAAACCGGTTGTTATTACAAAATTCGCTACATCATCAAGTCAATTGAAAGACGGTTATGATGGTATTATAGTTCCTATGGATAATCAAGGATGTGCAGATGGCATAGCAAAGTTATTAAATAATAAAGTACTTATGCAACAGCTTTCTGAAAATTGTGCTGAAAATGATTATTCAAATTCTCAAGAAATAAATAAAATATATGAAATTATTGAAAATAGTTAATTGTGTGTTAGGATATTTTTATGAATAAAGTTAAAGTTAGTGTTGTAGTTCCTGTATACAAAGTTGAAAAATATTTAGAGAGATGTGTTAATTCTATTATTAAGCAATCTCTCAGTGAACTTGAAATAATTTTAGTAGATGATGGTTCTCCTGATAATTGCGGAATAATGTGCGATTCATTTGCTGATAAAGATAATAGAATTAAAGTTGTACATAAAGCAAATGGTGGTTTAAGCAGTGCAAGAAATGCAGGCTTGAAGATAGCTACAGGTGAATATATAGGTTTTGTGGACTCTGATGATGATATTGAAACTGATATGTATGAAAAAATGTATAATACAGCGCTTAAATATAAAGTTGACTTTGTTATGTGCGATTATCAAAGAATTAATAGTAACGGTACTAATTTCAACAAAACACTTGATATTGATTCCGGTTTTTATGATAAAGAAAAAATCAGAAGCGATATTTTTCCTGCGTTGATTATGGGAAGTAATATTGACTATGGACCATTACTTTCGGTTTGCCTTTGTCTATATAAGCGTCAGTTTTTGACTGATAATTCTATTACTTTCGCAAATGATGTAAAATGGTCAGAAGATAATTTGTTTAGTGCTATTGTCGGATATAAATGTAATAGCTTTTATTATTTAAAAACCGAATATTTGTATCATTATTATTCCAATCCGGGAACTATCACAACTTCATATAGAGCGGGAGCATGGAATGTTTACTGCAAAATGAATGAGTATTTACATAATTTTTTTGATCAAATTTCTGATTATGATTTTTCTGAACAACTTAAAATCCATATGCTATATTATGCATGTAATTGTTTAGGTATGGCTTCTAAGTTGTCTGAAGAAGATGCTTTATATGAAATGAATATGATATTAAATTCACAAGAGTTAAAAACAGCTTTTAAAAGTTTGCACTTATCAGATATTTCTATAAAATTAAGATTTCAATTATATCTAATGAAACATAAGAAAACCAAAGTATTATATAAAATATATAATAAAAAAGGATGAAAAAATGACTTTACTTTCGATTATTATGCCTGTATATAATAAAGAAGAATATATAGACAGGGCTATACAATCAATTATCGGTCAAAATTTTAAAGAATGGGAATTAATAATTGTAGATGACGGTTCAATAGATAAGTCGCTTAGCTTATGTAAAAAGTATGAAAATGAAAAAATAAAAGTTATAAGTATTGAAAATAACGGTGTTTCTAATGCAAGAAACATTGGTTTGAATATGTCTTGTGGCGATTTTGTAACTTTTATTGATGCTGATGATTATGTAGCAAGTGATTATTTGGAAAATTTGTATCAGCCACAGTATGATTTTATAATTTCAGGTTTATCAAAAGTAAGTAAGAACAGTGAACTGATAGATACAATTAAACCTCTTAACAATGGTGTAATCAAAATAGATGATATATGTAAAAATTTTTATAAAGAACAGATGGACACCGGTATTTATGGATTTGTGGCAGGTAAATGTATTAGAAAAAGTATTATAACTGATAATAGTATTTCATTTGACAAAAGTATAAACTTAGCAGAGGATTATGATTTTTTCCTTAAAATTTATAATAAATTAGATAGTATACTATTTTTAGATTATTCCGGATATTTTTATTTAATCGGTACAGACAATTCCGCCATTGGTATGTCTGATAAAAAAATTGATTTTATAAAGCAAATTGAATTACAAAATAAAACAAGAACATTTTTGGAAAATCACAACTCTTTTGGAGAAAATGAAAAAAATCTATATATGAAAAGAGTTGCCGGATACATATACACAATATTAATTAATTGTAACTGTAATTCATATAAATCATATTTATTTGATTATAAACGATTAAAAAATACTATCCAAAGAGTTAATCCCAAAGAAGTAAATTCAATATTAATAAAAGTTATTTTATGTTTATATAATAAAAACAAATATAGTCTTATTTTTATCTTATTAAAAATAAGAAGAAAACTGGGTAGATAATATGAAAGTAGTAATGTATGTCCATGGCGGAAGTAAAAACCATGGTTGTGAAGCTATAGTAAGATCGACTGCACAATTGCTTAAATTAGATTTAAATCAATCTATACTTTTGTCATATAATTGCAGTGAAGATCTTCAGTATGGTTTAGATTCTGTTGTACAATTGCGACAGGAGATAAATACAATTAATCGAAAGTCTTTAGATTTTGTTAAAGCATATTTTATGCAGAAAATTTTTAATAAATCTATTTATATGGACGCTTTACTTCATAAGCAATCAATTAATCAAATTAATAATATGGATATTGGCTTATTTGTAGGAGGAGATAATTATTGCTACTCTGATGCAGAAGTGTATCCTATTGTGAATAACTTAATAAGAAAAAAAGTCAAAAAACTTGTGCTGTGGGGTACATCTGTTGAACCTTCTGTATTAGAAAATAATAGAATAAGAAAAGACATTAAAAAATTCGATTTAATTATTGCAAGAGAAAGTATATCTTATAATGCTATAAAGCAAGTAAATCCTAATACAATATTATTGCCTGATCCCGCATTTTTTCTTAATATTGAAAAGACAGAGTTACCCAAATACTTTGTAAAAGGTAACACAATAGGTATTAATATCAGTCCGATGATTTTAGATTATGAAAAGAACCGTGGAAAAACATTTGAAAACTATGAATGTTTAATTGATTATATCATTGAACAAACTGATTATAATATTGCATTAATTCCGCATGTAATATGGGATTCTAATGATGACAGAAAAGTATTGCAACAATTATATAAAAAAATATCAGACAAAAATAGAATTTCTATTGTAGATGATCATAATTGTCGGCAGCAAAAATATATTATAAGTCAATGTGCTTATTTTATTGGTGCCAGAACGCATTCAACCATTGCTGCGTATTCTACCGGCGTACCAACTTTAGTTGTAGGATATTCTGTGAAAGCAAAAGGAATTGCTAAAGATTTGTTTGGTACATATGATAATTATGTTATTCCTGTGCAGGATTTGAATCAGAAAAACAATTTATTAAATTCTTTTTTATGGCTTGAAAAAAATACAGATAGAATAAAAATTACATTAAACGATAAGATTAAAGAGTATTCTGAACTTAAAGAAGAGTACTTGAAAGGATTAATTAATGGTTAAAACAGAAAACTGCGAAGCTCTTGTGTCTGTTATAATACCCGTTTATAATGTTGAAAATAATATTTCATATTGTATAGAATCAGTATTAAGACAAACATATAAAAATCTTGAAATATTGATTATAGATGATGGTTCAACTGATAACAGTTACAATATATGTAAAAAGTATGCTAATAACGATAATCGAATAAAAGTAATACATCAAGAAAATCATGGTATTTCATATGTTCGTAATTTCGGAGTAAAATTAGCTAAAGGTAATTACATATTCTGGATAGATAGTGATGATTATATAAAAGAAAATATAATTGAAAAGCTGTATGAAAATTTAATTAAATGTGACGCAGATATTTCTATATGCGATTTTATAAAAGGCAGTGAAACAGACTATATATTTCCAGATAGTAATAATATTGCCGTTGAGTGTTTTGATAATAAAATAGGTTTAGAATTAATTTATAAAAATGATCATTATTCTTTTATTATGGCTGCCTCTTGGGCTAAGCTTATTAAAAAGGATTTATATAACGGATTACAATATCCTGACGGTAAAATTTTTGAAGATATTTATATGAGTCATCATCTAATTAATAAATGTAAGAAAATTGTATTTACAAATGAAGTGATGTACTATTATTATCAGTGGCCGGAAAGCATTCTCGGAAAATAATTCAGTTATGGAGTATGAGCTTAATTCAAATGCTGCTTTTGAATATAAGACAGTTTTAAATAAATTATATTATGGTGAAACATATCCACTGAATCGTAAAAAGCTAATTAAGTAAATACAGAAAAGTGGCAGAAAAACTAATCCATTAAAGATATTTTTTAACTCGGTATTAAGGAGACTGCATAATGAAAGTTAATCAACTTCGTGTGGGTACGTTACTATCGTATGTCAATCTTGCAATAGGTAGTATTATACCTATGATATATACCCCAATTATGTTAAGAATACTTGGTCAAGCTGAGTATGGCTTATACAGTTTGTCAAACTCTATTGTTGGATATTTATCATTATTGAATTTTGGATTTGGCAGTACAATTATTAGATATATATGTAAGTATAGAGCCGAAGGCAAGAAAGAACAAGTAAGAAGCATATTTGGTTTATTTTTGATAATATACGGGATAGTATCTGTTTTAGTAATTATCGGCGGATTTATATTAATGTTATGTACTGATTCATGTTTTTCTAAGGGTCTTACGCAACAGGAAGTAGATAAACTTAAAATATTGATTGTTATGATGGCATTTAACACAGCCATTGCCTTTCCAATTAGTGTTTTTTCATCAATTATTACTGCATATGAAAGATTCATATTTAGAAGAGTTATTGATATTTTTTCTACAGTTTTAGCTCCAGTTGCTAACATTATACTATTATATTGTGGATTTGGCTCAATCGGTATGACATTCTCAGGACTCCTACTTAATTTTATTGCCTGCCCTGTCAATATATACTATTGCTTTAAGGTTTTAAAAATAATACCAAAATTTGTACGATTTGAAAGTGTATTTATTAAAGAACTGCTCGTATTTTCAGTGTACATGTTTATAGGAACTTTGGTAGATATGCTGTTTTGGACCACAGATAAGGTTATTTTAGGTGCGTTGGTAGGAACTGCAGTTGTTGCAATTTATAATGTTGGCTCGACATTTAATAATATATTGATGCAGTTGTCGCAAGCTGTATCCGGTGTAATTGGTCCTAAAATCAATTCAATGGTTACTTTGGATGGAGAAAATACTCAAGCTTTGTCCGAGGTTTTTATTAGAGTCGGAAGATTACAGTATCTTTTGTTGGCATTAGTAGTTTCGGGTTTTATAGCTTTAGGTCACCCATTTTTAATTATGTGGGCAGGTGAAAATTATGGAGAATCTTACTATATAGCACTGGTAACAATGATACCTTTGATAATTCCGTATATTCAAAATACCGGACTAACAATTGTAATAGCTCAAAATAAGCATAAATTTCGTTCTTTGGTTTATTTAGCAATAGCCATATTAAATGCAGTATCCACATATTTTATAGTACCTTATTTGGGTGGTATCGGAGCTGCACTGTGTTCTTGTGTATCCTATATTTTAGGTCAAGGAATAATAATGAATATATATTATTACAAAGTTACTAAAATCAATATTCCTTTGTTTTGGAAGAATATTTTATGTATGTCATGGATTCCTACACTATTGTGTGTAATGACATTTATAGTGTCAAATTTTGTGAATTTTTATTCCTGGAGTGTATTTTTATTTACTGTTTTGATATATGTAGTATTATATTCAGTTGGTAGTTGGTTCTTCTCCATGAATGATTATGAGAAGGATGTTATTCGTGTGCCAATTAATAACCTACTGAATAAATTAAAAAAGCGAAAGGCGTAATTAAAATGAAAATAGCCGTAGCCGGAACATGATATGTTGGCTTATCTATTGCCACTTTGCTTGCTCAACACAATGAAGTTATTGTTGTTGATATTATTCCCAAAAAAGTTAAACTGATCAATGACATATTATCTCCGATAAAAGATGAATATATTAAAAAATATTTTAAGAAAGAAAACTTAAATCTATATGCTACCTTAGATTATCAAAATGCATACAAGGATGCTGATTTTGTTGTAATAGCAACACCAACAAACTATGATTCTGATAAAAACTATTTTGATACATCAGCTGTTGAAGATGTTATCAAACAAGTAATAAAAATCAAATCTAAAGCTATCATTGTTATTAAATCAACAGTACCTGTTGGTAATACTAAGTATATAAGAGAAAAGTTAGGCTTTGATAATATAATTTTAGTCCTGAGTTTTTACGCGAATCAAAGGCTTTATATGATAATCTTTATCCTTCTAGAATTATTGTTGGTACGGATTTATAAAATAACAAAATTCTTGAGGCAGCAAACTTATTTGCCCAATTATTAAAACAAGTTTCTCTTGCTGACAATATACATATATTGATTATGGGTTCTACGGAGGCAGAAGCGGTTAAGCTGTTTGCTAATACATATCTTGCCCTTAGAGTTTCGTATTTTAATGAATTAGATACTTATGCCGAAATGAAGAACCTTGACACTAAAGCTATCATTGATGGTGTATGTCTTGATCCAAGAATTGGCAGTCATTATAATAATCCAAGCTTTGGATATGGCGGTTATTGTTTGCCAAAAGATACTAAACAGCTTTTGGCAAATACCCAGGTTCTTTGCACATTCAACTTGTGTAAGATCAGGGTGCTCTTTGCGATAGTCGATAGCATCCAACTTGAATTGCTTGGTGTGATGAGTTTTTTGTCGTGACATAATGAATTCCTCCTCTTTTTTATTATACAACACTTAAAGGGGATATCTCATTTTGTTTTGTACTATTTAGATGCTAACACTAATATAACAAAGAGGCATTATTATGAGTTTAGTAAATAAAATTCTTTAATCAAATTTCATTATCAAAATATATTTATTACAATTATTTTTGCAGTAATGTAAATCGAAAAGGCAATGGTCGTATAATCCCTTATAAAGGCGCTGTAGTAGACATTTCAAAAAATGCAGTAATCAACCTTTTTGACGGAGATTTAGAGATAGGTTGTAATAAATTAAAAAAATCAAAGGCAGAAACTTATTTAAGGCTGCGAAGTAACGCTGTTTGGAATGTATTTAAAAGTTGTTGTATTTCATATGGCAGCACAATAGAATTACTTAATGCGGCTACAATTAATTCAAAATATTTTACAGTTAATAGCAATTCTGTGATAGTTATATCTAAACAACTAACTATTGAAAATGATGTAATGATTGGTCGAAATGTTACTGTATATGACAGTGATTTTCATTCAATAAACAATAATACATCTGACAATTATTCATCTCCGATTTATATTGGAAATCATGTTTGGATTGCATCAAACAGTACAATTTTAAAAGGTGTAAAATTAAGTGATGGTTGTGTAGTTGCAGCAAATGCTGTAATTTTAAATGATATTCACGAAAAGCAACTTGTTGGTAATAATATTGTTCAAAAGGTAATTAAGAATAATATTGAATGGAAAAGGTAGTAATACTAAAATGAAAAAGATATTAAGAAAAATTGTATATAGATAAGGAATCAAAAAATGCCTAATTTATCCAAAGTTGAAGAGTGCAGAGCAAGAGAAGTAAAAATAGGTAATAATGTTGATTGGTCCTGTGTCAAGATTTAGCACAAAATAAAATGAGAAGTTCTGCCAACTAAGCTGCTGGCAGAGAAGATACCCTCTCAAACAATTTTTCAAAATCATTAGGAGACATATAGTTGCAGTGGCTGTGAATCCTAACGGTATTATAAAAGGTTTCAATATACTCAAATACAAGCCTATAGGCATGTTTGTAGTTAATGATATGAAATCTGTTAAGCCATTCTCTTTTGATTAAGGAATAGAAAGATTCGATGCAGGCATTATCGTAAGGATAACCACTATGAGAATAGCTTTGCTGCATCTTTTCAGTGGCTTCACGCCACGCATTTGAAACATACTGGTTGACACGATCTGAATGGATAATAAGTGGTAAATCAGTATTACGACAGGCTTTTGCCTTGTTGATTGTTTCGATAACTGTAGATACTTCCATAGTGTCTGCAAGAGTCCAGGCAATGATTTTTCTGGCATACAAGTCCATAACGCAGTTAAGGTATACAAAACCATCCTGCGTCCAGATATAAGTTATATCTGTGCACCAGACAGCGTTAGGACGTTAAGGATTAAACTGTTCGTTGAGAATGTTGTGGAGTTCTTTGCTAAAATCAGAATCTTTGGTGGTAGTAGTCCACGGTTTAGTCCACTGGGCACGAATGCCCATTTCACGCATGTATTTACCTACGGTGCGTTGACTGATGGTTTTGCCAGATTTACGTAGTTTCTGTGCAATTTTAGGGGCGCCATAATTCTGTTTAGAATTATCATATATTTTCTGGATTTCCTTTTTAACGGCATTTTTTCGCTGACGAGTAGGAGATACCTTTCGATTAAGGAAGGATCTGTATCCAGAGCGAGACACGCCTAAAATTTTCAGCATTCCGGAGATAGAGACGCGGCGTCCAGTTACTTTGGCAGCCTCCACCTTTGCAGAAACTTCAGTATAGATAGCTTCTGTTAATCTTTTCCCAGAATGCCGATGGCTTTTTTTAACACATCAAGTGCATCCTGTACATCACGCAGCTCACGCTTAAGGCGGGCGATTTCCTTCGCTTCATCAGAAGCGTAACTGCCGGAACCGATAACGGGAATATCACCGTCATTATCTCTGAACTGGGCTTCCCAGCTAGCAAGAGTACTGACACCGATACCCAGGTTCTTTGCACATTCAACCTGTGTAAGATCAGGGTGCTCTTTGCGATAGTTGATAGCATCCAACTTGAATTGCTTGGTGTGATGAGTTTTTTGTCGTGACATAATGAATTCCTCCTCTTTTTTATTATACAACACTTAAAGGGGATATCTCATTTTGTTTTGTACTATTTAGATGCTAATACTATTATGAGATTTGTTGCTTGATGAGACTGCATAAAATTAAAATCATTGGCTAAGCTAATGGTTCTGAGTAAATAGTTGGAGAAAATATATGAACGAAATAAAATTGATTGAAGAAATAGAAGATGCGATACATAATAAAAAATATGATGAACTTTTATATAAAGTAGAATTAAAATTGAAAAAATTGTTTTATAAATATACTACAGAAGATGTGCTGACTTTGATAAATAGGACTATTATATTTCACAATTATAATATCAATTGTAAGGAAGAAAATTATTCCGAATATCAAAGAGATAAGCATGTTTCATTGAAAATTCTATTATCATTGCCAGAGTATTATTACAAAAATATATCAGAAAGAGGAAAAGACTCTATATATGATTATAAAAGTGTCATTGACGAACTGGTTGGGATAATAGCAGAACTTGAATATGTATATTATTATTATCCGTATAAAAACAAAAAAGATTTTATGCTTAATAATGAAAATCAATTTTATATGAATTATTTTAAATCATACTACTTTGATTATCCGGCTATAGAGATAAGAGATTTTTTGGAATTTTTTAAATCTAATATTAATTTATGTGAGGAAGTGTTAGATGATAATAATTTTAAAGAATCACTCGAGTTAATGCTATATTTACAGGAATTTGAAAGTAACTTAAGAAAAGAGAAACTTTCACTAAATTTATTATTTGATAAGGATATAAGAAGAATAATTAATTCTGAAAATATATATATTCTTTATCCGCTAAGAACTGTAAAGAAAATATGTCGTAAAAAGAAAATTAACTTTAAAACTTTTATGAAAAATTATGCATTTGATTTAGAAGATAATGAAAAGAAAGAAAGTAATTTAATAGATATACTTGCTAAGTCTAAGGATAAACGTTTTATGTTCATAACTTCGAAATTTCTTTTCTTTCCTAGAAATTATTATTGGATGTACAAAATGTATGACATAGTATGGAGAAGTGCTAATATTTCAAAAAAAATAGATTATGGAAAAACAATAAAAAGTTTGATGCATGAAAATACGATTTTTGAATTGTTAAAAGAATATTTTGGAGAAAATAATGTTTATGCAAATGTGTATTTAAAGAGAACAGGACGCCAATATGCAGAAAAAGATTTTGTTATTTTTTATCAAAATAAAATTTTATCCTTTGAAGCAAAATCTAATTTGTTGCCTAAACCAGAATTAGATGATAGTATTGATAATGTAAAATTAAAGTGTGAGGAATGTATTAGAAAAGCATATGCCCAGAGTTTAGAAGTGAAGCAGAAGGTTATGAGTGGTACAGCTGTATTTTATGATGGCTCAAATAAGAAAAATAATGTAGTATTAGACTTGAGAAATTCAAAAGTTGATGAATGTTTACAGATAATAGTGATGTATGAAGAATATTTGGGAATTGAAACTAATATTGAACATATATGTCCAGATTTTGATGCATGGATAATTGATATTAAAAACTTGAAATTTATTCTTGCGGATACAATTGGAAAAGGAAAATTTGAGAGATTAATTGATTATGCAAAAAAAAGAAAAAATGCATATGGTCTAGTTAAAGTTCAATCAGGTGAAGAATTAAAAGTTTATAATTTATATAAAAGTATGCCCGTTTTCTTTGAATATGATTGTAAAGATAGAGGAATAAGTGTACATATATAATATTTTGAATATTAAGCCTATCATAAATTTATGTAAATTATAAAAAAATAATAAATTGCAGAAAATTTAAAGTTGAATGAAAAATAAGGTTTGAGTATTTTTGTATCAGTTAATTATAATTAAAATGATGTAATTTCATTTTGTAGTAGTAAAAGAACTTGCAAGCCACCAGAACTACACACGATAATGGAAAAATGCAATGGTACTGGATTGGTACTAAGAATATGTGAAGCGAAGAATAACGTGTGGAAAAAGTATGAGTTATCAATACAAAACGGTATAGATAACTGCACTGAAATAATCAAAATCAAACCAGACTTTGCGAGTGGGAATGATATCAAGAGTTGCTTAAACCCGCATAAACACTGGGGTTTCGACTCTCAAATTCCCGATTTGATAGCAAAATGATAGCAAATTGTAAAACGCCATTATTCGAAGTGTTCTATCGTTTTGCAGGTACAATTATCTTAATACTATAAAAGGCATTACTGACTTTTGCAGTCGGTAATGCCTTTTTTTCGGTTTGCCCAGAATGGGCAGTAACTATGTGGTGAAAGTCCACTACAGGCTTGGCAGTAGGAACTGTTAGCTGAGGGCAAGTGCGTCCATCGTGAGGTGGAGTATGAAGTAAGCCTAAAGCAAACTCTCGGTCTGACGAACAGAAATCACATATAAGGCATATGCAGAGCGGACGAGCTTACCGAACAATAATAGTCTTGAAAACGAAAGGACGGCGGAGCAATGCAAAGGCCACAGAAAACGGCGAAAGTCGGCTACCCTTGCGAGGGTATGTTGGAAACAGATAGTAACAAGGGAGCGTGTAGCGTTGCACAACTTGAAACGGAAAGACAAGACGGTGCAGAAAATTTACTGGAAGCTATACTTGTCAGGAATAACCTGAACAAGGCATATCTGAAAGTAAAAAGAAACGGCGACACAGCAGAGAATAACGGTAATTACTTTAAGAATAATGTAGTTGAAACATCTGCACATTATTTTGTTGATGATACAACTGTTGTTCGCTCGGTTGCTGATAAAAATATTGCTTGGCATGCAGGCGACTGGGATATTAATTGCCGTTCAATCGGAATTGAAATTGCAGGCTCAACTACAGAATGCACAGGCAAGACACTTGAAAATGTAATCTTACTTGCTCAACGACTTATGAAAAAGTATAACATCAAAAAAGACAAAGTAATTCGCCATTATGATGCTAACGGTAAAATCTGCCCGGGCTTTTGGTGCGGTTCATCAGCAAAGGACAAGCTGTGGAAAGAACAGTTTTTAAATAAACTTGAGGGTAACTCTGAAAGCAAAGAAGACTCTAAAGTTAAAAAAGATGATAAACCTACGATTGAATATTGCGTATTTGCAGGCGGTAAGTGGTTACCAACTGTAAAAGGTTTATCAGACTTCGCAGGCATTGCCGGCGAGGCAATCAGCGGTCTTGCAATCAAAGTAACAAAAGGTAAGATTAAGTACAGAGTGCATATTAAAGGCGGTAACTGGCTTAGCTGGGTTACAGGTTTTAATCTTAATGATGATGTAAACGGCTATGCCGGTATTCTCGGAATGGATATTGATGCTGTACAGATTTATTATACAACTCCTACTGATGTTAAATCCGCACACGGCAGCTACTATAAGGCTACATACAGAGTTTCTGCAGTTAATGAAGACTATTACGATTGGCAGCACGATGACGAAAAAGACAGTAAGCAGGACGGCTACGCAGGAACAAAGGGCAAGGCTATTGACCGTATTGAGCTTACTTTAACTTAACGAGGTGTAGTATGTCAACAGAAATAATTACATCATTAATCATTGCAAGCAGTAGCATTATATGTCAACTTCTCATTAATTCTTCAAATCGTAAAAAGCTCAAAGCTGACAATGAAAGCACTAAATCTCTTATAGTGTATCGTATAGATAAACTTGAGCAAAAGCAAGATAAATACAATCATTTGCAAGAGCGAGTGTTTAATCTTGAAAAAAATTCAGCTGTTGCAGACGAAGAAATCAAAGTCGCAAATCACAGAATTGCAGACCTTGAGCAAAAATAAGGAGGTAATAATATGAAAAAAATTACAAATTGGAAATCGTGGGCAAAATGCGCAGGCGTAAGAGCAGTAAAAACCGTTGCTCAAACAGCTATTGCAACCATTGGCACAACAGCGGTGATCAGAGAAGTCGATTGGGTTATGGTTGCCTCAGCAAGTGCATTGGCAGGTATTTTATCAATTCTTACCAGTGTTGCAGGCTTGCCGGAAGTGTCAGAGTAATAATACATAAGTTTAGCCCCACACTTGCTAAGTAAGAAGTGTGGGGCTGTTTTTAATTGTTATCATCAATAAACTATTTTTAAAACTTTTTCGTGTTATCAGATATTCGCAATGAATAAATATAGATTGAGTATGTAAATGAGTATGTAAGAAAAAGTCAGTAAACACCCGATTTTTTGAACTTTAAAGCTGACTAACATTTGACTAACATTTTTGAAATTTAAAGCAGTTTTAGGCGGTGTTTTACGATAAATATAAAAAGAAAAACCGCACCCAAACACCTAAAAAAACGGCTTGGTTATGCGGTTTTTGCTTTGGAGCTGGTGAACGGACTTGAACCGTCGACCTACTGATTACGAATCAGTTGCGCTACCAACTGCGCCACACCAGCAAATCGTGACTAACAATATCTATTATACAACGAATATTTTTAAATTTCAAGACTTATTTTGGGAACAATATGGTAATAATTTACAGTGATTTATATTCACTTTTGTGGAATTATTATAAACTTTGTATTATAATTGTTGTAATAGTTAAAATATATATCAAGCATTTATATACAAAGGGTGTGTAGAATTGGCTAAATACGAAGGAAAAAACAGTTCTTTTGCATTAAGACTAAAACAACATCGTGAACTTTGCAGACTTACTCAGCAGCAGGTTGCCGATATTTTGAATATTAACAGAACAACCTATACAAAGTACGAAACAGGTGTGTCCGAGCCGAGCCATGAAGTTTTAAGAAAAATTGTTTCTATTTTCGGCACGGATTATAACACTTTGCTTGGTAACGGAAGTTCTTTCTTACCGATAGTTCAGGATCCTGACGATAGTTTGAAACTGTATAATCTTTCAAATGACGAAAAAAAGCTTTTGATTGCTTACAGAGCAATGTCCGACGAAAATAAAGCGGATACACTTAATAAGATGAAAGAAAAATTGGGAATTGTTAATAAGTGATTTCGGATAGCATGGGGTTAATTTTGGATTAATAAATGTAATAAAATCACGCATAAAATGAACATAAAAATTTGTAAAAATCCTTTACATTTATTATCCTTTGTGTTATAATCAACTTGTTGACCGCTGCCTCGGAACAAGGGTTAAGCCGATAATTCGGATTTTCACAGCCTTACTCTGGGACGGTTGGCTAAAATTTTTACAAAGGTGGAAACGCAAATGTTAAAAGAAGAAAAGCAGGCTATCATGGCCGAGTACGCTACTCACGAAGGCGACACAGGTTCTCCTGAGGTACAGATTGCTCTCCTTACAAAGAGAATTAATGACCTTACAGAGCACCTCAAGGTTCATAAGAAAGACCATCACAGCAGAAGAGGTCTTCTTAAGATGGTTGGTCAGAGAAGAAGCCTTCTCAACTACCTCATTAAGGTAGACATTGAGAGATACCGTTCTATCATTGCAAGACTTGGTATCCGTAAGTAATTTTGCAAATCAGGGCAAGCGCAAGCTTGCCCTAAATTCCGTTTTTGCGTAAATTTTCTCAGCTGTATTTTAGCGGTAAAACGGGTAAAAAATCTGTAAAATTTTATTGTTTTTATCGGTTTTATTGCTAAAACAGCGTGAAAATCCGCAAGATGCTTATTACAGAAATCGTATGATTTCAGAAAGGATTTTTACAATGAACAGATTAATGACATTCGACAAATACAGAGTGTTTGAAACAGAATTTGCCGGCAGACCTTTAAAGGTTGAAACAGGTAAAATGACACAGCTTGCCAACGGTGCTTGTCTTGTACATTACGGTGATACAACAGTTCATGTTGCTGTTACCGCATCTCCAAAGCCGAGAGAGGGCGTTGACTTTTTCCCGCTTTCAGTTGACTATGAAGAGAAGATGTATGCCGTAGGTAAGATTCCGGGTGCCTATCTCAAGAGGGAGGGCAGACCGTCAGAAAAGGCTATCCTTACAAGCCGTGTAATTGACCGTCCGATTCGTCCGCTTTTTGACAAGAACATGAGAAACGATGTTTCTATCGTTTGTACCGTAATGAGCGTTGACTTGGACTGCTCACCTGAAATTACAGCTATGATAGGTGCGTCAATCGCTATTTCAATTTCTGATGTTCCGTGGAACGGCCCTATTTCAGGCTGTTCTGTAGGTATGATTGACGGCGAGTACATCATCAACCCGACAGAGGCACAGAGAGCGGTTTCTAAGATGGCTACTACTGTTGCGTCAACAAGCACAAGAATTGCTATGATTGAGGCAGGTGCAGACTGCGTTACAGATGATGAGATGTACAATGCCATTATGGCAGGTCACGAGGCTAACCAGAAGATTATTAAGTTTATTGAGGGCATCAAGGCTGAAATCGGCAAGCCTAAGTTTGAGTTTGCAAGTCTTGAGCCTGACCACGATATGTTTGAGGCTATCAAGGCATTTGCAGAGGAAGATGTAAAGGTTGCTCTTGACACCGATGACAAGACAGTTCGCGACGAGAGATTAAAGCCTATTTACGAGGCTGTTCACGCAAAATTTGATGAGATTTATCCTGACAGTGAAGCGCTTATTGACGAGTGCCTTTACAAGACACAGAAGTTCATCGTTCGTCGTTGGCTGCTTGACGAGCAGAAGCGTGTTGACGGCAGAGGTATGGATGATATTCGTCCGCTCGCAGCAGAAGTTTCTGTACTTCCGAGAGTTCACGGTTCGGGTTTGTTTACAAGAGGACAGACACAGGTTCTTACAATCGCTACTCTCGGCCCTGTATCTGACAAGCAGTTGCTTGACGGTATTGACGGCGAAACAGAGAAGCGTTACATTCACCACTATAACTTCCCGAGCTATTCAGTAGGCGAAACAAAGCCAAGCAGAGGTCCGGGCAGAAGAGAAATCGGTCACGGCGCACTTGCAGAGCGTGCTCTCGTTCCTGTAATTCCGCCTGTTGAGGAGTTCCCATATGCATTAAGACTTGTATCAGAGGTTCTTTCTTCAAACGGCTCAACCTCACAGGGTTCAATCTGCGGTTCTACACTTGCACTTATGGATGCTGGTGTTCCGATTAAAGCTCCTGTTGCAGGTATTTCTTGCGGTCTTATTACAGAGGGCGAGCGTTGGATGACAATGGTTGACATTCAGGGTCTTGAGGACTTCTTTGGCGATATGGACTTTAAGGTTGGCGGTACTCATAAGGGTATCACAGCTATTCAGGTGGATATCAAGGTTGACGGACTTACTCCTGCAATTATTAAGGAAGCTTTTGAAAAGACAAGAAAGGCTCGTATCCACATTCTCGATGATATTATGCTCAAGGCTATTCCTCATGCAAGAGAAGAAGTTAACGAGTATGCTCCCAAGATGCTCCAGACAAAGGTTCCGACAGACAAGATACGTGAGGTTATCGGTTCAGGCGGCAAGGTTATCCAGAAGATATCTGCTGACTGCAACGTAAAGATTGACATCAACGATGATGGTAATGTATTCATCAGCGGTATTGACGGCAATGGTGCAAAGAAAGCACTCCAGATCGTAAATACTATCGCTAATGGAGCTGAAGTTGGTGCAATTTACAGAGGCAAGGTTGTAAAAATCATCGAAATCGGCGCATTTGTTGAGATAGTTCCCGGCGTTGAAGGTCTTGTTCACATCTCTAAGCTTGATAAGCAGAGAGTGGAAAAGGTTGAAGATGTTGTTTCTGTAGGCGATGAGATCGTAGTTAAGGTACTTGAATTTGACCGTCAGGGCAGAATGAATCTTTCACGCAAGGATGCTCTTGCTGAAATCGAAGCTAAGAGAAATAAGTAATATTAAAGACCTGCTGCATAACGCGGCAGGTCTTTTTGCATTTATAGGATAATTAATCCGCTTATCCATGCTGCCAGTGAGGCAGATAGAGCAACAACGATCAATGGTAAGTCGAAGTATGCGAGTACCAATGCGATCGCCGTACCGATCGAAGCGGTAA
>OGFF01001443.1_pt1 | contig 25305 bp, 18 predicted proteins | sample 1570751 | NCBI WGS metagenome assembly OGFF01 (sample SAMEA2581951, study PRJEB24529) | metagenome | biome: Human gut stool | place: China | collected 2011 | reverse complement strand
GTGGATTGTCAAGGAGGAGAGGTCGTCCTAAAAAAAAAAAAAAAAAAATTCCCAGTCAGGTGAAAGGATTCCTCATTTTTTGCATTATAGGAAGTAGAAGAGTATAAGCCCCCATACCACCCAGCCGGGAGACCGGCGCAAGGAAAGTGAGGAATCCCCTATGAAGAAGCGACTACTCAGCCTGTTGGTGGCAATCAGTATGGTGCTGACGTTCCTGCCCGTGTCGGCATTGACCGCAGCAGCAGCGGAGGATAGCAGCAACGGCGAACTTAAAATCGGACAAAACGGTTATCCTGTTCTGAATAATATCCCTCACCAAACAGTCAACGAGCATGATATCTACACTGGTGATGGCTGGACTTACGATGCCTATGAAAATTGTAAAATTCTGACCCTGTGCCCCAGTGCGCCAACAAACTATGATTTTTTTGCCATTCACGTAGGGCACTCCATCACAACCGACTGTAACCTGGTAATTGGCGAAAATGCAACCGTTACGGATGGAAATTTTATAGCCTCTGTTACGAACAATGGCACTGTCAAGGGCGGCATTTTTAAGGGTGCTGTTACAAACCATGGCACAATAATCGGTGGCCGTTTTTTCACTTCGGTCACCAATGAATCGGATGGCATCATTGAAAATGGTCAGTTTGGTGATTGGGCTTCTTCGTACACCGTTACAAACAATGGCGGCAGGATCAACGGTGGCACTTTCAAAGATAAGTCAAGCATTAGCGGCACCAGTCCCGTAGCATTAGGTTATACCCTCACAGCAGAAACGCCGTCCGATTTTATCGATGTTTCGGTCAATGGGTATCGCAATTCATGCTATATCATCCCGAATCAAACATATCCTGCTTCTGTCAGAATTGTTTATGTTTTTGACCATACACTCCCACCACTTGTTGTAACCATTGATAGTGTGCAGCACATGCTTCTTTCCGACTGGTGTGTGAGCAATTTCAAGATTGAGTTCGAGGATATCCGCGGAGTTTATGAAGTCACCTTCACCGCACCGCCTGCAAATGGCTCAACCGTAACCATCAGCCCACTGACCCGGCTGGTGATTGACAAGGACGGCTACCCTGCCGTGGCACAGGATCGGAATGGCAACCGGGCAAATTATCCCGGCGATGGTTGGAAGTTTGAAAACAACAGCCTGATTTTGGAGCCTACCGCCGAGAAAAGCTATGACTTTAACAACACCGACCTGAACCCCCATAGAGTGGCGGTGAACTGCCCGGTTACGGTGGACAGCAACGCCACCATCACCAACGGCATTTTCCTGAAAGAAGTTACCGGCAGCGCCAGCGCCCTGAACGGCGTGTTCCTGAATGTTCCCACCGGCTGCGAAAACAGCGCCAAGAAAATTACCGTTTCTGATAACGGAACCATTACGGCCCTGAAAACCAGCGGCGATACCACCACACTGGACAGTGCCGCCAAGGAGATTTATGTGGTCGGCCAGCCCACCGGTACCCTGTATGTGACCCTGAGCAGCGGCAAGGTACGGGAAGTACAGCTGCCCCTTACGGCTGACCTTGAGCTGCGATTGAACGACCCGAAACCGGAACCCAAACCCGAACCGAAGCCTGAACCGGAACCGGAGACCTACACCCTGAAAGTGGTGGGCGGCAGCTTTACGACCGGCGAAAGGGATGCGCTGACCAGCGGCACCGTGCCGGTGGATGCAGAAGCAAAAGTGACCCTGAACCCGGATGCCGTACCGGAGGGCATGGTGTTCGACCAGTGGACCATCAGTGAGGAAAGCCTGCTGGGCAACCCCAATGTGGCCTACAACGCCGAAAGCTTTACCATCCCGGCCAATGCAGTGGAAAACGGCAAGACCGTTACCGTGGAAGCCCAGTACCGGGAAGCCACCATTGAAAGCGAAGGCCCCGGCATTCTGGGCACCGCCGCCATAATCGGCACGGCGGGTGCTGGCGCGGCTGTGCTGGGCTACACCGGCTACATGATCGGCACCGAGCTGTACCTGAACACCGTCCTGCCTGCCGGTGCGGCCATCCCCAACAACGCCGGGGAGCTGGCCCTGCTGCTGTGGGAAGCCGCCGGGACCCCAGCCCCCGCTGCTCTTCTCCCTGCCGATGCTGCCCCGGTCCAGCAGGCCCTTGCATGGGCCATCGAGAACCAGCTCCTCGCCCCGGATGCGTCTGCGGAGGATTCCGTCAGCCGCTGGGAGGTTATTCGGAGCTGGAATCAGATGAAGGGGTAAGTGGCGAACCCTCTCAGTCAAAGCCTTCGGCTTTGCCAGCTCCCCCAAAAGGGGAGCCAACGCATCACAGAGGATGGGCCTCGTCTTTGTACAACCTCTCAGTCACTGGCTAACGCCGTGACAGCTCCCCTAGTAGGGGAGCCTTTGGCAGGAGATTCATTTTTCGCTATGGTCGCCTGCGGCTCCAAAACCATCATCTGCCGCAAGAAAAGATCTGACGGCAGCTGTGCAAAAATTAGCGAAGCGTCAACGCTCGAAAACGTGACGGTATGCCAAGGCCTCCCCTACTAGGGGAGGTGGCATCGAGCGAAGCGATGATGACGGAGAGGTTGTACTTCGCATCACCTGACCCCGTAGATGTCTTGCCTCTCCCTTCGGGAGAGGTGGCATTGCGCAAGCAATGACGGAGAGGGTGAGGATGCTAACTAAACAGCGAACCCCCCGGTGCGATCTGCACTGGGGGGTTCGCTGTTATTGTTGCTTCAGGAAATATGTACCGCTTCCAGCACCCTGATGCCCTCCTGCTCCATCACGTCGCGCAGGGCCTCGAGGTAGCCGGGCTTGTCCACCTTGTTTTCAATGCAGCAGGTCAGCACGCCATGCAGGCTGGTGACCTCCATTGCAAGGGATGCACCGTCCGGCAGCACCCAGGTCTGGAAATCGGTCAGGTATGCTTCCAGCTCCGGGCTGTGCGGCAGCAGCGGGCTGCCGATGTAGCTGACCCAGAAATCTGCCGGGAAGCCGCTTATGTACTCGCCCATCTGGAACACACGCTTCTTGATCTTGAGCGCGGCCTTCTGCCGGAAAACCTGATACACCCAGCCCATCTGTTCGGCCATGCGGAACAGGCGGCGCTCCGGGGTCAGGCTTTCCCGGATCTCATGGTCGAGCTGCTTTGCAAAGCTGTGGAACCGGGCCTGCGGTTCCAGCTGCAGGGACAGCTGAAAGGACGCAATGCAGTTGTACAGGGCGTGCGGCACCCCCAGCGCCGCGCGGGTGTCGGCGGCATAGCTGTACGCAAGGTCGTTCTTTTCCAGATACCGCTGCGCTGCCTGGCAGGTCAGCCCCATGAGGGCGCTGAAGGGCTTCACGCCCTCCTTCTGCGCCAGATCCACAAGGCTCTGCCTGTCCAGCCGCAGCCGCTGGAAATGGGGCGTGCCCTCGTGGATCTGCAGCACGTCCTTCTGCATGTCGTTGGCCACCTGGCTCTCCGGGTAGCGGGCCAGCAGCTGTTCCACATCATAGGGCGGGTCAGAGGCAAGGGCCTCGCACACAAAACCGGCGTTGGAGCGCAGGTTGCAGTAGAGCTTGAGCAGCAGGGTGAAAAAGGGCGAGCCGCCCCGGCCATCGGCCAGGAAGTGGAACCAGTCCAGATAGACCGTGTTCCCCTCATAGCCCAGCGAGAAGAGATAATCGTTCGTCTCCTCGGGGATCTTTGGCTGGGCGCTGCCCTGCCGCACACGGCAGGGGGCAGTGTTGGGCTCCAGATGGGCCTCCCGCTTTTCCCACACCACATGGCAGAAATAATATTCTGCCAGCGGGCGGGCCGCATCCAGTGCCTGCTGCAGAAGGGCCGGGTCAACGGCCTCCTTCAGCGTGGCCTGATAGCGGCAGAGGACCTGATTTTCACGGTAGTAGTAGACGATGCCCTGAAACACCGCACGCTGCTCTGCATTCATCCGGAATTTACCCCGCGTTCTCGGCCAGATAATCGGTCAGATCGCCGATGGTCACAAAGTTGCGCAGCTCCTTTTCGGGGATGCGCAGGCCAAAGGTCTCTTCCAGATCGGCCACGACGGTCAGGATCTCCATAGAGGACAGATCCAGATCATCCATCATCACGCTGTTTTCGTTGACATCCTCGGGCGAGATCTCTGCCACATCCTCCAGAATTGCCAGGATCTGAGACACGATTTCTGCTCTTTCCATCAAAAAATCTTCCTTTCCGTGAGGGATTTTTTATCGCCTGCAAGGGCGCAGTTTCAGTATGCCACGCGCCGGGCCGGTTTAGCCAGCCGGGCGGGGCATTCCTGTGTTTTATAATACCTGTTTTATGGAGGAAATGCAACACACCGACCGCCCGGTTTTGCGCTTTTTTTACAATTTCCGCGCTTACCTGCGCAGCAGCTTGCCCATGGCGTTGCGGGGCAGGGGCTCGGCACTGAACTCCACCGCCGTGATCCGCTGGTACAGCGGCAGGGTACGGTTCAACCCGGTGATAAAGGCCCGGACCTCCGCCTGCTTTTCCTCGGCACAGCAGATCAGCGCGCCGATCTTTTTGCCCATCTCCTTGACCACGCACTCCTGCACCTCAGGGCAGGCGTTGAGCCTTCTTTCCAGCTCCTCGGGGCTGACGTTCTCGCCGGTGCCCAGAATGATCAGGTTCTTCTTCCGGCCCACCATGTAGTAATAGCCGTCCTCGTCCTCACGGGCCAGGTCGCCGGTGTGGAGCCAGCCGTCTTTGTCGATGATCTCGGCGGTGGCTTCGGGATCCTTATAGTAGCCCAGCATCACACAGCCGCCCCGGATGCAGATCTCGCCGGTCTCATCCAGCTTGTACTCACAGTGGCCGTCCGGCTTGCCCAGTGCCCGGATATGGGGCTCTGCCTGGGCGTAGTTCACCAGACCATCGCCGCAGGTCTCGGTCATGCCGTAGCACTGGGTGATGTACATGCCGTTTTCCACCAGACCCAGCAGCAGCTCGCTGTCGAACATGGCAGAGCTGCCGCAGGGGTTCCACAGGCCGTTCAGCTTATCGGTGCGGCCGCGCTTGACATCCTTGTAGATGCTCTCCATCAGCACCGGGGCCACAGCAATGGAATCGCTGTGCATCAGGCCCAGATCCCGGTAGAAATTCCGCAGGTCACTGCAAAGGTTCAGGGCCCAGCCCTTGAAGGGCCAGGAGAACAGGCAGATAAAGGTGCCCAGATGGAACAGGGGCAGGATGGCAAAGTTGCTCAGGACATCGTTTTTGTCCTCGGGCAGCTGCCGGTGCTTGAAGTCCAGCATGTGGCCGCCCATGGCAACGTGCATCTGCATCACGGTAAAGAAGTTCCGCTCCGCCAGCATCACGGCCTTGCTGCGGCCGGTGGTGCCGGAGGTGAACAGCATGACCATCAGGGCATTGGGGTCGATCTTCTTTTCCAGCCCGCCGGGCGCGGTGTCCTTCCAGACATCCATCGGCCGCAGGCGCTCCCCATACGCAGCCTCCAGCTGGTCACGGCAGCCATAGTCCACCCCATCGTTCAGGATGAGGGCAGGCTCTGCCAGCTCAAGCTCCCAGCTCAGTTCGTCCCAGGTCTTTTTCTGGTTCATCGTTACCAGAACAGCCCCGGCCAGCACAGCGCCAAAGGTATTCACGCCGTACTCATAGCAGTTCCGGCTCAACAGGACCACCCGCTTGCCCTCCACCTCCGGGATGTTCCGGGCAAACCAGGCAGCGGCGCGGCGGATATCCTGTGCATACTCGGCATAGGTCTTTTCCTTCACGGTGCCGGTGGCATCCTCTACCCAGCGGAACGCCACCCGCCCGGGGAATTCCTGCTCCATTGTCCGGGTGACAAGATCATAGACATTGTTTACCATGGTCTGCTCCTTTTTCTCCCGTTTGGTTTTACTTGCGCAGCAGCTTGCCCAGCGCGTTGCGGGGCAGGGGCTCGGCGCTGCACTCCACCACGGAGATGCGCTTGTACATGGGCAGGGTGCGGTTCAGCTCGGTGACAAAAGCCTTCACCTGCTGCTGCTTGTCATCCTCACAGCAGACCACGGTGCCGATCTTCTTGCCCATCTCCTTGACGATGCACTCCTTGATGGCATCGCACTTGCCCAGCAGCTTTTCCAGCTCCTCGGGGCTGACGTTCTCGCCGCTGTCCAGAATGATGAGGTTCTTCTTGCGGCCAGTCATATAGTAGTAGCCTTCCTCGTCCACGCGGGCCAGGTCGCCGGTGTGGAGCCAGCCGTCCTTGTCGATGGTCTCGACAGTGGTCTCGGGGTCCTTATAGTAGCCCAGCATCACGCAGCCGCCGCGGACGCAGATCTCGCCGGTCTCGTCCACCTTGACCTCACAGAAGCCGTCCGGCTTGCCCAGGGCACGCAGGTGGTCGCCCTCCTGGGTCACGTTCAGCAGGCCATAGCCGGCCAGCTCGGTCATGGAGTAGCACTGATTGATGTAGAAACCATTCTTCACCAGGTCGCTCAGAATGGCGGGATCAAGGATGGCGGAGCTGCAGCTCAGGTTCCACAGCCCGTTCAGGCGGTCGGCATGGCCGCGCTTGACCTCGTTGTAGATCATCTCCACCAGCACCGGCGGGGTAGACATGGCATCGCTGTGCATCATGCTCATATCCCGGCGCAGGTCGCGGGCATCACAGCAGAGATTCAGGGTCCAGCCCTGTATGCCATAGACAAAGTAGCAGATGAAACCGGCCAGATGGAACATGGGCACCAGCGTAAAGTGGCTGAAGGTCTGGTCGAGGTTCTGGGGTGCCAGCCGCTCCTTCTGATCAGGGATGACCTTCTGGCCATCGATGTACATCTGGCAGGCGGTGAAGTAGTTCTTCTCGCTCAGCATCACGCCCTTGCTGCGGCCGGTGGTGCCGGAGGTGAACATCAGCATCAGCAGATCCTCGTGGTCGATGCGGTTGACCATCTCAGCCTCAGGGGCAGCGGTCCAGGCATCCATGGGGCGGAGCCGAGCGCCATAGAGCGCTTCCAGCTGGGCGCGGTAGCCGTAATCGATGCCATCATTGAAGATGAGGTCCGGCTCCACCATGCCCAGCTCATGCTCCAGCTCGGCCCAGGTCTTGCCCTGGTTCAGGGTCACGATGACAGCGCCTGCCATCATGGTGCCGAAAACGACCGCGCCGTACTCATAGTTGGTGCGGCTCAGGATAACGATCTTCTTGCCCTTGGGCTCGCCCAGCTCCTGCTGCAGGTAGCCGGTCGCTTTGCGGATATCCTGCACATACTGAGCGTAGGTCTTTTCCACCACCGTGTCCTTGCCCTCCACATAGCGGAACGCCACACGATCAGCATACTTATTCTGCATCGCAGAGATCATATCAAAAACGGTCATCGGCATATTTGCCACGGTCACAACTTCCTTACAAGCCTTGTCTGCCATTATTTTACACTCCCTGTTTATTTTTGTCGAATTATTCCCTTTCGTTTCCGCTAAATGGAATCTTTTGGGTACTCTAGCCTAGAGTATACCGCATAGAAGGCTCAAACGCAAGATTTAATTGCACAAATATGCAACTTAAACTTACAGTCAATCTGTGCACCCGGATGTAAATCCTGCCTTTTGTTGCGGGCAGGCCGTGAGTGTGGTACACTTTTCCCGGTATCCGCCTACCGTGCTTTCTCCCTGGGTTTGATTGACAGCAAGGGCAAAAAGCATTATACTTATTATAAATATCTCTAATTTTTAACATGATGCGCCAAAAATCCGGCAATTCTGCCATCCCGGGGCGGGGTGCGGCGCAGAGGAGGACCTTTTTATGGAGGGAACCAAACGCCGTGCCGCAAATTCGCTGGGCATGTTCGATCTGCTCAAGGGTATCGGCATGCTGACCATCGTCTTTGCCCACACCGGTGAGCTTTACCCCATGGGCGATGCCAGCCACATCAACCCGCTGACCTTTTTCATGTTCGCCTACCGCGAATCCCTGATGGCGGCCTTTTACATTGCCAGCGGCTACGGCTTCCGCAAGCGCTCCATCGGCAAGTGTATCGACCAGCAGTTCAAGACGCTGCTCAAGCCTTACATCTATACCGGCATTGCCACCACCGTGTTCCATTTTATCATCCATTACAGCCTGTTCGGTAGCCTGCACAACGCCACCTACGAGACCTACAAGGTGCTGGGCGGCTTTGCACTGGGCCTGCCCCACACGGCCACCTATTTCGGCCAGCTGTTCTTCTCCTGCGGCCCCATGTGGTATCTGCTCTCGCTGATGATCGCATGGATCCTGCTGGATCTCATCCTGAATATCTTCCCGGAGCAGTACATAAACTGGGCGGTGCTGGGTACCATGCTGTTAGGCTGGGGCATCTGCATCACCTGGGAGGCTCCTTTTTGCATCGGCCAAGGCATGGTCACCGTTCCGGCCCTGTATGTGGGCTATCTTGCCAAGAAGTATAAGATCTTTGAACAGCCTCTCTCGCCTCGTCTGCGCAGCGGGATGATCGCGGCGGCGCTGGCTGTGGCCGCACTGGTGCTTCTTACCAAGAGCACCGACTGCGTCTCGATGGCCGAGTGGACCCTTGGCCCCGTGAGCATCCTGCTGGATGCCGTGACGGGCCTGGGCATCCTTTCCATCGTCATCTGGTTCCAGCGCAGGGTGGAGAACGTTGTCACCCACGCCATCCAGGCCATTGGCCGCCGTTCGCTGTTCATCTTCTGCGTCCACACCGTGGAGCTCACGGCCATTCCCTGGTACCTGATGCCCCAGAAGTTTGCGGCTCACCCGGTGCTGGGCATGGTGCTGCAGTTCACCCTTTCGCTGGGCTCCACCCTGCTCATCTGCGAGCTGCTGGTGCGCCGCCGGGACCTGAAGTTCTGGCTCACCTCCCGCCGGGAGCAGAAGGCGGCGGAAGCGCCCCGCCGGCGCAGCGCCCGCGCCGAAGCGCCTGAGCGTCATTTTGCGGCAAAACACTGATTTTTTGCAGAGGGTGCCCCCTCTGCTGAAGTGAAATAATATTATGAGGAGAATCCGGTTATGAACAACGCAGCTCCTGAGAACACTGCGGCTCTGCAGGAAAAGATCGCCGAGCTGGAACAGCAGCTCAAGCTTTCGGACGAAGGTGTTTCCCATCTGGCAGAACGCTGCCTTGCCCTGGAACAGAAGGTGCAGTCCTACCTTGCGGCACACCCCCAGCGCGAGATGCATACCGACTCGCCCACTCTGCTGCAGCCGCTGCTCTATTATGACGCAGGCTTCGGCTTTTCGGAAAAGGACACCCTGACCGCACCCGACTGCACCACCGACGAGCTGACCGGTGCTGTAACCGCGACCTTTGAGCTGCCGGTGGCTGCACAGGCCCTGCGGTTCGACCCGGGTGAGCTGCCCTGCTGCATCACCAACCTGATCTTTTCAGATGACCGCATCATCTGCACACCCACCAACGGCCTGAACCTTTCCGGCGGCAGCACCCTGTTCCTGGGCGATGACCCCAACTACCGGCTGGAGGGCACCACCCACTACCCCGCCGGGATGAAGCTGGTGGTGAGCTACGGCTACTTCCCGCTGGAGACCCTGACGGACGAGCCTTTGTTCTGCGCCGTGCTGCAGGGCGTGCAGCAGCTCCAGCTGCGCAAGGACAGCGAAAAGCAGCATATCCAGCAGCTGGAGCAGAATGCTGCGGCCCAGCAGCAGATGGTGGCCGCCCTGCAGCAGGAGATCGCCCAGCTGCACCAGAAAAACGCCGATCTGCAGGCCCGGAGCATTGCCTACGAGACCTCGCTGGAAAGCGTGTTTTCCAGCAAAAGCTGGAAGCTCACTGCTCCCATCCGCAGCCTGATGCGCCTGTTCCACCGTGGAAACTGAGAAGCGGAACGGAGGAACAGCCATGTATAACAACTACACCCCCCTGCAGCAGCGTCAGCTGGCCCTGCAGGAGTACAGCAACACCCAGAGCACCTATCTGCTGGTCTGCGCACCGGCCCGCAGCACGGCCCTGAAAGCCACTCTGACCGACCAGCTCCACCGCAAGTTCCGGCTGGTGGACCGGCTGGACGGGGAACTGACCGCAAGCGTGGACGGCGTGCTTCTGGCCGCCGAGGACGTGGAGCTGATGTCCACCGCCCTGATGTTCTTTGCCAAAGCCCTGCAGGATGGGGCGGATTATGCCGTCTGCAATGCTGTGTTCGGTTTTGGCGGGGCAACCGCCCTCTATCAGAGCCAGCCGCTGCAGGCGCAGAACCGCTGCGCCGTGGTCAGCCGCGCCCTGCTGGAGCGCTGCCGTGCCGCCGCCCATGACCCCGAAAATGTGCCTGAGCTGCTGGCGCTGGCCGCGCAGCTCTGCACCAGGCCCACCCTCATTCCGCAGGCCCTGCTCCACTACGAGCGCGGCATCTGCGCCGAGGATGCGTTTTCGGCCCACGGCAAACGTGCCTTTATTATGAGCCATGTGCTGGATATGACCGGCGCGCCCATCGTGCTGGTGAGCGCCGTGCCGGTGCTGCGCAGCATGGGGTATGAGGTACTTGTGCTGGGCCCCAGTGATGGCGGCTCCCTGCATCTCTTCCTGGATGCCGGGGCCTCGGTCATCACCCGGTCGTCCTGCCGCAATGTCTCCGATGCCTGGGGCATGGCTCTCTGTGCCGACTTCGTCATCGTCAACACGGTGGTCATGGCCCGGGCCGTCCGTGCCCTGAGCGGCACCGCCGTACCGGTGCTGTGGTGGCTCCACGATGCCTTTGCGGGTTACCCCCACATTGCTCACCAGATCCCCACCCAGCTGGGGGAGAATGTCCGGGTCTACTCGGTGGGCAGCCACGCCGCCAACGCCATGCGCGCCGTGCGGCCCGAGTTCGAGATCCGGCCGCTCATCTACGGCCTGCCAGATTACGCGGCAGAGAACTTTGTCCGCACCGATCTGGGCTACAACCGCGGCCGCCCGCTGTTTGCCACGGTGGGCTCCTTTGAGCGCCGCAAGGGCCACGATATCTTCTGCAAGGCCATCCGCCTGCTGCCGCCCGAGGTGCGGGAAAAAGCCTCCTTCCTCTTTGTGGGCCAGGCCGCTGACAAGGAGATGATGGATTCCGTCCGCGCCCTGACCGCAGACTACCCGGAAAACGTGTTCTACTGCAAGCGGCTCACCCGTGACGAGATCAAGAGCCTGATGGAGCAGTGCACCGGTCTGGTCTGCGCCTCCCGCGACGACCCCATGCCCACCTTTGTCACCGAGGGTCTGATCTTCGGCAAGCCGTCCATCGTATCGGAGCACACCGGCACCGCCGGGCTCATCGCCGAGGGGCGGAACGGCTTCGTTTACCACGATGACGACCCGCAGCAGCTGGCTGTCCTGCTGGAGCACGCCATCGAACACCCGGAAGAGCTGGCCTCCATGCGGACAGAATGCCGTAAAATGTACGAACAGTATTATTCCAAGGAGGCTTTTGAGCAGACGCTCCGGGCTGCTGTGGAAGATCTGACAGCGAAAAAGTAACACAAAACCTCTCCGTCATTGCTTCGCAATGCCGCCTCTCCCCTACCGGGAAAGCTGGCGAACGAAGTGAGCCGGAGAGGTTCTTTTTTATCATATCACACAAAGTGACGAGAAAAATTTTGTTTCAGTTCACAAAAGCAAGGCCCCGCTGTGTTATACTGCAAGCAGTATCGTGAAAGGAGCCTTGTCTCATGGAACAGACCAACACCCCCCAGCAGCCCTCCCGCAAAAAGGCGATCCTTTCTCTGCTGGTGCTGCTGGCGCTGACCTGTGTAGTGGTTTTCATCTTCAGCAGCCACTGGGCCGAGATCTCGACCGCGCTGGCCCAGCTCTCCTTCCGGCAGGTGCTGCTGGTGCTGGCCATCGGCCTGACATACCCCCTGCTTGAGGGAATCGTCTGCTGGCTCATCATCCGCTGCCGCCTGCCGGGCTTTACCCTGCGGCGCGGCTTGGATGCCGCCTTTGTGGGCATCTTTGGCAACGTGGTCGGCCTGGGTGCCGGGGCTGTGCCCATGGAGTCCTACTATCTCTACCACTGCGGCCTGCCGCTGGGCCCCGGTGTGGGCCTGATGACCCTGCAATATGTATTCCACAAGACCACCGTTCTGCTCTATGCCACTGTGATGCTCCTGCTGCAGCACCGTTGGCTCGCCGCCAACACCTCCGGCGTGATGCACTATCTGCCCGCCGCCTACTGCGTGGTGGCGCTGGTCATCGTGGCGCTGGTGCTGCTCTGTGTCTCGCCGCTGGTGCAGCGGCTGGCCCGCTGGGCCATGGGCTTTCTGCCCAAAACGGAACCATGGCAGACCCGCCGGGAAAAGTGGCTGGAGCAGCTGGACACCCTGGCCACCGAGAGCCGCCTCCTGCTGGCCGACAAAGGCCGCTGTGCCCGCATCCTTGCCATACAGGCCCTCAAGCTGTTTCTGATGTTCACCCTGCCGTGGTTCTGCATCCGGTTCATGGGGCTTTCCTGCGGGCTGAGCTTCTGGCAGGTACAGCTGCTCACCAGCCTGATGCTCTTCCTTTCCAACGCCCTGCCCAATGTAGCAGGCATGGGTTCCATTGAAACAGCCTTTCTGCTGGTGTTCAGCAGCTTTATGACCAGCGGCGAAGCCATGAGCACCCTGATGCTCTTCCGCATCGCAAGCTACTATTTTGTGTTTGCCGCCAGCGCCGCAGGTACCTTTGCGGCACAGAAGCATCTGGAGAACAGTTGACATCCTGCGCGTTCCGGCACTATAATGAAAGCGTACTCTCTGAATCTCTCTGTCCGCCCTGCTGTGCGGCCCGCCAAAGGAGAACGCCCTATGGAAAACAAAAGTCTCCGTTTTTATGCCATCATGGCCCTCTGGGTCGTGTTGTTCGTACTATTGTTTGTTTCCAACCGCCGCGTTGACCTGAAAACTGATATCAATAAAAGCACTTCCGTCTCTGTCAGTGTGGAGGATACCGTCAGCCTGAGCCCATCGGTGGTTACCACCCACGCCTATTCTGCGGGCGATGACACCTATCAGGCATTTTTCAAGATCCTGCAAAACGCGAGCTGCTACCAGAAGTTCAACCAGAATGCCCGCTCCTACTCCCACGACTACGAAGCGCATTCCATCACCCTGCGCTTTGCAGACGGTTCCAGCCAGAACCTGCTCTTCACCGTCTATTCGGACGGAGTCTGCCAGGTAAACGGAAAATTCGTCTCCCTCCGCTCCCCCAATGGAAACGCGGAGGCCATCTACCAGCTGCTGCGGGACGCGGTGGTGTAAAGATGTTGTCCGCTCCCCGGGATGCGGCTGATAAACGACCGGGACAAAACAAAAATCGGGGCACTCAGGTGGTCAAGCTGAGTGTCCCGTTTTTGTTTTCATCTGCGCACAGTGCCGTACCAGAGCCCTGTGTGCCGCGCAGCGGATGCAGAGCAAACCAGAATGCTGCATCCTGCCAAGAAAAAGAGAGTATGGAATGGAGGAATGGAACGGAGCGCTTGCAGACGCTCCGTTTTTTGGTGCATCGCAGTTAGAGTTAGCTAACCGCCGTTGCGAGAACAGAATACCATAGATGGTTAGTCTTGTCAACCCTCAATTTGCAATTTTCCTCGAAAAAGGTGTGCACCGCCGGGGGTTCAGCGTTTTTTCTACATTCTGCCCAAAGAACCCCCCTTGCTTTGGAAGAAAACCCACTTGTTTTCTATTGCTTTTTAAGGTGGTTCTTGTTATTATAGTAACGCAAGATTTTGTGGGCAGGTTTTCATTTTTGTCTACACCTTGTAGTCAGAGCTGCCGCAGACGGCAGTTCAAGACTGTTTCGCCCCCAGAAAGCCGCCTATGCAGTGCGGTTTTTCAAAGGCTCAGTAGTTAGAATGCGCTAACTTGCGCATGAAATGGAGCAAGGAGGTTCCAATGATCAATTTTGAACAGTGGGAAGGCTTTGAGGGCCGCATCTGGAAAGAGGAAGTCAATGTCCGCGACTTCATCCAGAAGAACTACACCCCGTACGACGGCGACGAAAGCTTTCTGGCTGGCCCCACCGAGGCGACCGATAAGCTGTGGGGTGCCCTGCAGAAGCTGCAGAAGGAAGAGCGCGCCAAGGGCGGCGTGCTGGACATGGAGACCGAAGTCGTCAGCAGCCTGACCGCTTACGGCCCCGGCTATATCGACGAGACCCTGAAGGATCTGGAGCAGATCGTCGGCCTGCAGACCGACAAGCCCCTGAAGCGTGCATTCATGCCCTACGGCGGCATCAAGATGGCAGAGCAGGCCTGCACCACCTACGGCTATCAGCCCAGCGAGGAGCTGCACAAGATCTTTACCGACTACACCCGCACCCACAATCAGGCTGTGTTCGATGCCTACACCCCGGAGATGAAGGCTGCCCGCCACACCCACATCATCACCGGCCTGCCCGACACCTACGGCCGCGGCCGCATCGTGGGCGACTACCGCCGCGTGGCCCTGTACGGCATCGATGCCCTGATCAAGTTCAAGCAGGAAGATTTCGCCAACTGCGGCGACGGCACCATGACCGATGACGTGATCCGCCTGCGCGAGGAGATCGCACGCCAGATCAGCGCCCTGAAGGGCATGAAGAAGATGGCCGAGGCCTACGGCTGCGACATCTCCCAGCCCGCTAAGAACGCCAAGGAGGCCTGCCAGTGGCTGTACTTCGGCTATTTGGCCGCCATCAAGACCCAGAACGGCGCTGCCATGAGCGTGGGCCGCATCTCCACCTTCCTGGATATCTACATCCAGCGCGATCTGGAGAACGGCACCCTGACCGAGAGCCAGGCTCAGGAGCTGATCGACCACATGGTGATGAAGTTCCGCATGGTCAAGTTTGCCCGCATCCCCAGCTACAACCAGCTGTTCTCCGGCGACCCCGTGTGGGCAACGCTGGAAGTGGGCGGCATCGGCATGGACGGCCGCAGCATGGTCACCAAGAACTGCTACCGCTTCCTGCACACGCTGGAGAACATGGGCCCCGCACCGGAGCCGAACCTGACCGTTCTGTACTCCTCTGCCCTGCCCGAGAGCTTCAAGAAGTACGCCGCCAAGGTGTCCATCAACACCAGCTCTGTTCAGTACGAGAACGATGATGTGATGAAGCCCGTGTGGGGCGACGATTACTCCATCTGCTGCTGCGTGTCTGCCACCCAGACCGGCAAGGAGATGCAGTTCTTTGGTGCCCGCGCCAACCTGGCAAAGTGCCTGCTGTACGCCATCAACGGCGGCGTGGACGAAAAGAGCCACGAACAGTGCGGCCCCAACTACGCTCCCATCACCAGCGAGTACCTGAACTATGACGAAGTCCTGCCCAAGTATGTCCAGATGCTGGACTGGCTGGCCGGCCTGTACGTCAACGTGCTGAACCTGATCCAGTATATGCACGACAAGTACTACTACGAGGAAGCCGAGATGGCCCTGATCGACACCGATGTGCGCCGCACCTTTGCCACCGGCATTGCAGGCTTCTCCTACGTCATCGACTCCCTGAGCGCCATCAAGTACGCCAAGGTCAAGGTCGTGCGTGACGAGAGCGGCCTGGCCACCGGCTATGAGGTGGAGGGCGACTTCCCCAAGTACGGCAACGATGACGACCGTGCCGATGAGATCGGCGTTTGGCTGCTGCGCACCTTCCTGGAGATGATCAAGAAGCGCCACACCTACCGCAACTCCGAGGCTACCACCTCCATCCTGACCATCACCTCCAACGTGGTCTACGGCAAGTACACCGGCGCTCTGCCCGATGGCCGTGCCGCATTCACCCCGTTCGCACCCGGTGCCAACCCCAGCTACGGCGCAGAGCAGAACGGCCTGCTGGCCTCTCTGAACTCCGTGGCCAAGCTGCCCTACCACTGGGCTCTGGACGGCATCTCCAACACCCAGACCATCAACCCTGAGGCTCTGGGCCACAGCGAGGAGGAGCGCAAGGAGAACCTGGTGCAGGTGCTGGACGGCTACTTCGATCAGGGTGCACACCACCTGAACGTGAACGTGTTCGGCAAGGAGAAGCTGCTGGATGCCATGGAGCACCCCGAAAAGGAAGAATACGCCAACTTCACCATCCGCGTCTCCGGCTATGCGGTCAAGTTCATCGACCTGACCCGCGAGCAGCAGATGGACGTGATCTCCCGTACCTGCCATGCCGCACTGTGACCCTGTCGGTCTCGTCCACTCGCTGGAAAGCTTCGGCTCGGTGGACGGGCCGGGTGTCCGGTTCGTTGTCTTTCTGCAGGGCTGTGCCCTGCGCTGCAAATACTGCCACAACCCCGAAACGTGGAGCGCTGAGGGCGGCACGGAATGGTCTCCGGAGAAGCTGTTCCAGCACGTCTGGCGCTACCGCAATTACTGGGGCAAGAAGGGCGGCATCACCGTCAGCGGCGGCGAGCCGCTGCGGCAGATGGACTTCTTGACAAAATTCTTCCAGCTGGCGCGCGCCAAGGGGGTACACACCGCGCTGGACACGGCCGGTCAGCCGTTCCAGCCCGATGACCCCGCCTACCTGGCCGCCTTCGATACCCTGATGGCTTCCACCAGTCTGGTGATCCTGGATCTCAAGGAGATCGACCCGGAGAAGCACCGTCAGCTTACCGGCAGGGACAATGCCAACATCTTAGCCATGGCACGGCATATTTCCGATCTGGGCGTTCCGCTCTGGATCCGGCATGTGCTGGTGCCCGGCCTCACCGATGACGAGGAGGGCCTGCGCAGGATCGCAGACTTCATCCGCAGCCTGAAAACGGTGCAGCGGGTGGAGGTGCTTCCCTACCACACGCTGGGGCTGTTCAAGTGGCAGAAGCTGGGCATCCCCTATCCCCTGCCGGACGCTGTTCCCCCCACGGCGGAACAGGTAAAGCGGGCGGAGGAATTGTTGGAAGTGGCTAAGTACCCCGGCTGAACTGCACCGGCAGGGTGGACTGGGAAAGTTTCATCCTGACTTAAACAAAAAGAATGACCCTCTCTATCACGCTGACGTATGCCCGCCCCCTTTTGTGGGAGGTGGCACTGCGAAGCAATGATAGAGAGGGTCGTTTATTTTTCTTCACTTCCGGCGTGATACACCTGCAGATACACCCTTTTGCGCTCGGCATCCGTGTTCTCTGCCAGCTGCTGGCAGAAACGCTCGTCCTCAAACAGGGCGACCACATTGGGCGCATAGCGGGTGCCGCTCTGGGCCCGCAGCTCTTCCAGCAGAGCGTGGAAGGGCTTGGCAAGGTTGTAGCACCGACCGATATTATCGGTGGCGGCATCCAGCGAATCCGCCACGCTCAGCGCATCCACGATCCCCTTGATCTCCGGCGGGCAGGAGGGTACATCATTGGGATAGCCGCCCTTGCCGTTGTAATAGCAGTGGTGATAGAGTGCCGCCGGGGCCAGCGTTCTTCCGCAGCCCATTCTATTCAGAATGGCAGCGCCGGTCCTTGGGTGGCTCTGGATGCAGAAAAATTCCTCATCCAGCAGGCGGCGGGCATTGTTGTCGATGTACATCAGAACGGCGCACTTGCCAAGGTCGTGGTACAGGCCGCACTCATAGGCCGTCTGACAGAGCTCTTCCCGCCGGGTCTGCACCTCGGCCGCACTCCTGCAGCCCAGCAGGCCCACCAGTGTTTCGGGCCTTGTCTCGATCTGCCGCCGCAGCAGGGCACGGGTCAGCTCTGCCACCATCAGCGAGTGGACATAGGTCGGCTTGTGCCCGGCCAGGATACTGCCCAGCATCCGGCGGTTCGCCGTTTCATCTGAGCTGGAACTGATCTTGCTCAACTCCCAGGCGGCAGAGCTTACCACACGGGGATACTGGCTGGCCGGCATCTGTTCCAGATACTGATCCGCAGAACGGCGTACCTGCTCCACGGTTGCACGATACCTCTGTGCTCCCGCCTCGTCCAGACGTTCTGCATAGACCGAAAGATAGGCCGCCAGAACCAGCTTCCGGTTGATGGCCTCGGCAGAATAATCATCCTGCGCCACGCTTCCCGCCGATTCCAGAAGGATCTCGACCACGTCTTCCAGGCTGCCCACCCCGGCATGGTAGCGGGCAGCAGCATAAAAGTAGGGCACCCGCCAGTTCTGCAGGCGTGCATCCGGGCCCTTGTGTTTCTTCTTGTGCGTCCAGATGTATTCCGCCGATTCCAGCACCTGCCGCGCCACCTCGGGATCCTCCTCCTGCCGCAGGTGGGTCAGCAGGGTCATGCGATCCATGTGCATGGAATAGATGTAGCTTTCCCAGGGGAACTCCGGGTCCAGTGCATGGTAATGCGCAGACTGGATGATGTCCATTGCGCGGCGGAACCGCTCCAGATACCGGCAGCTTTCCGCATGGGTGCCGCGGGACATCCCCAGCCGGGTGTTGCCCACACAGCGGATGAGATACTGCCGGGTATTCCTGTCCAGCTGTTCATACCGTGACATATATTCAGCAGCTTCCGTAAAATAGACCTGGATCGCATCTCCCAACAGGTTGATGCCAGTTTCCTCATCCCGGACGTTCATATAATGCAGGGTGATGCCCGTGTAGTACAGCTCCCTGACGATCATGGGCACGTCTTTCCGGCTGCGGGCCGCTGCCAGCAGCAGTTGATGCACCTTGAACGCCACGCCCATATCCTCGCTGTTCGCGTAGTTGAACAGCCTGCCCGCAAAGGCACTCAGTCCCTGGATATCCGCTTCGGTCAGGGAGGCAGGGTCACGGTCGTAGACAAACTGCGCCAGCAGTGCCTCATTCTGCCGCATCAGGGCGTTGCATCTCAGCGCGTTGGTCTGGATCTCTTCCAGCACGGCAGCGGGAGCCTTGCCCTCCGGAAAGCTGGGCCGGGAGATCGAGCGCACAACGCGCAGATTCCGAATATACTGTTCAAAAGCCTCTGCCTGCGTGTACTCCATCTTATCAGCCCCTTTTGTCGAAGTCCGTCGTTCGATTTGAAACTATAATTCAGTATACGGCATTTTTCGGCAGAAATCAACTGATTTTCGCAGATTTTTTAGCCCCCCCCCGAATATTTTATGCATTCATACGTTACTTTTTGTATAAAATGCACTTTCACCGGGGGATCGGGTGCGCTTGATTTACGAAATTGCTTCCGGCAGCTGCATCCATTTGCCCTTCCAGGCGTAGAGCACCATCAGCACTGCACCCACAGCCCAGGACACCGGGTAGACCAGCAGCACACCCTCAATGCCTGCAAACAGGGGCAGGGCAAACTGGATCCAGACGATGCGGAACAGGCACAGGGAGATCAGCAGCACCACCATGGGCGGCACGCTCTTCCCGGTGCCGCGCACCGTACCGGCAAGGCCCTGCAGGATGCCCAGCATCCAGTAGAAGGGGCAGAAATAGAGCATACAGATCTTGCCGTAGGCAACGACCGTTTCATCGCCGGTGAACAGGTGCATGATGGGGTCCTGGAAGGCGAGCAGCAGGATGCCGGTCAGGATGGTGTAAACGATGCACATCCCCAGGGTGACAAAGGTGCCCTTTTTGACACGGTCGATCTTGCCCGCACCAAAGTTCTGGCCCACAAAGGTGGTGGCCGCCATGCTGAAGCTCAGCACAGGCAGAATGTTGAAGCCATCCACCTTCATATAGGCGGCAAAGCCTGCCATGGCAGCGGCACCATAGCCGTTGACGCTGACCTGCACCAGCACATTGGAAAGGGAGATGACCATGTTCTGGATGCCGGTGGGCAGGCCCACCTTGATGATGCGGACCGCCATCTTTTTGTGCACGCGCACTTCCTTTGCCGTCACGCGGTAATCGTCCTCCACCCGCATCAGAAAACGCAGGGAGAGCACACAGGACACCAGCTGGCTGATATCGGTGGCAATGGCCGCACCGGCCACGCCCATCCTGCATCCGGCGATCAGGACAAGGTCGAGGACGATGTTGGTGACAGAGGCAACGCCCAGGTAGAGCAGGCTCCGCTTGGAGTTGCCGGCGGCGTTCAGGATACCGGCTGCCATGTTATACACCACGCTGAACAGCACGCCGCCAAAATAGAGCCGCATATAGAGCACCGCATCCTCCAGCACCTCTGCGGGGGTGTTCATGGCGGTGAGCAGGGCCCGGCTGACGGCAATGCCGCACACGGTCAGGATCGCACCCAGAATGGCCGAAAGGGCCAGCGAGGTGTGAACTGCAGTGTGCGCGCCCTCCCTGTCCTTGGCTCCCAGAAACTGGGACACCACGACACCGGCACCCACGGCAATGCCCTGGCTGAACCCGATGAGCAGGAAGATGGGCGAGCCGCTGGAGCCGACGGCTGCCAGCGCGTTGCTGCCCACAAAGTTGCCCACAATGATGGAATCGGCGGTGTTGTACAGCTGCTGCAGCATGTTGCCCAGGATCAGCGGCACCGAGAAGAGCAGGATGCTCTTCCAGATGCTGCCCTCTGTCATCAGCCGTGATTTCTTCTTTTCTTCTAAAATCGTCTGTGCCATAATGCTTCCTTTTTCACGCAAAGCTTCAACTCATATATCAATCGTCATACAGATAAACGATACCTTGTTTCTGCCAAAAAGTCAAGCAAAAGCGTAAAAAGGGGCGTTTTCACCGGTTCCGCCCTATTTCCACCCTCTCGCCGCAGGGTCCTGCATCTCGGCGGCAGAGTAGACCAGGGCGTTGCAGACTGCGGCGGCCACGGTGCTTCCGCCCTTGCGGCCCATGGCCGCGATGGCAGGCACGCCGTGGGCTGCACAGGCGGCAAACAGCGCTTCCTTGCTTTCCACCACATTTACAAACCCCACCGGCACGGCAATGACCAGGGCAGGCCGCAGCCCGGCCTCGATCTCTTCCGCAATGGTCAGCAGGGCGGTGGGGGCATTGCCCACCGCAAGAATGGCCCCGGGGTGCTCCTGCGCCGCGCGGTGCATGGAGGTCACTGCCCGGGTGGTTCCGGTCTCGGCTGCGATCCGCGCCACCTCAGGGTCCGCCATATAGCAGAGGGCACTGCCGCCCAGCCGGGCAAGGGCAGGCTTGGAAATGCCCGAAAGCGCCATGTTGGTATCGGTGATGATAGGGGTCCCGGCCCGCAGGGCGGCCACACCTGCTGCCACAGCCCCCGGCGTGAAGCGCAGATTTTTCGCATAGTCAAAGTCGGCGGTGGTGTGGATGACCCGCTTGACCACAGCGGCAGTCTCGGGCGGCGGGGTCAGGCCCAACACTTCCAGCTCTGCCGTGATGATGGAAAGGCTTGTCCGCTCAATGTCGGCGGGCAGATGATGTTGTGGGATCATTGTGCATTCCTCCGCGGGTTCTCCAACCCCATGGCCGCGTAAACGGCATCCAGATCCAGCGCGCCGCGCACGCCATCGGCCAGCAGGTCAAACTGCTGCTGGCGGTACTGCTCCATCGGGATGAGGGCCGCGCTGTCCGGCGCAATGCCCTTGCGCCGGCAGAGCAGAGCCACCAGCTTCTCGGTGAGTTCACCGGTATCAAACAGACCGTGCAGGTAGGTGCCGAACACATTGTCCTGCACGCAGCCCTCGGGTGTGCCGTCTGCCAGTGTGCAGAAGGGCACACCCTGCACCTCGGTGCGGCCGGTGTGGATCTGATATCCGGTCAGGGCCGCGCCCGCAAAGGGGGCGGCGGTCACGGCGGCAGTGTCCTGGGTGCGGTGCTTCTGGCCGGTAAAGACCGTGTGGGTGGGCAGCAGCCCCAGCCCCCGCACGGTCTGCGCCGTACCGCTCTCCGTGCCCTCAGGGTCGGCCAGCGTCTCGCCCAGCATCTGATACCCGCCGCAGACCCCCAGCACCGGCGTGCCGCTGGCCGCCAGCTTCAACAGGGCTGCTTCCAGCCCGGACTGCCGCAGCCAGAGCAGGTCATCCACTGTGTTCTTGGTGCCGGGCAGGATGATGAGATCCGGTGTGCCCAGCTGGCGGGTATTCTGCACATACCGCACGCCCAGCAGCGGGTGCTGCTCCAGCGGCATGAAATCGGTAAAGTTGGAGATGTGCGGCAGGCGGAGGATGGCCGCATCCAGCGGGTGGACCGTTTTGCCCGCATCCAGCCGGGTGGAAAGGGAATCCTCGTCCTCAATGTCCACCTTCAGGTAGGGCACGACCCCCAGCACCGGCAGCTGCGTTTTTTCTTCCAGCATAGCAAGGCCGGGGCGCAGGATCTCCACATCGCCGCGGAATTTATTGATGAGCAGCCCCTTGATGCGGGCGCGCTCCTCCGGCTCCAGCAGCGCCACTGTGCCGTACAGCTGGGCGAACACACCGCCCCGGTCGATATCTCCCGCCAGCAGAACGGGGGCATCCACCAGTCGGGCAAGGCCCATGTTGACGATATCGTCTGCCTTCAGGTTGATCTCCGCCGGGCTTCCGGCCCCCTCAATGACGATGATGTCCACGGTTTCGGCCAGACTGTTGTAGGCCGAGAGGATCTCCGGGATGAGCGCTCTTTTCATTTTGAAATAGGCGGCGGCGGACATCTGGCCCCGCACCTCGCCGTTCACGATGACCTGACTGCCCACGTCACTGCTGGGCTTGAGCAGGATGGGGTTCATCCGCACATCCGGCTCGATGCCTGCGGCCTGCGCCTGCACCACCTGTGCCCGGCCCATTTCCAGCCCATCCCGGGTGACAAAGCTGTTCAGCGCCATGTTCTGGCTCTTGAAGGGAGCCACGCGGTAACCGTCCTGCGCAAAAATGCGGCAGAGGGCGGCGCACAGCAGGCTTTTGCCTGCACCGCTCATGGTTCCCTGCACCATGATGCACTTTGCCTTGCTCATTTCAGCACCTCCGCAAGAAGTTTTAAAAGCTGTTCGTTTTCAGGCCCGGTGCGCACGGCGGTGCGGTACCAGCCGGGGCCCAGCCCGGGGTAGTTCGCACAGCTGCGCAGCACAGCACCCCTTTGCCGCAGGGCTTCTCCCAGCGTCTCCGGGGCCTGAAACAGCAGGTAATTTGCCCTGCCGTCCAGCACCCGCAGGCCCAGCGCCCGCAGCCCGGCCGTCAGGCGGGGCCGCTGTTCGGCAATGAGGGCCCGGACCTTTTCCACATACGCTGTCTCCTCCAGTGCGGCAAGGCCCGCCGCCTGCGCCAGACTGGAAACACCCCAGGGCTGGCCGCAGGCCTGCATCTGTTCCAGCAGCGCCGTGTCGGCACTCAGGGCATAGCCCAGCCGCACGCCCGCCATGCCGTAGAGCTTGGTGAAGGCTTTCAGGATGACCAGATTTCCCTCCCCCAGCAGGCCTTTTGCCGTGTGCAGGGCATGGTCGGGCAGGAAATCAAGGAAGCATTCGTCCACCACCAGCAGGGTGCCGCACGCCGCGCAGCGGTGGAGGATCTGCTCCACCAGCGGCAGGGCCGTCAGCTGGCCGGTGGGGTTGTTGGGCTGGCAGAGAAACACCATGTCCACCCCCGGGCGGATGGCCGCACAGAACGCATCCGTGACCGCAAAGTCCTCCTGCTCCCGCAAAAAGAAGCGTTCCACCGTGCAGCCGACACTTTCCAATGCAGTGGCATACTCCGCAAAGGTGGGTGCGGTGACCAGCGCCCGGCGGGGCTTTTGGGCCCAGACCAGCCGGAAGATGAGGTCTGCCGCCCCATTGCCGCAGAGGATCTGCTCTGCCGGCACGCCCTCATGGAGCGCCAGCCTTGCCCGCAGCTCCCGGCACAGGGGATCGGGGTAGCGGTCCACCGTGGGCAATGCCGCCGTGATGGCCCGGGCCACCCCTTCCGGCAGGCCCAGCGGGCTGACGTTGGCCGAAAAATCCAGCGCATCCCGCCCGAACTCGGCCCGGTAACCGGCCCAATCGCCGCCATGTACTAGTTGCATGTTCGTTCTCCTTTTCCCGGATGGTTATGGATATCAGTTCTTGTTTTTTCCCTTTGTGGGAGCTGTCATGCAAAGCATGACTGAGAGGGTGAGGTCGTTACAAAACAGCCCGTATTGCCACGCCCCACGCCAGTGCAAAGGCGCTTGCCACGTACATCATCCGGTTGGCACGCAGGATATCCTCCGGTTCAATGGGACGCAGCGGATCGCCGATGGTGGGCTTGGCGTAGTATTCGCCAAAGTAATAGGCGGGCCCGGCCAGCTGCACCCCCAGCGCACCGGCGCAGGCACTCTCGGTCTGGGCGCTGTTGGGGCTGGCGTGGTTGCGGCGGTCCCGCCGCCAGATCTTCCACGCCCCTTTTGCGTCATTGTGCGTAAAAGCCGCGGCAGCCACCCACAGCAGGGCGGCAAGGCGGCTGGGAAGGTAATTTGCCGCATCGTCCAGTTTGGCCGGGATGCGGCCAAAGTAGAGGTATTTTTCGTTTTTGTAGCCCAGCATACTGTCCATCGTGTTGATGGCCTTGTAGGTCAGGGCCAGCGGTGCTCCGCCGATGAGCATATAGAGCAGGGGCGCGATCACGCCGTCGCTGGCGTTTTCGGCCACGGTCTCCACGGCGGCTTTGGTCACACCCTCAGCGGTCAGATTCTGGGTGTCGCGGCCCACGATACGGCTCACAGCCTTGCGGGCTGCGGGCAGGTCGCCCTTCACAAGCTCCTTGTGCACGTTCATGCTCTCCAGCGCAAGGCCCTTTGCGGCCAGTGCCTGCCCGCACCAGAACATCTGGACGGCCAGCCCCAGCCACGGGCTGATGCGGGCAGCTCCCAGGCAGACCAGGCTCGTCAGCAGAAAGGTGCCCACCGGCAGGCAGAACGCCACAATGGCCCCGCCCAGCAGTTCCCCCTGAGGCGTTTTGGGCAGACGGGCCCGCAGGCGCTTTTCCAGCGTCGAGATGGCCTTGCCCATGTACACCACCGGGTGGGGCAGCCAGGCCGGGTCGCCAAAGAGGCAGTCCAGCACAAAACCGCCGAGTACTGCGTATTCGATCATCGGGCATCCTCCTTTGTGTACTGCACAGTTTTCAGCAGGTGCAGCACCCGCTGCTCCGCCCAATCTCCTGCATCCAGAACGTAACCGCCCGCATTGGGGGCGCACCAGTGGTAATAATCCGCATGGGGCAGGGCGTAGCGCTCCATGGCAGCCATCTGGGTGCCGCCGTGGGCCAGAATGACCAGTGTCTCTTCCCCATCGGCAAGGGCCCTGTCCACCAGTGCGGCAAAGGCCCTGCACACCCGCTCCGAAAAAACAGCCTTGGTCTCGCCGTCCGGGCAGGGGCTTTCGCAGTTGGCGTTCACCCAGGCCAGATAATCCGGGTCGTGCTCCATCTCAATGAAATTGCGGCCCTCAAAGCTGCCGAAGCACATCTCCTGCAGGTCTTTCACCTCCACGAGCCTTGCACCCGGGAAGAGCACCTCCGCGGTCTGCCGGGTGCGGCAGAGCGGGGTGATATAGACCGTTTCCGGCCGGAGATCCGCCTGCCGCAGCTGGGCGCGGCCCGCGGGGCACAGGGGGATATCCCGCTGGCCCTGATAGCGCTTTTCGGCGTTGTATTCAGTCAGGCCGTGACGCAATAAATAGA
>OGFF01001442.1_pt1 | contig 25328 bp, 23 predicted proteins | sample 1570751 | NCBI WGS metagenome assembly OGFF01 (sample SAMEA2581951, study PRJEB24529) | metagenome | biome: Human gut stool | place: China | collected 2011 | reverse complement strand
GATAGATGACGTTGAAGTTGTTGACGTTGCGCACAAAATCCGTAACCAGTGCCGGGCCCTGCACACTGAGCAGGTAGGGCAGCTTGATGTAGATAAAGCTCTGCAGCGGCGAGGCACCATCAATGGTGGAGGCCTCCAGCATATCGGTGGGAATATTCATCAGCACACCGGTGGCAATGAGCATCTGGTAGGGCACGCCCACCCAGATGTTGATGAGGATGATCATGAACTTTGCCCAGTGCTGGTCGGTCAGGAAGGGAATGTGGTTCATGTTCTGCCCCAGCAGACCGATGGCCTTTAAAAAATCGGTCACGCCTGCATTGGCCATCATGGTGTTGAAGATGCCGGCATCCGAGAAGAAGTTGCGCACCAGCAGCAGGGTGACGAACTGCGGCACCGCAATGGTGATGATGAACAACGTGCGCCAGAGCTTTTGGCACTTGGTCTTTTTATTGTTGATGAGCATGGCCAGAAATACGCCGCCGAAGAAGTTGGTGAAGGTGGCAAAGAAGGCCCACACCAACGTCCAGCTGAGCACCCGGCCAAAGGCATAGCTGAAGGTCAGGCTCAGCGACTGCCCGCCAAACAGAGAAGCAAAGTTAGCCAGCCCCACCCATGTAAACAGGGCGGCGGGAGGCATATGCTGCTGATCGTAGTTGGTAAAGGCAACAGCGATCAAAATGAACAGCGGGATGATGGTGAACACCACCACACCCAGCACCGGAAGGGTGAGCAGGGTAACGTAGAACTTTTCGTTCAGGTACAAGGTGATATCCTGCCGGAAATTGTTGGGCTTTTTGCCAGCGGCCTTCTGCGCCTGTAACGCGTAATTGCTCTGCACCACCAGCATGGCAGCAGCGATCAGCGTTACAATGACCACCAGTGCGATCACGCTGAGCAGCAGGATGGCAAACGAGTTGTCGTAGTTGTTGACCTCGTTCTTTAAGGTAAGGGGGTTGAACTGCATCTCCATCTGCACTGTGCCCAGCGTGCCGAACTTTTTCAGTGCAGGAATGCCGGAAGTGCCCAGAAAATACAGTCCCAGCCCCTGCACCAGCGTTACCAGCAGTGCCTTGATAAGCTGGCCGTGGCCAATGTAGCCCAGACCCCAGACAAAGAGGGACAGCTTTGTAAAAATATCTCCGTGAACAAATGCGTGACCGAACTTCTGAAGGAAATTCGGCTCCCGGCCATCTGCCCGCAAGGGCGGTGTGAGAACCATTTCTGCCACAGAAGTCAACTCCTTTCTTGGTATGCAGAGGGGGTTATAGCAAACAGGATGTTAGTTTGACGCCGATTTCTTGTATTGCGATAAAAAGCGGGCACACCGCATTCTGCTGCGTGCCCGCCGGAAAAGCTAAAGATTACTGCGCCACAGGTGCGGTGATGCCGGCCACAGCGTCATCCATCAGCTGCTGGGTGGTCTTGCCCTGCGTGTCGCCGGAGGCGAGGATCTCGCCCAGACTTGCGGCGGAGCTCCAGTAGTTTGCGCCTACCCGCTGCAGGGTAGCGTAGGAGCTCTGCTCAGCCAGTGCGGCAATGGCGGGTGCAGACTGCACAGCCTCGGAAGCATTGGCGTTGATGTTGGAGGGGCCCAGCTTGCGGTCGTTGAAGCGCTTGATCTGGTTGTCCTCGTTGGTGATGAAGTCGGCCAGCATCATGGCAACGCCCACGTTGGCGCTGTGGGGGTTGACGCCCACCAGCTTGTAGCCGGAGAAGGAGCCCATCTGGACCTGCTCGCCGTTCAGGGTGTAGGTCGGCAGCTTGGTGGCGGCGTAGCCCTCGCCCCAAGCCTCCTCGGCGGTGCTGGCGTTCCAAGTACCGGAGATGGCGGCGCAGCAGCTGCCGTCCTTGATGGCAGAAACGATATCAGCATCTGCGCCGGACTTGAAGCCGGGGTTTGCGGCGATATCCAGAATGGCCTGCGTGACATCTGCGCCGGGAGCCTCGTTCCAGTTGCAGACGGTGTTGATGCCGTCGTCTGCCAGCGTAGCCACCAGACCGGCACCGGCGTAGAAGCTGTAAATGTACCATGCGTCGTTCACGCTCATCATAAACTTTTTGCCGGCAGCTGCAGCCTTTTCCAGCATGGTGTCCATGCTCTGCACGTCCTCGGCGCTCAGAACGCTTGCATCATAGTACAGGAAGTAGCCGTTGTCGGCGGTCATGGGGTAGGCGTAAAGCTTGTCGTTCATGGTGGCAGCACCCACAGAGCCGGGCAGGTTGCGGCTCTTCACGTCGTCCGGGTTCAGCAGAACCTCCTGCAGCGCACCGGCATTCACCAGCTCGTTCAGCTGGTCGTCTGCAAAGGCGAAAACGTCTGCGGCAGACTCCGGGTCAGCCAGAACAGTGTCCTTTGCGCTGGACTCAGACTGCACGCCGATCTCAATGGTCACATTGCCCTTATCTGCATTCTGCTCGATGAAAGCATCTGCCATCTCGCGCAGCATGGTCTGATCCTCTTCTGCGCCCCACATGGTCAGCTTCACATCACCCCAGCTCTCCGCAGCAGAGGCAGCCGTACTGGAAGCGGCAGCAGAGGAAGCGGTGCTGTTGGAAGAACCGCCGCAGGCGGTCAGCACACCGGCAGCAGCCACAGTGCCCATGGCTGCAAGGAAGTTACGGCGGGAAATCAGCTTTTTCATGATCCAGTTCTCCTTCGTTCTCAATCTGAAATCTTCGGCTGCTCTTTGTTGCGCTTATAAGTTGCGCACATCCAAGCAGCTGTTTTTCTGTACCCATAGGATACCGCATTCTTTTGCTCACGTCAATGGACGAAATTCACGGTATTGTTGAGCCGAAACTGGAAAAAGTGACGGTAAAATCAGGATACATGGGCAAAAGCGCGCAACTTTAGCGCAACCTTTGCCATGCAAAGAGCAAAAATGCCCGCTCCGGGAAAGGAGCAGGCACAAAAAGCGCGTTATTTGATGCTGTGGGAGCGTTCCCTCCACTTGGTAGAATCCCGCAGGATGACCTGATGGCCTTCCAGCTGCCGCATGACGATCTCTTTTCCGGCCAGCCGGTCCAGCAGCATCCGGCAGGCGGTCTTACCCAGCTGCTCTGCATCGTACTGCACCGCCGAAACAGACGGCGTGATGCTGGCAAGCATGGAGCTGTCGTACAGGCTGGCCACTCGCAGATCGTTGGGCACGAGGATATGCCGCGTCCGCAGCTCCCGCATGACCTCAAAGGCGATCTCATCATCGCCGCAAAGGATGCAATCTGCCTTCTGCTCCAGCGCAGCCTCCAGTGCATCGAGCGTCTGCCCGGCAGATTCCACACCGGAATGAACGAGCCGCTGGTCTACTGGCACACCAAATTCCGCGAATCCACGCAGATAACCGCGTATGCGGTCGGTGTTGACGGCGTAGATGGTACTGCCCACCAGCAGCGCGATCCGCTTGGCGCCCAGCTGCAAAAGGATGCGTGTCATCTCGCAGGCAGCCGCGACCTGATCGTTGTCTGCCTGCGGGATGGTCTTGTCCTCGCTGCGTCCGATGAGCACAAAAGGTGTCTTGTATTGCCGCAAAAGTTCGATGCAGGGATCATCCGCCATGGCGTAGGTCAGGATCACGCCGTCCACCTTGTGGTTGGCCAGCTGCCGCTGCAGCTGCGAATACTCGGTGTTGGAGGCGTAGCAAAGCATCAGGTCATAGCCGCGCTGGTCTGCCATGGTGCAGATGCCGCCCATGCACTTGCGCAAAAAGGGCAGATCCAGCGCAATAAACCGCTGCGGTACGACCATGGCAATATTGTTGGTGCGCAGTTTTTCGCCGCTCTGTGCAGAAACAGGCTCGGAGCGGGTACGCCCCATATAGGCGTACACCTTGGTGCGGGTCGCCTCGCTGATGCGTCCCTTGCCGGAAAGTGCACGCGATACCGTTGTTTTAGAAAGGCCAAGCGCATCAGCCACCTGCTCGATCGTCATTTTTTCGGTTTCCTTTGCAGCCACAGGATATCCTCTCCTTTTCACAGAACTGCGCAACAATGCGCCACCCCAGCATACCGGGGTAAGCCCGCTTTGTCAAGTATGAAAGCAAACAAAAAGCGTTCTGCTTTTTCGGCAGAACGCTCAAAGGGGAAACTTTTACAGGACCTGCTCGCCGTTTTTCCAGACGGCCGTTCCGTAACGGTTCAGCGCAACACCGCCTACTTCAACCGGATGTTCATTGCAGTTCTGTACAAAGACGAACGTACCGCGCCGCGCGGCCAGAACGCCGTCCGGCAGTGCCTCCGGCCAGGCCGGGTTCAGGCCGACTTCCTTTACAGCGGCACGATAAAATGCGCGATAGAACGCTTCATCGAACCGACTTGCCAGATAATAGGCACGGCCTTTTCCGTAAGGATGGACGGCGACCGCAGGGTGCCCCTCGTAGTAATCCTCTGCATAGATGCTCAGCGGTGTGGCAGGGTCTGTGTCGTTCAGACTTGCGACCTCGCATAGGACCGAAGCCTGCGTTTCCGGCAAAGTGGAATCGTCCATCGGGGTGCAGCGGCAGGTTTCGCCGTCATACATTCCGTCGATCTCAGTGCGGCGCAGGCCCAGCAAGTCGGTCAAGCCGTAGGGCGTGTCACCCAGGCGGCACAAATCGCTTTCATCCACCACACCGGTCCAGTATGTAACCACGACCGTACCACCATTCTGCGCAAAATCACAGAGTTTTTGGGCAAAGGCATCGGTCAGCAAATAAACCATCGGAACAACGACCAGACCATAACCCGCCAGGTCGGATTCCTGATTCACGAACTCCACCGCAATGCCTTCCCGCGCAAGAGCATTGTAGTGCAGCTTCAGCTCGTCCCAGTAGCCCATGCCTGCATTGCGCGGGCCGCAGGAACCTTCCAATGCCCACTTGTTTTCCCAATCGTGGACGATCGCTGCCTGTTTTGTGCGGCAGACTGTTGCAATCTCTGAGAGCACTTCCAGCTTTTGGCCCACACCGACTGTTTCCCGGAAGGGGCGGGCATCCTCCCGCCCATCGTGGCCAATGACTGCACCGTGGAGCTTTTCTTCCGCACCCCGGCTGGCCCGCCACTGGAAGTAAAGCACACTGTCCGAACCATGTGCAACCGTTTGCAGAGCCGCAAGCTCCGCAATGCCGGGGCGCTTCTGTTTGGAGATCGGCTGCCAGTTGGTAAAGCTGGGGCTGGATTCCATCAGCAGGAAGGGCCTGCCCTTCATGGAGTAATACAGGTCGTGCATCAGGGCCGTATCCAACGCCGTTTCTTCCACCGTTTCGCTGGGCTTGTGCCATGTGGGGTAGTTGTCCCAGCTGACCACGTCGATCTCCTTGGACATTTTGAAATAGTCGATGCCATCAAACCGGTACATCATATTCACGGTGAACTTTGCAACCGGCGCAAATTCTTTCACGGTATCACGCTCAAATTTCAAAAAATCAATATGCCGGTCACTGACAAAGCGCTTCCAGTCCAGCGCAAGACCCTGCACGGCATTTTCCCCCTGCGGGGCAGGGCTTTCGATTTGTTCCCAAGCGGTATAGTCGTGACTCCAGAACCGGGCGTTCCACGCCTTGTTCAAGGCTTCCAAAGAGTTGTACCGTGCCTTGAGCCAGCGGCGGAACGCAGCCTGACACAGCTCGCAATGGCAGTCGCCGCTCATCTCGTTTGAAATATGCCAGAGCAGGACAGCCGGGTCATTGCCGAACCGCTGTGCCAGCTTCTGGTCGATGATGCGGACTTTTTCCCGGTAGACCGGCGATGTATAGCAGTAATTCTGCCGCCGGTTGTACAGCTCCCGGACCCGGTCTGCCCGTACTCGGCGCACCTCGGGGTATTTGTGTGCCATCCAAGCAGGGCGGGCCGCACTGGGCGTTGCAAGGATCGTATAGATTCCATTGGCATACAGGTTATGGATGATGTCAGCCAGCCAATCCAGCTCAAATACCCCCTCCTGCGGTTCCAACGTGGACCATGAGAACACACCCAGCGTCACAGTATTAACGTGTGCCTTTTTCATCAGTTCGATGTCCTGCGCCAGAATATCGGGCCGGTCCAGCCACTGTTCCGGGTTGTAGTCTCCGCCATGAAGTAATCTGAGCTGCTGCATGATAGCGGCCTCCTTTGGTTGCGCAAGTTGCGCAACATTTTTATCGGATAAAGTGACGTTCGATACAGAGTATAGCAAGAACCTCCGCAAGATGCAATGCAGCTATATGGAATTTCGTTGTAATAAGCTGAACGTTTGATGCGGCACAAGAAACCATCCATGGATGCTTTGGAAGATTCCACAACGTTCGTGTGGGATTTATAGGCAGGTTGTCAAAATGCAGAAATACATTGATTGAACGGGAAAGCACTTGAACGCCATGCTATAAGTCCTACGATCACCGCTTTATCACAATAAAATTTGCAAAACCATCTTGACGCACCTTGTAAACCTTGACACTCTCTGTCACAAATTCCACTGAGCTTGTCGGGGCGAGGCCCGACAAGCTCTGCTCACGATGCACAGAATGCAGACAATGCAAAGAAGAACATGGCTTTCCCGCCGGTGTGCAAAAAGTGTGCAAAAGTGTGCAGAGCCCCAAAAAACGGAAAATCCCACGAGGAATCTTACGATTCTTCGTGGGACTTTGGTGCGCTCGAGGGAACTCGAATCCCTGGCCCTCTGATTAAAAGTCAGATGCTCTACCGGCTGAGCTACGAGCGCATACATTATAAAGCGCAGTATAACACGATACTGCCGAATAATATTACCATACTCCCGGGCAAAAAGCAAGCTTTCTGCACAAAAAACTTTCCCAAAGCCGTCATCGGGCAGATTTTGCCACGAACTACCCCTTTACAAACCGGGCAAGAACCAGTACAATCAAAGCAGTTCATTGCAAAATTACAACCGACCTGCCGGGCGCACTTCTGCGCCGGGCAAGCCGATCCGATAGGAGGGCTTTTTCCATGAAAATTTCTCGACGGTCCGTACTTCGCTATTCCGGGCTGACGGCGGCGCTGCTGGCGCTCACCGGCTGCTCTGCAAGCCCCGGCAGTGCCATTCTGGGCGGTGACCTGCCCGACTGGATGAAGAGCCTGTTCTGCGGCTCGGCGGCATCCTCTTCCGCTTCTTCTGAGGCCGCTGCATCCTCTGCGGCCTCGGCCGGTGAGGCCGCAGCTGGTGAGGCAGCCGCCTCCTCGGCAGCGTCCAGCGAAGCCGCAAGCTCTGCGTTCAGCCTTCTGCCTGCCTACGACGCTGACCCTCTGACCGGCGAAGCCCGCAAGAGCACCGGCCGGATGGTGGGTGTCATGGTCAACAACATCGCCAACTCCGAAAAGCAGAACGCACGCCCCCAGCGCGGCATCGGCTCGGCAGACCTGCTCATCGAGAGCAAGGTGGAGGGCGGCATCACCCGCCTGTGTGCCGTGTTCCGGGATGCGGACACCATCCCGGAGGTCGGGCCGCTGCGCTCCGGCCGCGACCAGTTCCTGCAGCTGCTCATGCCCCATCAGGCCCTCTATTACCACGATGGCGAGAGCATTTTCTGCACCCAGTTCATCAATGTATACGATTACTCCGGCCTGAACATCGGCGGCAAGAGCTACTTCAACACGCCGGTCCACCCCCACGTTGCCCACCGTGACAACCGCGGCCGCAACGTAGCCTATGAACACACCGAGTTCACCTCCGGCAAGGAGATCAAACAGGCAGCCGGTAATGCCGGCATCGGCCTGACCTACGCCAACGAAACGCCTTTCTTCCACTTTGCCGACTACCGCACTGCAGCCTCCAATGACCTTCCCGGTGCCCCTGCGGCCAAAACCATCAGCATCACCCACTCCGAGAGCTACAGGACCCGCCTGACCTACAACAGCTGGGGCCACAGCTACAAGCTGGAAATGTACAACCGCTCCAAAAAAGCCTATGAGAACACGGTGGACGAGCTGACCGGCAAGCAGCTGACCTTTGACAACGTGGTGGTCTGCTTTGCCGATATCGCCGCCTATGCGGGCGATTCTCACGATGTCCAGTCGGTCAACTATGTGGCCGGTGGGCAGGCGTACCTCTTCACACGGGGCGGCGTGCAGGTGGGCCGCTGGGAGAAGCCGCATCCCACCCATCCGCTCAAGCTCTACACCGAAACCGGCGAGGAGATGACCCTGAACCGGGGCAAGACCTATCTGGCACTGGTGGACAATGATGAGTGGAGCAATTTCAGCTACTAAATCACCCGCCCTCCGGGGCAGAAGAGGGAAACCGATGAAACGCTTTTGGATGCGCGCTTTGCTCTGTTTTGCGCTCAGCGCCGCACTGCTGACAGGCTGTGCGCTCAGCCCCAGCTCCCAGCCCGCCGAAAGTCCCACTGACCCGCTCACCGGGCAGGAGCTTGTCTGGCCGGGCCAGCGGCCCGTCGCCATCACCATTGACAACGCAGCCGCCAGCACCACCCAGTGGGGGCTTTCCACAGCCTCGCTGGTGCTGGAAGCCCTGACCGCACAGCAGCAGGCCACCAGGCTCTGCCTGGTCTACCCTGCCGTGGGGGCCGTGCCGCAGGTCGGGCCTGTTTCTGCCGGGCAGGACCTCTACTGGCGGCTGCTGGTGGGCCAGCAGGCACTGCCGGTGCAGCGGGGCGGCGAGCAGTTTGACCAGAACTACCTTGATTACTACTCTCTGCGCGCGGTAGACGCGCTGGAGGTGGGCACCAATGCCTTTTCCTGTGAGACCGATTGGCAGAATGTCCCGCTGTGGCATACCAGCGGTGCAGCACTTTCGGGTGTGCTGGGCAGCCTGAACATCTCCCCGGCCCTGACAGAATCCCGCGTCACGGACACCTCTTCCAGCAGCTCCGACAGCGAGAGCGGAACCCTCCTCTCCGTGCCCAATCTGCTGCCCATGCAGGAAAGCGGCAAGCTGCCCGACGCAGATGCTTCGGACGCAATGAGTGTCCGGGTCCAGTTTGACGCACAGAACGCCACCGCCTTCACCTACGATGCCGACAGCAAGACCTACCGGATGCTCCACGCGGACGGCACACCGCAGCTGGATGCCAACAACGGCCAGCAGGCAGATTTCGACAACCTGCTCATTCTGTTCAGTGCCTCCACCCTGCGTGACGATGGTGTGACGCTGGATTACGACCTGACCATGGGCGGCGGGGTCTGGCTCAACGAGGGCCACCTGTGGAACATCACCTGGACGCAGGGCAGCGAGACCACTTTCTTCCTGTATGATTCCAACGGCCGCCCCCTGACCCTGACGGCAGGCCGCAGCTATCTGGCGCTGGTGTCCAGCCTGACCGGGCAGGAGCTCACCGTGCAGAACTCCACCGGGGAAAACCTGTTATAAGCAAAAGAGACGGTCCTGCAATCCGATGCAGAACCGTCTCTTTTTACGCTATGTTTTTTACAGATCGACCACGCTGCCCACCTCGGCAAGGGTGGCAGGCACCGCGCCCAGATGGACCTCATCGGCATCCCGGCGCACCACAAAATGGACGGTCTGGCCTGCCGCAAAGTCAGGCTGATAGATCAGCTCCAGCGTCTGCCAGTCCGCAGGGGTCTCGCAGAAACAGTGGAGCATCGCCCCGCGCCCTGCGGAAAGATTCAGGGTAAAGGCAGAGGCATCTGCCGCATTCTCACCGTAGAGGGGAGCTGCAAAGCTGCCCACCCGCACCTGTCTGCCATCACACAGGGCAGTCAGGCCAGTGCCCAGGCTGTACAGGGCATTCCTGCTGTCCAGCCCGCGGCTCTGCAGGTAGCTGGCCCCCACAGCCAGCGGCCGGGCCGAGAGGTTCTCCACCGACAGATAGACCAACGTGCTGTCCAGCTCCGGCGCAGGCGCATAGCCCAGCAGCTCCACTGCCGCCTTGCCGTCCAGCAGAGCAGGTTCGCCCTCATAGCAGGGGGACAGAGCCGCACCCGAAACACCGGTGAGCAGGGCGGCAGCCAGACTGACTGCGCCGGAACCGGCATATTTCAGGAACGAGCGGCGGGACAGGGATTGTGACATCGGGGATTCCTCCTAACGGGAAAATAAGTTCTCTTTATACAATAGTAAATTCCGGGCTTTCTGTCAAGAGATTTGCCCGGAATTTTACCTGTTCTTCCGCATTTTTACGTGTTTTGGATATTTTCAGGGCGGCGCGGCAAAGATTCTTACTCAAATGCCTCGTTTTCCTCGGCTTCTGCCTGCCCGCGCAGGGTATCGGCGTAGCCAAAGGGCACGATGTCGATGGCCTCCACCAGACGGTCGCGCATCCAGAGCTGCACGTCGGTCTGGACGGTATAGCCGCAGCCGGGGTCGGCCATCCACTGTTCCGGGTGGCGGGAGGGCAGCGCGCGCTGGCTCAGCATACTCATGATCACGCCGCCATGGGTCACGCAGGCAGCCTCGGTCACATCCATCCGGATCATATACTCAAACAGCTTGAGCAGGGTCTCGGCGCAGCGGGCGTGGAACTGCTCGGTAGGCTCTGCTCCCTCGGGCACAAAGCCGGAGCCGGGGGTGATCCACTTCTTGAAATCCTCTTCCTTGACCAGATCCTTCACGGGGCGGTTCTCAAACACGCCGAAGCCCGCTTCCCGCAGGTCGTGCACTGTGAACTGGTGGCCTGCATTGGGGAACAGAATGTTCGCTGTCTCCACAGCGCGCACCAGCGGGGAGGAGAACACCGTGTCCACCTGCGGATACTCGAACCGCTCCTTCAGCTCCTTCAGCTGGGCGCGTCCCTCATCACACAGGGGGATGTCCGTACCGCTGCCGATGTACAGGCCCTGCAGATTACCGGCCGTCATGCCGTGGCGGATGAGATGAAGTTTGAACGTTTTCATGGAAAAAACACCTCTATCTGGCAAAGAGTTCCTCTTTGCTGTAAAATTTCGCACCGGCAGTGGGCATCCTGCCCGGGCCGTGCGCCACAAAATATGCGTTGATTATCTTTAGTTTAGCATAGATATGGTATCCGGGGCAAGCCTTTTGACAAAAATGACGAAAAATGACGAGAATTTCCGTCACTTTTCTTGCTTTACTTTTGGTTTTCCACTGTGTATAATCAACATGTTGTAAACCAAAACTCAAAGAAGTTCAATTTCCACTACTGAGGAGTCCAAAATCATGGAATTCAACCGTATCATCAAACTGCTGCGCAAGGAGCGCGGCATCACCCAGAAGCAGGCCGCCGAAGACCTTGGGGTGTCTCAGGCACTGCTCTCCCACTACGAAAAGGGCATCCGCGAGTGCGGTCTGGACTTTGTTGTCCGGGTAGCGGATTACTATAATGTGTCCTGCGATTACCTGCTGGGCCGCTCGGCTGAGCGCAACGGCATGATGCTGAACGCCGATGACCTGCCCAACCCCGATAAGATGAAGGACAACGTCTACCACGGCAGCGTTCTGCCCACCATGAACAAAAAGCTGATCTCCAACAGCCTGAACGTGCTGTATGCCAAGATCGCCGAGTGCCACAGCAAGGCCCTGACCACCGAGGTCAGCACCTACCTGATGATGGCCGTGGCCAAGATGTTCCGCCTGCTCTATTCCGCCGAACCCCACAACGCCCAGAGCCTGTTCAGCGTGGAGGCCCGCCGCTGGCCCGGCTACTCCGATGCCGTGATGCGGATGAGCGAGAGCAACGTGGAGGACCTGCTGGCCGGTGAGGACCTGAACGGTGCCGAGGGCGTGAAAGACCCCTCCTGCCTTGCCATGACCACCGAGAGCCTGACCCGGGAATACCCGCTGTACACCCCCAGCCTGCTGAATCTGGTCAAGACCAGCGAGACCCATGTGCGCGGCCTGGACCCCAACCAGTGAGCTTCTGTGTGAAACTCCTGTTAATTCTGTGCCCAGGGCCTTGCAATTTCCGGTAAAAAATGCTATAAACGAATCAGCGAAGAAAAGATTTCTGCCATTGATTAAGGAGGCAAGCTTTATGTCGAACAAGATTTCCCGCCGCACCTTCCTCAAGGTCACCGGTGCTTCTGCCGCTGCTCTGGGCGCTGCTGCTGTGCTGGGCGGCTGCCAGGCCGGCGATAACTCTTCCATCGAGGTCAAGGTCGGCGATAAGATCAGCAACTGGAACAATCTGGCGGTCCAGCTGACCAGCGTCTTTACTCTGGCAAGTGCCCCCGATGCCGAGGGCTATGAGTACATTGCCATGCTGATCACCTCTGCAAACCGTTCCAGCCGCGACACCTTTGCCATCGGCGCACAGAACATTCTGGAGATCGGCGAGGCCTATCCTCTGGATACCCCGGAGCAGATCGCAGCCAACACTGCCGGTTACTTCCACGCTCTGTCCGCTTCCACCACCGACTTCTCCTTCACCTGCGACGGTCAGGCAGCCGAGGGCGGCGCTTATGTCCAGCTGTACGACAGCACCACCGAGAGCTTTACCACGGCCTCTGCCATTCCCCCGCAGGGTGCAGGCTACATTGAGTTGGTCTGCATGGTGCCCACCACCTGGCAGCAGATCGGTGTGACCTACACCCCGACCTTTGTTTCCGGCAAGACCCTGAACTTTACCATCAACGCCTCTGACCTGACCAAAGCCTGATCAAGCAGGACGAAATTTCGTATGATTTGCACGGCGGCGGTGGGAAAATTTCACAAAATATTTGTGAAAACCATTGACATTCGCCCCCGTTTCGCCTATTGTATAGGCAGAGCCTTTTGGCATTTTCGTGCGCTTTGCACATTATAAGGAGGAACGATTATGTCGTTAGCATTTTCTCGCCGCTCTTTCCTGAAATACTCCGCTGTTGCAGCTGTGGCCGTTGCGGGTGCCAGCCTCTTTACCGGTTGTGAGTCCACGGGCGACAGCTACAATCTGGTTCGTGATGGTGCCGGCACTCTGACCATTCTGCAGATCCAGACCGATCTGGGCACTTATTCTGATAAGGACAAGAAGTTCGTTCTGGATGCTCCCAAGGTGGGCGCTACCAGCTTTGTCTTCCCCCTGAAGATCACCAATGGCCGCACCAATGCGCTGCCCGTCAATCCCGGCAACTTCAAAGTCACGTTCACCAGTGCGGATGGTAAGACCGTGAAGAAGTACATCGGCACCGATCTGGTTGTTGATAACTCCCTGCGTGAGACCAACCTGAAGAAGGGTTCTTCCGTCTCCGGCAATGTCACCGTCTCCGATCTGCCTTCGCTGGCCAAGGGCGATGTCGTGCTCCTGACCTATACACCCGATCCCGTTTACGCAGAGTATTCTGTAAACTGGAAGTTCGTTACCGTGGAGTAATGTCCCCTTTTCACTGCATTCTGAGCCGTCCGGGAAAGCCGGGCGGCTTTTTTGCACCGTCGCATTGGCAAAGTATCTCAATTTTTCTTCAAATTTTCGGCGATTCTGTATCTTGTGCACACCCGCATTTTCTGATACCATAGGTTCATGGAAAAGAAGGGGAGCGCAGCGGCAGGGGCCGCCGCGCTGTTTGTGTTTCCGCTCAAAAAGGCCATGGGCCGTAGTTTGACAGAACAGGAGTGTTGCAGTTATGATCAACATGGTAAAGCTTCCCACCAACAAGAGCAATCTGTTCCTGCGTGTGGCAAAGGGCCATTTCGCAACCAGCCACAGCCACATCAATTACTATATCGATGTCACCACCCAGAAGTCCCGCCTTTCCGAGGCAAAGGCCGTGGCAAAAGAGCTGGTGGCTGCCTACCAGCACAACACCATCGTGGATACTGTCCTCTGCCTGGACGGCACACAGGTCATCGGCACCTGCCTTGCCAACGAGCTGACCAAGGACGGCTTTGCCAACATGAATGCCCACCAGACCATCTATGTCATCACCCCGGAGTACACCACCGGCAGCCAGATCATCCTGCGCGACAATCTGGCCCCCATGGTCAAGGGCAAGCACGTGCTGATCCTGGCCGCTTCCATCACCACCGGCTACACCGTGCAGGCTGCGATCGAGGCGATCAACTACTACGGCGGCACTGTGGCAGGCCTGAGCGCCATCTTCGCCACCGCTACCGAGTGCCTGGGCATCCCGGTCACCTCTATTTTTGACCCCTCCAACCTGCCCGATTATGCCAGCTTCGATTCCCGCGAGTGCCCCATGTGCAAGGCGGGCCAGCATATTGATGCACTGGTCAACAGCTTCGGCTATTCGGCACTGTAAGCCCCCTTGCCCGATCCGTTTCATCCACTTCCTGCAGACACAAAGACCCGGCTGTCATCGGCAGCCGGGTCTTTTCCTTATTCTGTTTTTTTCGGGAACACAAACGGGTCGTGCAGGTAGACCAGCACGAGGTACGCCGCCATGAAGCACCAGATGATGGGCTCACAGAGGATGACGGCGTTATAGGCAAACTTCGGGATGAAGAAGAGCACGAATACCACCTTGCCCACCAGCTCGATGACACTGGAGAAGAGGGGCAGGACCTTCTGCCCCAGGCTCTGCAGGGCATAGCGGGTGGCCAGCAGAACACCCAGCACCGAGTAGAAGGGCGCGTTCCAGAGCAGATACCGTGCGCCGTTTTCCAGCACCACAGACTCGCTGGAGCCGGAGATGAGCCGCACCATCCACTCCGCGCCCAGCTGCATCAGAAAGATCGCCAGCACGGCCACCACCACGCTGTACAGGGCGATTTCCTTCATGCCCTTGCGGACACGCTCCGGCTGGTTTGCGCCGCAGTTCTGGGAAACAAACGTGGAGCATGCCGATGCCATGGCCATGACCGGCATGGTGGTAAAGGAGAACAGCTTCCGGGCGGCGGTGTGACCGGCGATGACCAGCGTGCCCAGCCCATTGATGCCGTACTGCAGCACCACCGAGCCCGCCGAGACGATGCTGCTCATCAGGCCCATGGAGATGCTCTGGCTGAACAGCTCCCAGTAAAGGTGGCTGCCCACCCTGAAATGCTGTTTTTCCGGAAGCAGGATCTTCACTCTGAAGAAGATGTACAGGATGCAGAGCACCACCGAAACGCCCTGCGAGATGACCGTTGCCACAGCCGCTCCCTGCACCCCCATGCCCATCCTTGCAATGAACAGGAGATCCAGCACCACATTCAGGCCCGAGGAGATGAGCAGGAACACCAGCGGCATCACGCTGTTGCCAATGGCGCGCAGCAGGCCCGCGCAGAGGTTATAGGCGAACATGACCAGCACGCCCAGATCGATGGTCAGGATGTAGCGGTACGCATCGTCCAGGATCTCCGCCGGGGTGTCCAGCATGAGAAGCAGCGGGTGCAGGCCCAGCACACCTGCCAGCGTAATGCAGAGGGAAGCCACCAGACCGATGACCAGTGAGCCTGCCACAGTCTTTTTGAGCAGATCGTGATCCTGCGCCCCGTAGGAGCGCGCTGCAACGATTGCAAGGCCGTTGCCGATACCGAGACCAAAACCGACCAGAAGCTCGTAGATCGAGCCGCAGGAGCCAATGGCGGCAAGGGCGGTATCGCCCAGTACATTGCCCACGATCATGGTGTCCACGGTGTTATAGAGCTGCTGGAACAGGTTGGAGATGAAGATGGGCAGCATAAACAGCAGCAGGTTTTTGAAAATGGGCCCGTGCATCAGGTCCACATTCATGCTGAAGGGGGATTTTTTCGCAGTTTGGGTCATAAGGTTCCTCACAGTTTACGGAAAACAACCCTCCCCGGCATTGCACAGCAAAAACGGAGAGGGTTGTGCTTTATTTTTCTTTTACAGCTCCTGGGTCTCAAAGCCGTGGCCGGTCAGCACCTCCACGCTGGTGAAACCAGCTGCCTTGATGGCGGCGGCGGCTTCCTCAAAGCCGAAGGTCAGGCTGGAAACATCGTGGGAGTCGGAGGTGATGATGACCTTGCCGCCCATCTTGTTCCACTCCTCCAGCATCCATGCACTGGGGTAGAAGTCCTTGCGGTAGCCGCGGTAAACGCCGCCGGTGTTCACTTCCAGCAGGCAGTTGTGCTCTTTGGCTGCGCTCAGGGCCTTGAGGGCAGCGGCCCGGTAGCGGGGAGCCTCTTCATCAAAGAACTCACCCTCGCCGTTCAGCTTCTTGATGAGGTCGATGTGGGCCAGAATGTCCGGTCCCTTGGCGGCAACCTTCTCCACCTCTGCAAAGTAGGCCTCCACAGCCGCCAGCGGGTCACCGTCGAAATCATCAAAGATGCAGTCGTGCAGATCCTGCGGGCGGAAGTCGATCTCGTAGTACTTGCCGGTGTTCTTGCCGTACAGGTGATGGGCCGCACCGATCCAGTAATCGTAGTTCTCGGGCTTGTCCTCGCTCAGGCTGTCCCACTCGATGCCGCAGAGGATGTCCACCTTGCCCTTATACTCTGCCTTGAGCTTTGCAATGGTGGCCTTGTACTGGGCGGTGCGGCTGGGGCTCATGCAGTACTCGCGGTCCCGCTGAGTATAGCTATGGCCGGAGAAGCCCAGGGTCGTCAGGCCCTGTGCACAGGCGGCACTGGCCATTTCCTGCAAGGTATTTCTGCCATCGCACATCGTCGAGTGGCAATGAACACTGGACTTCTTATAATCTGCCATAACTAAATCACTGCATCCTTTCCTGTTTGACCTTGTGGTCAATGACGTGTCGTTTTTCCAGCTCACGGGTGATCTCTTCCACCGTGATGCCCGCCTGCACCATCAGCACCAGCACATGGTAAGCCAGGTCGCTGATCTCATAGATGGTCTCGGCCTTGTCCTCTTTTTCTCCCGCAATGATGACCTCGGTGCACTCCTCGCCCACCTTTTTCAGGATCTTCTCCTTGCCCTTCTCGAACAGGTAGGTGGTGTAGCTGCCTTCCTGGGGACGATCCCTGCGGCCCTGGATGAGTTCGTAAAGCCCCTGCCAGCTGAACTGCTTGAGCTCCGGCGAGACATACACTTCGTTGAAGAAGCAGCTCTCGGCACCGGTATGGCAGGCAGGGCCGTCCTTGACCACCTCCACCACCAGTGCGTCCTTGTCGCAGTCTGCAGTGATGGACACCACATGCTGGACATTGCCGCTGGTATCGCCCTTGCGCCAGATCTCCTGACGGCTCCGGCTCCAGAACACCGTACGCCCCTCGGCAATGGTCAGTGCCAGCGTCTCGGCGTTCATGTAGGCAAGGGTGAGCACCTCTTTGGTGTAGTGATCCTGCACGATGGCAGGAATGAGGCCCTTTTCATCAAATTTCAGTTCCATGGTCAATACTCCCTCCCCAAAGGGGATACTTACAGTTTATCCTAAAGTTGCCCGAAACGCAAGAGCTTACAGCCGCATTTCGACACCATTTTCATTCAGATAGGTTTTCAGGTCGTGGATGGTCAGCAGTTTCTGGTGGAAAATGCCCGCCGCAAGGCCAGCGTCGATGCCCTTGTGGTGGAACAGCTCAAGGAAATCTTCCTTTTTGCCCGCGCCGCCGCTGGCGATGATGGGCACATTCACCCGGGCAGCGACCGCGTCCAGCATCTCGAGATCGAAGCCGGTGCGGACACCATCGGTGTCAATGCTGTTCAGGCAGATCTCCCCCGCACCATGCGCCACGCACCAGCTGATCCAGTCCAGCGCGTCCCGGCCGGTATCCTCGCGCCCGCCCTTGGCGAACACCCGGAACTGGCCGTTCACCCGCTTCACGTCCGCCGAGAGCACCACGCACTGATCGCCGTATTTCTGGGCCGCCGCCGGGATGAGGTCGGGGTCCCGCAGAGCGCCCGAGTTGACGCTGACCTTATCGGCGCCGCATTTCAGCACCCGGTCAAAATCCTCCAGCGTGTTGATGCCGCCGCCTACGGTCAGCGGGATGAAGATCTCGCTTGCCACCCGGGTCAGAATATCGGTGAACAGAGCGCGGCCCTCAAAGCTGGCGGTGATATCGTAGAACACCAGCTCGTCGGCACCGGCAGCGTTGTACATCCGGGCCATCTCCACCGGGTCGGCCACGTCCCGGATGCCTTCAAAATTCGTGCCCTTGACCACCCGGCCATTCCGGACATCCAGACAGGGAATGATGCGTTTTGTGATCATTTTCGTTCCCCTCCGTTTAATTCTGCACCAGTTCTACACAACGTTTCAGATCCAGCGCCCCGGTATACAGGCTCTTGCCCAGGATCGCGGCAGCGGTGCCCATCTTTTTCAGCTCCAGCAGCTCGGCTTCCGACGAGATGCCGCCGCTGGCCGTGAAGGCCACGCCCGGCACCTCTGCCGCCAGCTGGCGGTACAGCGCCAGATTCGTGCCCTGCATGGCACCATCACAGGCAATGTCGGTGTAGATGATGGCCGTGCATCCGGCATCTGCCAGCCGCCTGCAGAAGTCCACGCCCTTTTCGGCGCTGACCTCCTTCCACCCGTGGATGGCAACAAATCCATCTTTGGCATCCACCCCCACGGCGATCCGCTCGCCGTAGCGTTTCAGCATCCGGGCCGTGAAATCAAAATCCGTCACGGCCACACTGCCCAGGATGCAGCGATTCACGCCCAGAGAAAGGTATTTTTCAATGCGCTCCTCCGTGCGGATGCCGCCGCCCACCTCGATGTACAAGCCGCCCTGCTTTGCCAGCGCGGCAATGGATCCGTAGTTGGAAAGGGTGCCGTCCTTTGCGCCGTCCAGATCCACAACGTGGAGATACCTGGCCCCGGCCTCCACAAACTGCCGGGCCTGTGCACAGGGGTCTTCCCCGTAAACGGTCATACGGTCGTAATCTCCCTGCGTCAGGCGGACAACTTTGCCGCCTCTTAAATCAATTGCGGGAAACAATTGCATATTAGATTCCCTCCTAATTTTAGCTTTTCCTTCGTACAACCTCTCAGTCTCACTTCGTTCGACAGCTCCCCTAGTAGGGGAACCCTTGGCAAAACGGGAAACTTCTCCCTGACTGCCAAGGCCTCTCCTACTAGGAGAGGTGGCAATGCGTTAGCATTGACGGAGAGGTTGTACGGAGCAGGGCCTTTCCACTACAGCTCGCTGAACGCCTTCAAGATCCGCAGCCCCGTCTCCCCGCTCTTTTCGGGGTGGAACTGGGTGCCGTACACCCTGCCCGCCCTGACCACGCCGGTCACGGGGATGGAGTAATCGCTGACAGCAAGTGTACTCTCGGTACAATTTTTGCCGTAATAGCTGTGGACGTAATAGACATACTCGCCCTCACGGATGTATCGGAAAAGCGGGTCATCTCGTACGATGTGCAGGGCGTTCCAGCCGATCTGCGGCACCTTGAGGGTTTTGTCTTTCAGGTCAGGTTCCAGCGGGCAGACCTCGCCTTTGACAAAGCCCAGGCCTGCATGCTCACCGTACTCATAGCTTTTTTCAAAGAGCAGCTGCATTCCCAGGCAGATGCCCAGCAGGGGCTTTTGCGCCGCCTGCTCCCGGATGACCGGCACCAGACCGGTGGCCGAGAGCTTGTCCAAGGCATCGCCAAAGGCCCCCACCCCCGGCAGGATGAGCCGGTCGGCCTTGCGGATGGTCTGTGCATCGGCGGTCACAACAGCCTCCAGCCCCAGATGCGTCAGGCTGGAGCGCAGGCTGAACAGGTTGCCCACGCCGTAATCGATGATCGCGATCATACCAGCAGTCCTTTCGTGGAGGGGATCTCGTCCCGGTGGGCGGCATCAATGGCGACTGCCGCAGCCAGCGCGTGGCCCGCCCCCTTGAAGCAGGCTTCGAGAATGTGGTGGGTATTTTCCCCTGCAAATTGTACAAAGTGGAGCGTAGCGGGCACATTGCGGGCAAAGCCCAGCCAGAACTCCGAGGCGCATTCCACATCGAAATCGCCCACCTTTTCGGTCTTGCAGCGGACATCCCAGTTCAGGGTGCACCGGCCCGAAAGGTCTGCCGCGCAGAGCACCAGTGCCTCATCCATGGGCAGGTAGAAGCTGCCGTACCGCTGGATGCCCCGCATCTCGCCCAGCGCCCGGGCAAAGGCCTGCCCCAGTGCAATGCCGATATCCTCAGCCGTGTGGTGGTAATCCACCTCCACATCCCCGTGGCAGGTGAGCACCAGGTCAAACCGGCCATGGCGGGCAAACAGCTCCAGCATGTGGTTCAGGAACCCACAGCCGGTGTCCACCTCATAGCGGCCCGCACCGTCCAGATTCAGGGTCAGCTCGATCTGGGTCTCGTTGGTGTTGCGTTCCAGTGTCACTTCCCGCATGGGTCATTCCTCCATTATTTTGTCAAGAGTGTTCAGGAAGATCTGCATCTGCTCCGGCGTGCCGATCGTGATGCGCAGCCAGTTTTTGATGCGTGGGGCATCAAAGTGGCGCACCAGAACGCCCTTTTTCTTCAACTTCCGGTACAATTCGCCGCCGTTTTTCTTTTGTGTAGAGGCGAACAGGAAGTTGGAGCGGCTGTCCAGCACCGCAAAGCCCCGGGCTTCCAGCTGCTGTTTTGTCCAGGCCCGGGTGTCCACGATGGCGGCACGGGTCTTTTCAAAATAAACGGTATCTTCCAGCGCGGCCTGCCCTGCTTTTAAGGTCAGGCGGTTGATGTTATAGGGGTTCAGGCTGAACTTGACCCGGTTCAGATCCGCAATGAGGCTGGCGCTGCCCATGGCAAGGCCCAGCCGCGCTCCTGCCAGCTGGCGGGATTTCGAGAAGGTCTGCACCACCAGCAGGTTGTCGTACCGGTCAATGAGCGGCACGCAGCTCTCGCCGCCAAAGTCCACATAGGCCTCATCCACAATGACCACATTGTCAGGGTTCGCTTTCAGGATGCCCTCGATGGCACTGCGGGGCAGGGCCAAGCCGGTGGGGGCGTTGGGGTTCGCGATGACGATGGTCTCGTTCAGGCCGTAGTAATCGGCGGGGTCAAGGGTGAAATCCTCCTTCAGCGGGATGATATGGCTGGGGATGTGCATCAGCCCGCACCAGACGCTGTAACAGCCATAGGTGATGTCGGCATAGGCCAGCGGGTGGGTCTCGTCACAGAAGGCCCGCAGGGCAAAGAAGAGGTTCTCGTCACTGCCGTTGCCGGGCATGGTCTGATCCGGCTGCAGGCCAAAGTGCGCCGCCGCCGTTTTCAGCAGGTCGGTGCAGGCGGGGTCGGAGTAGAGACGGAGCTTTTCCACCTCATGCTCGCTCACCGCCGCCACCACCGCCGGGCTGGGCAGATAGGGGCTCTCGTTGGTGTTCAGCTTGATGTATTGCTGGTCCTGCGGCTGCTCCCCTGGGGTGTAGGGGGTGACTGTTTCAAGTTTCGGAGAGAGATATTTACTCATAGCAATTTCCTCACTGTCAGCGTCCTCGCCCTCTCAGGCGCTTCGCGCCAGCTCCCCCAAAGGGGGAGCCTCTGGCGGTTTTCCGTAACCTTGCGGGAAATTGCCAAAGCCTCTCCCTTTGGGAGAGGTGGCATTGCAAAGCAATGACGGAGAGGGCGAGCCGCCTTTAGTCCTCTTCATATCTTATCGTCACACTCTTCGCATGGGCGTGCAGGCCCTCGCGCTCGGCAAAATCGGCAATGCGGGGTGCCACCTCGCCCAGCGCCTCGCGGGTGTAGTAGAGGAAGCTGGACTTCTTCACAAAGTCGTCCACACCCAGCGGGCTGGAGAAGCGGGCCGTGCCGCTGGTGGGCAGGGTGTGGTTGGGGCCTGCAAAGTAATCGCCCAGGGCCTCGGGCACATTGCGGCCCAGGAAGATGCTGCCCGCGTTTTTGATCTCGTTCAGCACGCCGAAGGGATCCTCCACGCAGACCTCCAGATGCTCCGGCGCAATGATGTTGCAGGCCTCAATGGCCTTGTGCAGGTCGGTGCAGACGATGATCTTGCCGTTGTCGTCCACGCTGGCGCGGGCAATGGCGGCACGGGGCAGCTGGGGGATCTGCACCTCCAGCTCTGCCTGCACGGCCCTGGCCAGCGCCGGGCTGTCGGTGACAAGAACAGGGCTGGCCAGCTTGTCGTGCTCGGCCTGGCTCAGCAGGTCTGCCGCCACCCAGGCGGGGTTGCAGCCGCCGTCGGCCAGCACCAGGATCTCGCTGGGGCCGGCGATCATATCAATGCCCACCTTGCCGAACACCTTCCGCTTGGCGGTGGCAACGTAGATGTTGCCGGGGCCGACGATCTTGTCCACCGCCGGGATGGTCTGGGTGCCGTAGGCCAGCGCGGCCACGGCCTGTGCACCGCCGGTCTTGAAGATCTTGGTCACACCGGCGGTGGCGGCGGCGGCAAGGATGACCGGATTCACCCTGCCGTCCTTTCCGGCGGGAGTGGTCATCACGATCTCCGACACGCCCGCGACCTTGGCTGGGATGACATCCATCAGCACGGTGGAGGGATAGGCTGCCGTGCCGCCGGGCACATACACGCCCGCCTTCTCAATGGGGGTATATTTCTGGCCCAGCACGATGCCGGGCTTCTCGTTGATCACGAAGTTCTTGTGCACCTGCTGGCGGTGGAAGCTCTCAATGTTGGCGGCAGCCTCCCGCAGGGTCTCAAGGAAATAGGGGTCCATATTGGCAAAGGCCTCGTCGATCTCCGCCTGCGTCACCTGCAGGTCGTCGATCTTTGCCCCGTCAAATTTCAGCGCGTACTCCTTCAGTGCCTCATCCCCCCGGGCGCGGACCTCGGCAATGATGCCGTCCACCACATCCTCCACGTTTTTCTCCGCGCGGATGTCCCGGTTCAGGATCTCCTCGGGCCTGAGCTCATCAAAATTATACAGCTTGATCATTTTGTTTCCTCCTGCAAGGTCTTGCGCAGCGCTTCCAGCATGGCATCCATCTCGTTGTGCTTGAACTGGTAGCTGGCCTTATTGGCAATGAATCGGGCCGAGATGGGCATGAACTCGGTGACCACCCGCAGGCCGTTCTCCCGCAGGGTGGTGCCGGTCTCCACGATATCCACAATGACATCGGAAAGGCCCAGAATGGGGGCCAGCTCAATGGAGCCGTTCAGCTTGATGATATCGATATCCCGCCCGATGGACGCATAGTAGCTCTTTGCAATGTTGACGAATTTGGTCGCCACCCGCACCGGGCGGCTGGGGTCATCCTTGTAATCTGCCGGGGCAGCCACGCACATCCGGCACCTGCCAAGGCCGGTATCCAGCAGCTCGTAGACATCGGCAGAGGCTTCGGTGAGGATATCCTTGCCCACGATACCCACATCTGCCGCGCCGTGCTCAACGTAGATGGCCACATCGCTGGGCTTGACAAGGAAGTACCGGATGCCCGCCGCAGGGTTCTCCACCACCAGCTTTCGGGTGGCGTTGTAGTCCTCGGTGCAGCCGTAGCCGATGCGGGCCAGCAGGTCATACATCCTGTCGCCCAGACGGCCCTTGGGCAGGGCCACATTCAGCATGACCCGGCCCGTGCTGTTCCTCTGCACCGGCGGGGTGGGGGCGCTCAGGCGGTCCAGCTCGTCCAGATAGACCGCAAAGCCGATGGCCCCGGCCCCGGGGGTGAACTTCTGCATCAGCAGGTCGTAGCGGCCGCCCTTGAGCAGGGGGCGGGGCAGGGCTTTCAGGTAGCCCTGAAACACAAGGCCGTTGTAGTATTCCATCTCACCGGCTAAGGTCAGGTCTAATCGGATGCTGCCGCCCGCCTGTCCCAACGTGGGCGCTAGGGCGGTCAGTTCTGCCACGGCGGCAGTCATAGCAGGGTTGCGGCAGAGCGCCGCCGCCTTGGAAAGGGTGGCAGCGTAGCTGCCGGAAAGCTCCAGCACCCCGCACAAGGCGTCTGCCGCCGTTTCGGAAAGCCCCGCAGAAAGCGCGGCGGCGCGCAGCTCGTGGGCGTTTTTCTGCCGCAGCTTTTCCAGTAGCTGCGCCCGGGTGGCTTCCGGCACGCCCAGCGCATCGAACAGGCCGAACAGGTAGCCCATGTGGCTGACCTCCAGCACCCACTCTGCGCCCAGCGCCGCCAGCGACTGCGCCGCCAGACATACCGCCTGCTGCACCTCGGCTTCGCCCACAGCGCCCAGCAGCTCCAGACCCATCTGGGAGATCTCTTTAAAGGTGTGGCTTTCAGCGGAGGGGCGGTAGACGTTTTCGTGGTAGTAGTACCGCAGTGTCTCGCCCGGTGCGGGCTGCGCTGTCTTGGCGATGGACAGGGTCACGTCCGGCTTGAGCGCCAGCAGACGGCCGTCCAAATCGGTAAAGGTGATGACCTGCTCCGACGACAGAAAGCTGCGGTTCTCCTGATACAGGCTGTACTCCTCGAACCGTCCCATGTGGTACTTGCGGCAGCCTGCCGTCTCGTACAGGCTGCGCAGCGCAAAGGAGGCGCGCTCCTTTGGCTGCAAATGCTCCAGACTGAACTCCATTTCGCTCCCTCGTTTCCTTTCCCTTGTTTCTTTCCCTGCACCGGCACAATTCCGGCGTCTCTATACACAAAAACATCCGGCGCGGCATCCTCCGCACCATAGAATGAAAGGCTTCTGTCCTTATTTTACTTTATCTAGGTAAAGTTGTAAAGCGTGAAAGTGACGTCTTTTCCATTCTTATCCTACAATTTTTCAGTGCGTTTGTACAGAAAGGCGAAAATTTTTCACCCCATCAGCCCCTCTCGTGAAAATGGAGCACCGGAGTGTCCGCAGACGCTCCGGTGCTCCGAAATTATAAATATTCTTTCCGCTGACCATGCGCAGAGCAACGCGGAGCGCATTCCAAATCGTCCTCCTCCTGGCAGCCTTGTGTTCCGCCGCGCAAAAGCGTATACTGGGGCAAAAAGGAGGCGTTTGCCATGTGGTTCGTTTACGCGCTGGGGTCTGCGGTGTTCGCTGCCCTTACCTCGATTCTGGCAAAGATCGGCATCGAGGGGGTCAACTCCACCCTTGCCACCGCCATCCGCACGGCGGTAGTGCTGCTGATGAGCTGGGGCATGGTGTTCCTCACCGGCACCCAGACCGGCATTGCGGAGATCTCCCGCCGCAGCTGGCTGTTTCTGGTGCTGTCCGGCCTTGCCACCGGCGCAAGCTGGCTGTGCTACTACCACGCTTTGCAAATCGGTGCAGCGTCCAAGGTAGTGCCCATTGATAAGCTCAGCGTGGTCATCACTCTTGCGCTGGCCTTTGTGGTGCTGCACGAGCCCTTTACCGCCAAAAGCCTGATTGGCTGTGCCCTCATCACCGCCGGTACACTGTTTATGGTGCTGTAACGATTGGAAATACGCGCCGCGCTGCTCTGCGCATCAATAGCGGAATTTTATTTTTATATGTAAATCGGGAAAATCTGCGGATTTTCCCGATTTACTTTTTCACGGGGGGGTGCAACGGTTGGTCGGCAGTTTTCCTCCACGACCCCTCCCGTGAAAATGGGGTTCAGAAACGCCCGCAGGCGTTTCTGAACCCCGAAATTTAAAATAGTTCTTCCGCTGATGATGCGCAAAGCGAACGCGGAGCGCATTTTAAATCCTTAAATCGTAAAAATTCAAAAGCATCCCTCAAAAGAGAAAGAGAGTATCATCCCTTATGAAAATTGCGTGTATTTCCCTTGGCTGCCCGAAGAATCAGGTCGATTTGGAC
>OGFF01001441.1_pt1 | contig 25334 bp, 19 predicted proteins | sample 1570751 | NCBI WGS metagenome assembly OGFF01 (sample SAMEA2581951, study PRJEB24529) | metagenome | biome: Human gut stool | place: China | collected 2011 | reverse complement strand
ATCTCACATCCCGTACGAACGCAAATAACCGTGCGTTTCGTAGCGGCAAACGTACCTTCCCTATCATCCGCTTGAATTATAACATAAGCATAAAAGATAGTCAATATTAAATTTTGCATAAAAATATTGCATTTCTTGCAAATATATGTTATAATCGGGGTATGATAACCAAAAACCTGCAATACGACCACATTATAACCAAAGCCGAACCCGACGACGCGAACTTCGAACCGCATTTTCACAACGTTTACGAGTTGGAATATATTTTCAATATAGAAGACGGCGAATTTGCTTTCGGGCATAATAAGTATACGGTAAAACCCGACACCTTAATCGTCTGCCCGCCGATGACGATACACAATATGTGTTTTCTCACCGGGCAGGAATTCGACCGCACGGTAATGCGCTTCAACGACGAATTTTTAAGCGACGATTTAGCCGACATATTGAATTCCGCCGACGCGATATACGCTTTCGACCAGGACGATTCTATCAAAAAGTTATTCTACGACCTTAAAGAAAGCGAATCGATTTTTACCGAAGAAGAATTCAAACATATAGCCGAATATTATATAAAGATAATTATAACGAGCCTTAAATACTCCCACGCGCCGATAAAAGCGCAGGAAATCGGCACCGCGAACGACGTTATAAACGACGTTCTGAAATACATAGACGATAACATCACTCAAAATCTCAACGCCGAAATCATCGCGAAAGAGTTTTTGGTAAGCACGTCGTGGCTGCTTCATAAATTCAAAGAATACGTCAACGTAAGCCTTAAAAAATACATCAATCAGAAAAAATTGATTTATATCGAAAGGCTTATCAAAACGGGCGTGCCGATAAACAAAGTTATAGAGTCGTGTTCGTACAACAGTTACGCGACGTTTTTCCGTCAATACAAAAAGTATATGCAGAAAACTCCTATCGAATCTCGCGGAAAGAAGAAATAAACGCGGCAAAAAGGCGGGGCGAAAATTTTCGCCCCGCCTTCGTTTTCTCTTTGAGGAGTCTTATTTATTATATTTATCGACGAATTCGAGCAGTTTATCTACCGTTGTGAACGCGATTGCCATATTCGTGTCGGCAACCCCGTAATAAATCGTTACCTGACCTTTCGAGTTGCACAGCGCCGAGCACGGAAAACATACGTTAGGCGTAAATCCGCAACGTTCGTAATCCTTTTCGGCAGTGAGAACGTATCTGTCCGCCCTTTTCAATACCTTTGACGGATCGTTAAAATCGAGCAGAGCGACGCCTATACTGTAATTCAGACCGTTACACGTGGCCTGCACCCCGTGATATATAAGTATCCAGCCGCGTTCGGTCTTTATCGGAATGGGCCCCGCGCCGATTTTGATTCTTTCCCAGAAATTATCCCCGAGATAGAAATTTTTCATTACGAGTTTGTGATTTCCCCAATGCACGAGATCTTCGCTTTCGCTTATCCATATATTGCCGTACGACGTTCCGCTGGGGTCCGGGCGCGACAACATGTAATATTTGCCGTCGATTTTTTCGGGAAACAGCGATCCGTTACGGTTAAACGGCAAAAATCCCGTCGGAATCATATCGAACCGCTTGAAATCGGTCGTTTTCGCTATATAAATGCTCGGTCCCTGAATATCGGCGCAGAAAATAATATAATAAACCCCGTCTATTCCCACGACTCTCGGATCGTAAGCGTACGGATAGGTGAAAACGCTGCCGTCCTCGTTGTACATAACTATACGCTCGGTTTCTATATCCCAATTCACGCCGTCGTCGCTGTAACCCATAAACAAATCCGGTCTGCCGTTCTTTTCTTCGCAACGGAATACGCCCGTATATTTGCCGTCTTTTATTACGACCGCGCTATTATAAACGTGCCAGAATTCGCTGTTTTCAAGGTCTATAATCGGATTGTTTTCGTACCTCCAGATATATTTGCTTTTATCCGAAGTATCCTGCCAGAACATCTTGTCGTTTACGCCGTAATCAACCATTTTTTACCTCTCTTTTTATGGCATCGCCATATTATCGCTTACATTATAACATCACCAAAAAGACTTTTTCAAGGAGTTTTTTACGGTTTTATTTGCGTATCTTACGATTTTATTTTATAAAATGCAATTTCGGTTTACAAAATACGCTTAAAGATGTATAATCGCCGTATGAAAACAAAACAGAATCTTCTGAAAAGAATATTTACTCCGCAAAACGGAATATGCGTAACGTATAAAACGATAAAAGCCGACTGCAAAATGCACTTTCACGACTTTTACGAAATCGACATTATAACCGATGGCGCGGGCTCGTCGAATTTTAACGGTAAAGAAATAAAATTCGGTAAAAACTCGGCTTTCTTTCTGACGACGAAAGATTTTCACGACATAACGCCCGACACCGACCTTAAAATCACGAATATACAATTTTCAAACGACGTGGTAAAAAAATGTTTCGGCAACGCGCCGCTGAAAGGCGGCTATACGTTTTACGACGACGAAACGACGAAAGACGTCGACGACCTGTGCGGACTGTTGTCGCGGGCGGGCGGCAAAGCGAAATACGCAAATTCTTTGCTTGTCGCTCTTATACAACTGTTGTTTGCTTCGGCAAACTTCCCCGAGCCGAAAGACGCGGGTAAAAATTTTATGCGCGACGTTTTAAGTTTCGTAAACGATCGTTTCAGAGAAAACCCGTCGCTTAAAACTCTGTCGGAACTGTTCGACAGAAGCCCGAATTATATTTCGTCGCAATTTACGCTCGTTACGGGCGAAAATTACAAATCTTACTTAAAACGCCTTAAATTAGACGCAGCGCTCAAATTGCTCGTTTTAGGCGACATGTCCGTAACGGACGTCTGTTACGAATGCGGCTACGAAACGATTTCTCACTTCAACCGCGAATTCAGGGCGTATTACGGCAGAACCCCCCGCGAAGTCCGTAATTCGCCCGACCGCTCGATATAAAACGGCGATAAAAAGATTGCGAACGGTCGATTAACGGGTTATGCAAGACAAAATCCGCGGCTTTCGGTTTAGTCCGTCAAAACGTTTTACTTTTTTTCGTCCGTAATATATAATATACGCATACACGACATATTGTGAGGCTTAAAAATGATTACTTCCAAACAACTGCGTAACTCATGGATTAAATTTTACGAGGAACGCGGTCATAAAAACATAGGCGCGGTTTCTCTTATAGGCGACGGTTCTACCGGAGTTATGTTCAACGTGGCGGGCATGCAACCGCTTATGCCCTATCTTCTCGGAAAACCGCATCCGTCCGGCAAAACCAGACTTTGCAACGTTCAGGGTTGCGTAAGAACGGTAGACATAGAAAGCGTAGGCGACCCCACTCACTTTACTTTCTTCGAAATGATGGGCAACTGGTCGCTCGGCGATTACTTCAAAGCCGAAAAAACTCAATGGTCTTACGATATTTTAACCAAAATTTTCGGTCTTGACGGCGGACAAATCTGCTCTACCGTATTCGAAGGCGACGCAACCGCCCCGCGCGACGAGGAAACCGCCGAATACCTTAAAAAAGCCGGTATTAAACCCGAACATATATTTTATCTGCCCAAAAAAGACAACTGGTGGGAACTCGAAGGCACGGTAGGCACGCCGTGCGGACCCGACAACGAATGGTTCTATCCCCGCAACGACAAGCCGTGCGGACCGAATTGCGGACCCGACTGCGGTTGCGGCAGATACGTCGAAATCGGCAACGACGTATATATGCAATACAAAAAGACCGCCGGCGGCTACGAGCCGCTCGCGAACAAAAACGTCGATACGGGCTTCGGTCTGGACAGGCTTTTAGCCTTCCTGAACGGCGTAACCGACGGTTACAAAACCGACTTGTTCTTACCCGTTATCGCCGTTCTGGAAGAAAAATCGGGCAAGAGTTACGACGATGACGAAGACGCGAGAAAGGCTATGCGTATAGTTGCCGACCACATAAGAACGGCGACCATGCTCATCGGCGACGTAAACGGAATACTTCCGTCCAACGTCGGCGCGGGATATATTTTAAGACGACTTCTTCGCCGCGCAATACGCTACGCGAGAAAGTTGGGGCTCGACTCTTCCGCCCTGACTGCCGTATCGGAAATTTTCATAGACAAAATCTACGACGAAGCCTATCCGTTGCTCGTCGAAAAGAAAGATTATATACTTTCGGAAATAGCCAAAGAGGCGGATAAGTTCGAATCGACGCTCGCCACGGGGCTTAAAGAGTTCAATAAGTGCGTAGAGGGCATTAAACGCAAAAACGAGTTTATGTCCGCGAAAGACCCCGCTTACGTTCCGGAATACGGAATCGGCGGCAAGCAGGCGTTCAGACTGTACGATACTTTCGGATTCCCCGTAGAACTCACCGAAGAACTCGCGGCGGAAGTCGGATTTACCGTAGACAAAGCGGGTTTCGACGCGGCGTTTAAGGAACATCAGGAAAAGAGCAAACAATTGCCTCAAGGCGCGGCTAAGGGGGGCTTGACCGAACAGAACGAAATTACGGCAAGGCTGCATACCGCAACTCACCTTCTTAACGCCGCTCTGAAAAGCGTACTTAAAGACGACGGCATAAATCAGAAAGGCTCGAACATAACCACAGAAAGGTTGCGCTTCGATTTCAATTTCCCGAGGAAACTCACCGAAGACGAACTTAAAGCGATCGAAGCCCTGGTAAACGAAGCGATTGCCGCCGACGTGAAAGTTACTATGGACGAAATGAGCGTAGACGAAGCCAAAGCGCAGGGCGCGATAGGCGTATTCTCGGCAAAATACGGCGAGAAAGTCAAAGTTTACACTATCGGAAAATACAGCAAGGAAATCTGCGGCGGTCCGCACGCAAAGACCACGGGCGAACTTCACCACTTCAGAATCGCCAAAGAAGAAGCGTCTTCCGCGGGCGTTCGCCGTATCAAAGCCGTTCTCGACTGATTACATGGGAATATCGGCGTTTTGGCGGGCTGACACTCAATTATCCATGGCTACCGATTTACAATAGGGGGAAACCGATGTCGGTTTATATTTGTAAAACTTATTTTGATTGTGTGGAAAGGGCGACGGATCACGTCGCCCGTTTTCCTATAAATTTAGACGATCCCGTAATCGTTTTTTGCGAAGACAAACTCACGCTCGAAGTCGAGCGCGCCTTAGCGAAGAAGAGGGGCGGAAATTTCAACGCCGAAGTTTTGTCTTTGGGAAGATACGCCTCCAAAAGGCTTAAGGGCGGGAAAACGCTCTCGAAAGAAGGCATGGCTATGGCGGTAAAAAAGATTCTTACCGACGTCGCGCCCGAACTTACGGCTCTTAAAAAAACGGCCGGGTCGCCGTCGCTCGCAAGCGAAACGAGCGAACTGATCGCGCAACTTAAATCCGCCAAAATCGACCCCGACGAACTTCTGACGGCGACCGAAAATCTCGGCGGCAGATCGGCGGCTAAGATACGCGATATAGCCACCGTTTTTTCGCGTTACGAAAAGTTTTTGTCCGAAAGCGGGCTTACGGACAGCAACAACGCGCTTTCACGCATATCCGAAGCGGTAAAAGACGACGAAACTCTCGGAAATACAGCCGTCGTATTTATAGGCTTTTCGTCGATAACCCGGCAGTCCGCCGAGGCGATAGACGCAATTTCGAAAGCGGCGAAAACCACGGATTATTTCGCCGTAAAAGGCGAAAACGAAGATTTATTTGTAAACGAGTTTTATTCTTTCGTAAAAAAATACGACCGTTCTCCCACGGTCTGTCCGTCTTCGGTGACGGACGAAGCGGCAAAACTTTTAGACGGGCTTTTTAATCCGACCGTGTTTTCGAAAAACGGTAAATTCACCCAAAAGGTATACCTGTACGAAGCCAAAGATACTGCCGACGAAGCGGAATTCGTCGCAAGACGCATACGCCGCTCGGTCATAGAAAAAGGCGTAAGATACCGCGACGTCGCGATAGGCGTCACCGATTACGACGCGTATTCCATCGTATTGAAACGCAAACTCGCCGACTACGATATTCCCTATTATTCGGACGAAAAAACGAAACTCTCCTCAACGCCGGTCGCTTCGCTCGTCGATTGCCTTTTCAGGGCGTTTTCGCTCGGCTGCGATTTAGACGAGGTAAAGGAAGTAATCAGCAACGTTCTTTTTATTCCCGACAAAGCCGTATCGGACGAAATATTAAGACTTATTACTTCCGATTCGTCGACCTATAGGTCGTTTATCAACGATTTTAACGTGAATGACGAATACGAAAACGGCAAAATCGGACTTTTGAGAAATTTTCTTAAAACGGCGAAAAAAACCGATACGGCGAAAAATTACGCCGAAAGCATACGCGTATTTTTAAGCGGTTGCGGCGCGGAAGACAACGCGAAAACGGTCGCCGAGAAACTCCGCGGTTACAAGGCCGACGAAAAAGCGGCGATAGCCGAATCGCAGATAGAAAAATTTCTCGGAATACTCGATGAAACCGAAGAGATACTCGGCGACACCGCGATAACCGCCGACGCCTACCGCAGAATTTTGCTGGCGGGCGAAACCTCTTCGGAGATGTCCGTAGTACAGCAACGAAACGACTGCGTTTACGTGGGGGATCTCAAAAATTGCAGATTCCGTCAATACGAAACCTTATACGCGATAGGGCTTACTTCCGACGTACCCGCAACGCAAAACGACGGCGCGATTTTACTCGACGGCGATATAGCCGACCTTGAAAAACTCTCGCTTAAAATAGAGCCGAAAATCAAAGTGGTCAACGACCGCGAAAAAGAAGCGGTCGGGCTTGCCCTTGCCTCTTTCGGAAACAAACTGGTACTCACCCGTCCCGCGCTCGCGCGCGACGGAAAGCCTACGGCGAAGTCGGGCATACTCGATTTTGCGGAAAAAATCTTTTCGGACGAAACCGCTCCGTTTACCTGCTTTACCGCTTCAGATCTCGAACGCGACAAAGACGACGATTATACGAAAGCCGACGATTATCTGTCCCGCCGCCCGGCGTTTTTCTCGCTTGTCAAAAAATGTAACGATTTCAAAGAGGGCGCAACTGACGACGAAGAAGAAATTGCTTCCGTAAGAGCCGCGTTTGCGAAAGCGGGCGACGACGAAGCCGTAAACGCGTGCGATCGCCTCGTGGGACTTATAAACCGCAAAAAACTTTTTTCGGAAAATCTGCCCTGCGAAAATTACTTCGCTAACGGCAGCGTTTCGGCAAGCGCGATAGAGTGTTTTTACTCCTGCCCGTACAAGTGTTTTATGCGTTACTGTATCGGCGTTGCCGACGAGGACACGGGCAAAATCAAGTCGATGGATTACGGCAACGTATTACACAAAGTGGTCGAATTGTTCGTAAAGCGAATATCGACGGTCGGAAGCGAAGCCGAATGTAAAGAATTATCCGACAAAATCATAGGCGAAATTCTCGACGGCGACGAATATAAAAGGTTCAGAAAACGCCCGGATTTTGCATACGCGCTCGAAAGGCTTACCGAAGAAGCCGCGAAGTTATGCGTTAAACTTTTCCGCGAATTCGCCGCTTCCGACTTCAAGCCGCTCTACGAAGAGGCGTGGTTCGGCGCGGGGGGAGTTCTGCCCGCCTACCCTATAAACGCAAAACGCCATCCGGGTTATCGTCTGCAAGGTAAAATCGACCGCGTGGACGTTTACGAAAAATACGGGCGTATAATCGATTATAAATCGGGTAAAGCCCAAGACAAGGTTTCGGATAAAAACTTTTTTACGGGCAGGCACGTTCAACTGTATCTTTATATGAACGCGCTGGCAAAAGCGGGGTTTATCCCCGCGGGGGCATACTATTACGCGTTGGACGACGCTTTCAGAAAAATCGACGACAAAGCCGTTTCGATGTACGGCAAAACGCTCGCCGAAGAAAACGTTTTAAGGGCGACCGATAAGAATTTTTACAAAAACCGGACGAGCGATATAGTCGACGCCCGCATAGAAACGACCAAAAAAGACGGCGACAAAACCAAAGGTTCGACCGTCGCCGACGAAAGCGTAATAAAAGCGTACATGCGTTACGCCGAAATCTTAACCGAAAAAGCCGTAGATTACGTTCTGGACGGAGTTATCGTACCCGCGCCGTACAAGGGCGAGTGCGAATATTGCGAATACGGTTCGGCGTGCGGGTTCGGCGAAGATTCGGACTACGAAGAAAGGAATATTCCCGACAGAATAATGCCGTCTGATATCGTAAATGCGATCAACGAAGAAAACTCGAAAGAGGGCAAAAAAAATGGCTGATCTCGACAAAAATTATACCTCCGACCAAAGAAAAGCGGTAATTGCCGAGGGCAGAAACGTACTCGTTTCGGCTTCGGCGGGAAGCGGCAAAACCTTCGTAATGATAGAAAGGGTAATAAGACTTATCGTCGAAGGTAAAGCCGAAGTCGGCGAAATACTCGCCGTTACCTACACCACCGCCGCGGCGGAAGAGATGAAACAAAAACTCGTAAAAGCGATTATAGCGGAGATAAACGCGGGGCGCGACGTGGCGAGATTCCGTAAAGCGTTGTCGGAAGTCCCCACCGCTTCGATTTCGACTTTCCACTCTTTCTGCGCGAATTTAATCCGCACATACTTTTACGCGCTGAACGTAGACCCGTCCGTTTCGGTCGCCGACGAAAATCAGTCGGGCGAACTGAAAAACAAAGCGCTCGATTCTCTTTTCGAAAGTTTATACGAAGCCCGCGACGAAGACTTTTTATATCTCGTACGCATTATGGGCAGATCGCGCGGCGACGACACGCTTAAAGATACCGTTAAAGAACTCTACGAATTCGCTTCGTCCGAAAAATCCGCCGAAGAATTTTTGACGAAAGCCGCCGAAAATATAACCGAAAAATCTTTCTATAAGTCGGAAAAAGAACTGTACGGTTTATTTGCTGCGTATATAAAAGAACTTATCCGCATAGGCGAAAATCTATCAAGCCTTGCCGAAAATTACGGCTACGCCGCTTACGTAAAGTACGTCGGCGAACTGCTTGTCAAATTAAAAACCTGCCTTGACGCGAAAGATTTCCGCGCGCTTGTAAAGGTCTGCGGACTTTCCGTTCCGACTGCGCCGAGAATGAATTCGAAAGACGACGAAGATCTCGCGGCGTACAAGGTTAAACTCGAATATTTCAAGAAAAAATGCAAAGACGTATACGACGATATTTGCGAAGCCACGCCGAACGGCGACGAAGAAAAGGATTTAAGCGAATATCTCTCGACCGCCCGCGCCACTAAGGCTTTATGTCGGCTTACGATAGATTTCGGCAAAGAATACGCCCGCCTCAAAGCCGACGCCGCCGCGCTCGATTTCTCAGACCTCGAACATTTCGCCTATAAATTGCTTTCGGAAAACTCCGACGTATTGTCTGCGGTAAAACGAAAATACAAATACGTTTTCGCCGACGAATATCAGGACGTAAACGGCATACAGGAGGCGATTTTATCGCTTATATCGTCCGACAACGCCTTTATGGTCGGCGACGTAAAGCAGTCCATATACGCCTTCCGCGGCTGTAACCCCGACATTATCGCCGCAAAGTTCGAAAGATACAAACGCGGCGAGGGCGAAACCGTTTCGCTCGACGAGAATTTCCGATCGACCGACGCCGTTTTATCCGCCGTCAACAAGACGTTTTCGCCGATAATGACCAAAGACTTCGGAGGAACGGACTATAAAAACAACCCGATGACGGGCAGTGGCAAATATCCGCAGGGCTACGGCGAAACGATACTTATAGAGATACCCGAAGCCGAAAAAGAAAAGACGATAAAAGGCGGAGTTTACGATATCGTAGACGACGTGAACGCCCCCGCCCCGAAAGCCGCATTCGCCGAAGGCGCGGTAGTCGCGAATATCGTCAGAAAGGAAGCGGGCGGCAAAGTTTACGACCTTAAAGCCAAACGCGAACGCGAAGTTACCCCGAAAGATTTTGCCGTTTTAACCCGTAATTCGTCGGGCTTCCCGACCGAAATCGTACGGCATCTGAAACGCAACGATATTCCCGTTTCTTCGTCGGCTAAAAACCCCGTCGGCGACTATCCCGAAATCAAACTTCTAAAAGACCTGCTTAAAATAATCGTCCGCTTTGCGGACGACGCTCCCCTGTTCGCCTGCCTTAAAAGCGCGATAGGGGGCGTAAGCGAAGCGGAAGCCGCCGAAATAAAAAGAGCCGCCTACGCGGCGATTACGTCCGATACGGGCGACAAACCCGCCGCGACGAAAAAACTGACTTTCGCAGACTGCTACCGTTGGTATCTTTTAAGCGGCGAAGACGAAAATATCAGAAACAAACTCAAAAACTTCGACGAGTATATATCTAAAATCCGACTTTTGTCGGGTTTTGAAAACGCCGGCGAAATACTTTCGAGGGTTCTTTCCGAAACGGGGCTCGACCTCGAAATTCTCTCGCAAAAAAACGGCGAAATAAGACTTTCCCGAGTGGAAAGGTTCATTGCCGAAGCGGGTTCGGGCGAAAACGGTCTTTCGGTACGTAAATTTTTAACGCGGGTCGAAAGCGACGACGGCGACGTTTCCGTAGGCTCGTCAGACGGCGACGACAGCGTTACGGTTACGAGTATGCACGCCTCCAAAGGGCTCGAATACCCCATCGTTATTCTCGCGGGGCTTGGCAAACGATTCAATCTCGAGGATACGAAAAAAGAAATTTTAACCGACCGCTACGACGGCGTAGCGCTTAAATTTTACGACGAAGAGTCGAAAAGGACGAAAATCACGCTCCCGCGGGCGGCTTTTAAGGAAAAAGCGAAACTCAACGCGATTAAAGAAGAGATGCGCGTTTTTTACGTTGCGATGACGCGCGCGGAATGTAAACTGTACCTTGTAACTTCCGAACCCGTTCAGGACAACGACGACTTTACGTCTATACTCTTTGCGAACAAGTTTTCCGACCTTATAAAGACGAAATACTTCGACAAAAAAATCGTCGCCGAAAAAGCGGAAATCGGCGACGGCGAAGACGTGAGAGAAGTTTATATTTCTAAAGACCGCCCCGCGCTTACCGACCTTATCCGTAAAAATCTGTCGTTTATATACCCCTACGAAGAAGACGTGAATCTGCCCGTCAAGCGCGCGGTAACGAGCCTCGCCGAAGACGCGACCACCGACGATGACGAGATGACGGAAATAAGACTTCCCGTAGACAAAACGGCGCGCGAACGAGGAATTGCTTATCACGCGTTTTTACAGCACGCGGATTCGTTCTACGAAGATGCGGGCGTACTTCTCGAAAAAATCAAAACCGAAAAGAAACTTACCGACGAACAACTCGCTCTGCTATCCGTAGAAAAATTACGCAAAATATTGAGTTCGCCTTTGTTCGGAGAGATAAAGGGGTACAAACTCTATAAAGAACAACCGTTTATCGCGCAGATGGCGGCGAACGAGATTTCGGACACGAAAGCCAAGGGCGACGTACTCGTTCAAGGTATCGTCGACCTGCTTGCGGTAAAGGGCGATAAGGCGATTATCGTTGATTATAAGTATTCTGAAAAAAACGTAACGCGCCTGAAAGAAACTTACGCTTATCAACTCGCCCTCTACAAAAAAGCAGTCGAAAAAACTCTTAAATTGAAGGTCGAAAAAACGATTTTATTCAACATTAACTCCGTCGAATCAATCGTCTGCGAATAAATACGAAATTTATACCGAAAAATATAATTCACGAATAAATTCCGAATATGCTAGCCACAGGTAATTGCGTTTGAACCCGCCAAAACGCAATTACCTGTGGCTAAAAGCCGGAACGCAGGAAAAATCTTGCGTTCCGGCTCTCCGTATCTGCGGAAGACACCGCCGAAAACCGCGGCGACGGGTATTTCAGTCGTTCAGATCCCAGTCGATCGGAGTTTTGCCGACGGACGCTAAAAACGCGTTCGTCTTTGAAAAAGGCTTACTCCCGAAAAAACCGTTGTAACACGACAGCGGACTCGGATGAGCGCTCTCTAAAATCAAGTGCCGATTGCCGTCGATAAACGTCTTTTTGCTGCGCGCGTTACCGCCCCAAAGTATAAAAACCATCGGGTCTTCACGCGCGTTCAGAAGCCTTATCACATCGTCGGTAAATTTAGTCCAGCCGCAGTTTTTATGCGAATTCGCCATGCCCCGTCTTACGGTGAGAGTGGTATTGAGCAACAATACGCCCTGCTTTGCCCATTTCGTCAGATCGCCGCTGTCAGGCTCGGTTATTCCCAAATCGCTTTTAATTTCTTTATAGATATTGACGAGCGACGGCGGCAATTTAACGCCGTCTTTAACCGAAAAGCACAGTCCGTGCGCCTGATTTGGTTCGTGATACGGGTCTTGTCCTAAAATAACGGCTTTTACGTCTTTATACGCGGTCAGTTTGAAAGCGTTGAAAATGTCGTACATAGACGGATACACTTCGTGCGAGGAATATTCCTTTTTCAAAAACTCTCTGATATTTTTGTAATTTTCGCCGTCGAATAACGGGGCTAAAATTTCGTCCCAGTCGTTACCTGTTTTTATCATAATTTTCTCGCTTGCGATATTTTACTCCCCTATCTTAGCATAAATTCGGCAAAAAGTAAACGACGGGCGTTAAAAATTTTGCAATACGTTGCATATTTTTTGACAAAACCCCGTTAATAAGGTATACTGTTATTGAAATCGGAGGGAACTTTATGATGGATTATAAAGTAAATTACGATAACTGGCTTTCAAGTCCGTACCTTAACGCCGAAGGTCTTAACGAACTTCGTTCGATCGGAAACGACGACAAAGAAATAGAATACGCGTTCGGCGCCGAACTCGAATTCGGTACGGCAGGCATGCGCGGAATTATCGGCTACGGTACGAATAAAATGAACATTTACACCGTTCGCCGCGCAACGCAGGGTTTGGCGGAACTTATAAAATCGAAGGGCTACTCCGCCATGAAAAAAGGCGTGGCTATTTCTTACGATACGCGGAACAAAAGCGAACTCTTCGCGCGTACCGCAGCGGGCGTTCTTTTGTACAACGATATAAAGGTATATATCTATCCCGAACCCCGCCCCGTACCCATGCTTTCTTACGCGGTCAGAAAATTCAACTGCGCCGCCGGCATAATGATTACGGCAAGTCACAACCCGAAAGAATATAACGGCTACAAAGTTTACGGCGCTGACGGAGCGCAGATGAGCCCGGAAGACACCGCCGAAACGGTAAAATATATTTCTGCCATCACCGATTATTTTTCGATTAAAGAGGTAGAAGTAAAAGAGATTAAAAAGAGCGGCAGCCCCGCGTCGCTCGTCGTTATCGACAAGCGTATGCAAAAGAGTTATTACGACGAACTCGTAAAACTAACCCTTTCCAAAAAAGCAGTAAAAGAAGTAGGCAAAAAAATTAAAATAGTCTACACTCCCGTTCACGGAAGCGGTTACGTCCCGGTAACGACTATACTTAAACGACTTAAAATAAGAGTTTCGGTAGTCGAAGAGCAAGTCGCGCCCGACCCGAATTTCTCGACGGTCGAAGTACCCAACCCCGAATTTAAGGAAACGCTTAAAATGGGCATCGCGCTTGCCGACAAGATTAAAGCGGACGTCGTATTCGGCACCGACCCCGATTGCGACAGACTCGGCGTGGCGATAAGAAACGACGAAGGCGAATTTCTCGCGCTTACGGGCAATCAGACGGGCGTTCTTCTTCTCGACTATATTTTATTAAGGCTGAAAGCCGAGAACAAACTCCCGGCAAACGGCGTGGTAATCAAAAGTTTCGTTTCGACGGGCATGGCTCAACTCGTGTGCGCGAATTACGGCGTGGAACTCATAGAAACTCCCGTCGGATTCAAGTTCATCGGCGAAAAAATCAAACAGTACGAGGCTGACGGCTCGCACTCGTTTATATTCGGTTTCGAAGAAAGTTGCGGATACCTTCGCGGAACTCACGCGAGAGATAAAGACGCAGTCGTCGCAAGCATGCTTTTTGCCGAAATGGTATGCTATTATCAGAGCGTAGGCAAGAGCGTTTACGGCAGACTTAAAGAACTCTACGAAAAATACGGTTTCGTCGCCGACGTTACGGACAGTATAAAGTATTCGGGGCTTAACGCGATGGCGGAAATGAACGCAGCCGTCGGAAAGTTAAGAGAAAAAACGGTTACGAGCGTAGGAATATACACCGTAAGCGGAGTCCGCGATTATCTTACCGGCGTAAGGACGTCGGACGGACAGACGCAGAAAATGTCTATAAGCGGCGTCAACTGCCTTTATTACGAACTTTTAAGCGGCGGCTTTATATGCCTCAGACCGAGCGGAACCGAACCGAAACTCAAAATCTATTATTCGGTCAAAGCCAAAGACAAAGCGCACGCCGACAAGGCGATAGAAGAACTCCGCGCCAACTTTACCTCCCTACTGAAAGAATAACGGCAACGATGCCGGGCGATTTGCCGTAAGCCAAGGATAAGTTTATGTTATATAAAATGCGAGAAGAAGAATTCGCAACGGTTTATAAGATTATGTCCGAGTCGTTCCCGGTCGACGAGCGTCGTACGTTTGACGAGCAGATCGGGCTGCTGACGAATCCGCTATTTGAAATTCTCGTCTGGAAGGACGGTGATTTCGGCGACGTTAAAGGCTTTATTTCGACTTACCGGCTGGAAGGATTTTGTTTCGTAGAGCATTTTGCCGTAAGCGAAAAGTACCGCAACGAGGGAATAGGACGTTCCGTACTGAAAAAATTGCTCGAAGAGCAGGAAAAAGTTTGTCTGGAAGTCGAGCCGCCGGAAACGGAACAAGCAAGGCGCCGGATCGAATTTTATCGCAGAAACGGTTTCTATACGAACGAATATCCGTATATACAGCCGCCTATTTCCAAGGGCACGAAACCCCTTCCGCTTATAATAATGACTACCGGCGGCGTAATTGACGAACGCGAATTTCTCCGCATAAAAAACGAATTATACGGTAAAGTATACCAGGCAAAAATAATATGAACCTTGCCAAAACGCCGCTATTTCCGTGCTTTTTAGCAAATTTTCGTTTGAAGTACGTTTAGTACGTCTGCGCTCGCCTTTACCAAAAATCATCGAAAATATCGGCTTTTGGTTGCGGGCAAGTCTGACGGCGTATTATTCTTGTCCGGTATACCTGATCTGAAAAGATAAATCGCAAAATATAACGAAAAAAGCACGAGATTCGACGTAATCTCGTGCTTTTACGTTTCTTAAATTTTTCGCATACTTATCTCATTTTATAATAATTCTTATAGATCCCGTTATGCGTAGAATCGGCGCTTTCGACGAACAGTTTGAATTTGTATCCGTCGGAATCCTTATCGAATTCATAGCGGATTTCAAAAATCCAGACCGAACCTTTTACGAAGTAGCCGTTATCCAAGGCGTTATTTCTTACGTAATAGAACTTATATAACTTGCTCGGATTATCGTCGAAATAGTCGGATAAATTATTCTTTTGTTCTATGATATACCAATTTTCCTTCGTGTCCATGCTGTATTTTTCGTTTCTCGGTGTACCGAACATGCCGTCATAATGCGTTTTCAAGTACGAAAAATACGTTTCCGCATTCGCTTGGAAAGTAGCCTCGTCCGGGCAAATTTGCGAGAACGAATATCCGTCGTTATACCAGGCGTCGCTTGAATTGATCTTTCCCGACAACCCCGACGGAGCGGGCAGACCCGCAAGCCCTTTTGCCGACAGTTCTTCTTCGGTAAACCATTTCGTGCTGTCGTGAAGCGGCTTCCGAGTTTCTTCTCCGCCGCGGTTATTTTTGCAAGCAGCCGATCCGATGCAGGTTATCGCTAACAACGCCGCGCAAATAATCGTAGATAATTTTTTTCCGAACATAATTTTTATAACCTCCGTAACACGGTATTCTTTTGATTGACTTATTATATACCGTTTAATTGCGTTTTGCAAGCATTTTGCAGAGATACGATATAACTCAACGTAAAATTCGTATTATCGTCAGCCGCGGACTTTTACGGATTTTCAACGCTTTTTACGAAAAATCGGCGGAAGTTATCAATAAACTCCCGCCGAATATCGGTTTTTTTTAATTATAACATACTCCTCTTTTACGGTTTATCCGTTATATCCGTAAAATAACCCGGATTATCCGTCCCTCCGTCGATACGGGCGTAAGATTTGTCAATATGCCCGTCGTCGTAAGAAGTACCTTTCCCTCCCGTAAGTTTTTTGCATTGCAAAAACATATTACCGGAAGTGGACGCGTTATCCGTATTCCAGCCGCTGCCGACGTATACGGAAGCGAGTCTGTTGCAATTAAAGAACATGTGGCTCATATTCGTAACGCTTCCGGTATTCCAACCGGAAAGGTCTAGCGAGGTAAGATTACCGCACTCGTAAAACATACAAAACATATTAGTAATGGCGGCGGTATTCCACGAAGAAACGTCTATCGTCTCAAGTTTTTTGCAACCGCGAAACATACAATTCATATTGCTAACTTCGCCGGTGTCCCACGAAGAAAGATCAAGCGACGTAAGGCTGCCGCAACCGTAGAACATACTGTTCATATTGGTAACGGCTGCGGTGTCCCACTTTGAAAGGTCAAGCGTCGTCAAAGAAGAACAATTGTAAAAAGTATACCCCATATCGGTGACGCCGGCGATATTCCAGCCGGAAAGGTTAAGCGATTTCAGGGAAGAACAATTGTAGAATGCATAGCGCACCTGCGTGACTTTATCGGTATTCCATTTCGAAAGGTTAAGCGAAGTGAGTTTGCCGCAACCCGAAAAAGCGGAGACGATATTCGTAACGGCGGAGGTATCCCATTCCGAAACGTCAAGCGAAGTAAGACTGCCGCAGCCGTAGAACGCTCCGTGAAGATTTTTTACTTTTGCGGTGTTCAACTTTGAAAGATCGAGCGTCGTCAAAGAAGAACACTCGCGGAACAAAAACTCCATATCCTCGACGCTTTTCGTATTCCACGAAGAAACTCCGAGAGAAGTAAGTCTGCCGCAACCGTAGAACACACTGCTCATATCGATAACGTTTGACGTGTCCCAACCGGAAAGATCAAGAGAAGTAAGACTTCCGCAATTATAGAACATGCCGTCCATATTGGTAACGTCTGCGGTGTTCCAGCCGGAAATGTCAAGCGTCGTCAGAGAAGAACAATCGCGGAACAAAGACTCCAGATTCCTGACGTCGACGATATTCCATTTTGAAAGGTCAAGCGACGTCAGCGAAGAACAATTATAAAATGCGTAATTCATATTCGTAACGTTTTCGGTATCCCACGAAGAAACGTCGAGAGAAGTAAGACTGCTACAACCCCAGAAAACGTCGATGATATTAGTAACGGCGGAAGTATTCCACGAAGAAACGTCGAGAGAAGTAAGACGGCTGCAGCCGTAGAACGTTCCGTAAAGATTTTTTACTTTCGCGGTGTTCCAGCCGGAAAGATCCAGCGTCGTCAAAGAAGAACAACCGTGGAACAAAAACTCCATATCCTCGACGTTTTTGGTATTCCACGAGGTAACGTTTTTTACCTCCGCCAACTTGTCGCAACCGCGAAACATACCGCGCATAGTGGTAACCATTCCGGTCTCGAAGTTGGAAAAATCGACGGACGTCAGTTCCTTAAGTTCGAAAAACGTTTGAAAGGAATTCGGATTGGCGTAAATTTTTCGGTTTGAAAGAATATACGCTTTCGTTCCCTTAACGTACAGTTTTATTTTACCCGTTTTTTTCAGGTCGACGTTTGTCGGCTCGATTCCGACGATTTCGCTCTCGTAATCGTCCGTTTTCCCGAATACGACTTCCGTCACGGAAGTACCCAAAGTATTTCTGAGTTGCAGACCCGGCATAAGCGTGTCTACGCTCGTTAAGTTCAAAGTAAGATTCCCCACCGGCTTTTCTATCACGTATTTACTCATAGTAAACGCTACGGAAAGAAGAGAAGTTACCAGAAACATAAAAAGTAATGCGATTATACTTTTACGTCGGATTTTTTTCGTAAAATTTTTCATATACCTTCTCCGCCTGTTTAACAAACTTGCTCGGCGCGAACCGAAACGCCCGTATTCGTAAAAACGTAATCCCGCAACAGGATGCTTTCGTCAACTACGGAAAAAACCAAAGTATGATCGTAAGTTTGAGATTTCCCCGCCGTAAAACGCCCCACGTCCGCAATCGTAACCGTTTTCCCGTCCGCCGAAACCGTACCGCTCTTTCCGTCCACGGTTACCGAAACGCCGTTCGGCAACGCTTCGGGAAAGGTAACTATCACGTCGTATTTGAACGCTAATTCCGCCGTTTTCCCATCTTTCGTATTCGTAACCGTAAAGTTATACGAGGCGGTCGTGATTCCCCGTTCGCAGTCAATCGTCAGATTATCGGAAGAACTCCCCCGTAAATCTATAATCAGAACCGAAACCTGCGCGTTGTCGCCGCCTCTTGACGAGGAAAGATTTTTAGCAAAAGAAACGCCGCTCGCCGCAACGAGAAGAGTTACGAAAAGGATAACGAGCGCAAAAACCGATCTTGCGCCGTTTCCTCTTTTCATTCCTCCGTTTCTTAACATCTTCGTCCTCCGTCAGCGGTTCGGTTTCCCGGGATTGCCCAACGGAATTTCCGACTGATCCGCTAAAAAACACTTTACTTACTTTCTTATCCGCAGAGGTCGCTTTTTCCGCGCGACCCGAACGGTTTGCTTTTTACCTCGCCCGTTTACAGAGCGTATTGCGTCACCTGCATATCAAAGTCAAAATCGATTTCCGTGCAGACGTCTTTTATCGTCCAGTCGCCGTAAGCGGCGTAACTCGCGTCGTCTGCGCGACGGCCGAGAATCGTGTCGAGTTCGTCAACGGTTATACCGGTAAAGTTTTCCGTCCCTTCAAACGCCCACGCCCAGACGAGTTCGTAAGTCGTTTCGGCTAATACCGCGCCTGCTTCTTTTACGCCGATAACGGGGTCGGAATGGAAAGTCGCGGCAACCTCCATGAGAGTCGTGTTTGCCTTGCCGGTTACGACGCCGTTCTTTTTAAGCGTCCATTTAACGGGTTGATATACGATTTCTTCCCCGCCGGCTTTCTGCAGTTTAAGTACTACGTCCTTTTTCGGATGTATCCCCATTGCAATCAACGCTTTCACTTCGGCGCGTCCTTCGATCTTAAAGGTCATAGACCCGGTCGTTCCGGGCGCAATTACGTTATAGTCGCCGCTTGCTTTTACGGTAAGACCGGCAGTATCTGCGGTCGCTTTGCTTACCACGCCGTCGAACTTATAGTTTTTGCCGAAAAGGTTACTGCCGTCTGCCTCTAAGGTATAACCCCATTTGGCAACCTGCGCTACGCCTTTATCGCTGCTGCTCGTTACGTACTTTGACAAAGTGTATCCCCCAAAGCACAAAATCGCGATCAATGCAAATAATAAAACTGCTATAACCGCCGTTTTCCCGTTATTCTTCCTTTTTGTTTTCTGTTGTGTCATCTTCGGCACCATCCATAAAAAAATTTTCTTATTTCAAACGGCTCGCGGCCTGTTTGCTCCTTTTTCGCCCGTCAACTCCGTTCCGGTTGCGTCACCGGAAATTTTCGGAAATAAAAAAGGTTGCAACCTAGTATCCGTAACGATACTATATTGCAACCGGGCGTACTCTTTTTACCAAACTCAAACTCGCCCCCGCGGTCTTCGCAGGACGACGCGTAGTTTGTAATAAAGTTCCTTGGCTTTGCGTCACCGCCTCACGACGGTTTTGCCGACAAGTATTCGATTGTCCCGAAAGAGAATTTACAAGCGGTTCGTACCGCTTCTCCCATTTCGGCATTTTCATTATACACTCGTCAAAACTCCTTGTCAAGCATTTTTGAGAATATAAAAAATTATTCGTACAGATACTTTTGTGTTCCGAGAAAGTCGGAACGGGCAACACTTACAATTTATACGTAAACAAGGCGCTGCGATATATCAAACAAAACTTCAACCGCGACATATCAACCGAAAACGAAATCTACCGCGAAACCGTATTCAAGCCCGAATAAAGGTCTGCGCTTATTCATTCTTACGGTTTTATCGCCCGTTATTCTTTTGACTTAAACGCGGATAAATGCTAATATATCTCTATGGATTCTTTTTACTCGGAAATCAGAGCAGAGGCGACTGACGAAACGATAATCGAACGTTCGAAGTTCATCTGCCTTATAAAAAAAGTCGAAACCGAAGAAGAAGCCCGCGAAGTTTTGTCGGTCGTCAAAAAAAATCACCCGTTCGCCACGCACAATTGCTACGCTTTCATTCTGCGAAGCGGCGCGGCGAGATTTTCCGACGACGGAGAACCGCAGGGCACGGCGGGGCAACCTATGCTGGAAGCAATCAAAAACAACGGCTTATACAACGTTATCGCCGTCGTTACGAGATATTTCGGCGGAATAAAACTCGGCGCGGGCGGCTTGGTAAGAGCCTATTCGGGCGCGGTTTCGTCCGCAATCGGGCTTGCGGGCAAAGTAAATTTTTACCCGTCCGACGTTTACGGAATTTCGTTTAACTACGACGCGTATTCCCACTTTCTGAAATTTACGCAAAATAACCCGATAACCGTGCTATCCACCGACTTCGACCAAAACGTAAAGGTTAAAATCGCCGTTAAAAAGCCGAGCGAAAGCGTTATTTCCGCCGTAAACGATTTACTTATCGGCAAAGCGAAAATCGAAAAAATTTCGGAGGGATATTACGCCTATGAATAAAATTACGGACATAAAACCGCAGGTAAAAACCCCGACGAGATGCAATATCTATCTCGACAACGCCTTTTATTGCGGACTCGAACTCGAAACCGTAATGCGTTACCGACTTAAAATCGGAACGGAAATAGAAAAAGAGAAGTTGGACGAGATACAAGCCGACAGCGAAAAAGCGCGCGCGCTCGACAAGGCGTTGAATTTTATTTCGCGTTCCAAAAAGACCGAAAAACAAGTGCGCGACTATCTTAAAACCAAAGGTTATCTCGACAAGACGATCGACGGAGTTATCGAAAAAATGGCTTCGTATTCGTTTATCGACGACGCAGACTATTCCGCCGACTACGCGAAAAGCGTTTCAAAAAACAAGGGCAAAAGACTGATCGCCATGGAATTGAAACGAAAGGGCGTATCCGACGAAGATATGTCGGCTGCTCTCGACAATTTAGGCGACGAATTGCCTTCCGCCGTCGCCGTCGCCGAAAAATATTCCAAAAACAAAGAAAAAACACGCGAAAACGCGCTCAAATGTTATAAATTTTTACTGTCGAAAGGATTTTCATACGATACCGCAAAAGAAACGGTAGATAAGATATTTCAAAATGAAGACGATAATTTTTGACGAAGTGGCGTCCACGAACGACGAACTTAAAAAACTTAAAGACCCTGCCGAAGACGTGCTTATGATCGCCCGCCGCCAAAGCGGCGGCAGAGGCAGCAAGGGGCGTTCCTTTTCGTGCGAAAAAGGCGGCGCGTATCTCTCGCTCCTGCGGCTAAACCCCTGCAAGGCGGAAGAAAGTTTTTCGATAATGATTTCCGCCGCGCTATCGGTAGTAAGAACTCTTGCGGCGTTCGACGTAACCGCCACGATAAAGTGGCCCAACGATATTTTCGCAGGCGGCAAAAAAATCTGCGGAATTCTGATAGAGAACGTCTTCGAGGGCGATACGGTCGCCAGATCTATCGTCGGCATCGGCGTAAATCTTAACAACCCCCTGCCCGCGGAATTGAAAAACACCGCGACTTCGGTTTACGAAATAACGGGGCATAAGGCGGATATTGATACGTTCGTAGCAACTCTCGCATATAATTTATACCAAAAGTACACGATTGATGAATACAGGCAGTCGCTCGGAATTCTGGGTAAAAAAATCAAAATCATACGCGGCGACGAAACCTTTGAAGGAGTCGCGAAAGACGTATTGCCGAACGGCAATTTACTTTTGGAAAGCGGCGAAATTCTGTCCGCCGCCGAAATTACCGTGAGATAAAGTTTTTGCGTAAAACGATTGTAATTTTAAGAGATTTATGATAAAATATTATCGGTGGAGGTTTTTTCCGCCGATATTTCTTTATCGTCGGGGTATAATATCCCGATAAAGGAGCAAAAAATGAAAAAGAATCTTTCCAAAATGCTCAAAGCCGCTTTGATAGCGGCGGCTGCCGTAATCGTTTTTTCGATAGTCGGCTTACTGCTCGCAGTTTTCAACGTGGTAAACGTCGAACCGTGGAAACTTTGTCTTCTGATACTCATTTTCGGGCTTGCGCTCGTATTTCTCGTGTACGGCGTAGTCGTTAAAGGCGGATACGAAACCGCCGTGGCGTTGATGCTCGCCATGATAGGCGCGACTATTCTGCTTATCCCCGTAATCAAGTGGTGGGTAATTCTCGTAGACGTATTGTTCTGCGCGCTCGCTATCGTCGTGCTTATGATTATGAAGTCGGATAAACTCATCGTAAAACGCGCCGAAGACGACCCGAACTACAAAACTTACGACGACGTAAGACAAGAAAAACTCGAAAAACAAATCAAAGAAGAATCTGAACCTCTTCCCGAACTTAAAAATTACAACAAAGACGATAAATCGATTTAAGTATAATTCAAGGCAAAATATGCAGAAAAGAAATTTAACTCTTTTGACCGATTTATACGAACTCACGATGATGAACGGCTATTATCTTAAAGGCAAAAAAGACCAGATAGCCGTTTTCGACGTGTTTTTCAGGCAAAACGAATTAATAACGTATTCGCTGTCGGCGGGGCTCGAACAAGCCGTAGACTACGTACTCGGCATCAACTTCGACGACGAAGAAATCGAATACCTCCGTTCGCTCGGCATTTTTGACGACGGCTTTTTAGAGTATCTTAAAACCCTTAAATTTACGGGCGATATCTACGCCGTTCCCGAAGGAACGGTCGTTTTCCCCGGCGAGCCGATATTCACCGTAAAAGCACCCGTCATTCAGGCGCAACTTATCGAAGCCGCCGTCCTTAACATAATTAATCATCAGACCCTTATCGCGACGAAGGCGGCTAAAATAACCGCCGCAGCCAAGGGCGACAACGTCATGGAGTTCGGACTTCGCCGCGCGCAGGGCCCCGACGCGGGTATATACGGCGCAAGGGCGGCGATTATAGGCGGCTGTTCTTCGACGTCAAACGTCCTTGCGGGCAAGGAATTCGGCGTTAAAGTTGCCGGTACGCACGCCCACAGTTGGGTTATGGACTTCCCGTCGGAATACGAAGCCTTCCGCGCTTACGCGGACGTATACCCCGACGCCACCCTGCTTCTGGTAGACACTTACGATACCTTAAAAAGCGGTATTCCCAACGCGATAAAGGTCTTTAACGAACTCAAAGCGAAAGGCAAAAAACCGCTCGGAATACGTATAGATTCGGGCGATCTCGCATACGCTACGAAGAGGGCGAGAAAAATGCTCGACGACGCCGGCTATCCCGACGCGATCATCTGCGCTTCGGGCGACCTGGACGAAAGACTCGTTCAGAGTCTTAAACAACAGGGCGCGAAAATAAACAGTTGGGGCATAGGCACAAAACTCATAACGAGCGCGGATATGCCGTCGCTCGGCGGAGTTTACAAACTCGCGGCGGTCGAAAAAGACGGCAAACTCATTCCGAAAATAAAAGTTTCGGACAACACCGCAAAGATAACCAACCCCGGCTTCAAGACGGTTTACCGGATATACGACGGGGCTACGGGTAAAGCCGAAGCCGACCTGATCGCGCTTCGCGACGAAAAAATCGACTTTACGAAACCCCTTACCGTCTATCACCCGACCGAACGCTGGAAGTCTACGACTTTCACCGATTATACCGTTCGCGAACTGCCCGTAAAAGTGGTCGAAAACGGAAAATCGGTTTACGACTTCCCAAAACTCGCCGATATATCGGCTTACGCCAAAAAAGACGTAGATACTTTCTGGGACGAATACAAACGTCTGGATCAGCCGCATATTTTCAAAGTCGATTTGTCTGACGGACTTTACGCCCTTAAATCGGATATGTTAAAGCGAGTAAGAAACGGAGAAATTCTTTAATCTATGTGGTACGCGTTGTTGTTGGTCGGCGTGGTTTTCTTCGACCAACTTTCCAAAATCTTAGTCGCCGCGGTCGCGGGCTCTGCGGGAAACACGCCCGACGGCGGAGTTCATATCTGCTGGGTTATAGATAATTTCTTCGAGATTTCTTATTGCGAGAACAACGAGGGAATGATGGGGCTGTTCCCCGAAGTGTCGAATATTATCTTCATCGTCGCTTCGATAATCATTCTTATCGGTATCTGCGTATATCTTGCCGTATCAAAACACCGCGGGAAATGGGTAAACACCGCTCTTATGCTCGTAATGGGCGGAGCGGTAGGCAATCTTATCGACCGCATAATTACCGAATACGTGAGAGATTTTATCCATATAATAATAAAAATCGGCGGGAAAGAGATATTCCCGTACGTTTTCAACGTAGCCGACGTCGCGCTGGTTATAGGGGCGATAATGCTCGTTATTTATATTCTGTTTATCGGTAAAGACGCCGTTTTCAGACGTAAGAAAAAAGACGGCGACAAGACGAAAACCGACGATACGAAAGCAACCGAAACTACTACGAACACGACCGAAGCGCAGAAATGAAAACCGAGATTTTTACGGCGGAAACGCAGGAAAGGCTTGACGTTTATCTGACCGAAAAATTAAATAAAACCCGTTCTGCCGTAAAAAAACTTATCGCCGACGGACTGATAACCGTCAACGGCAAGACCGAGAAAGCGGGTAAAGTCGTAAAATGCGGCGACGAGATTTCGGCGACGCTGCCCGACCCCGTTCCGCTTGACTTAACGCCCGAAAATCTGCCTTTGGACATAGTCTATCAGGACGAAGACGTAGCGGTAATCAACAAGGCGCAGGGCGTTACGGTTCACGCGGGCAACGGTACTCACGGTTCTACGCTCGTAAACGCACTTCTTTATCATTTAGACAGTTTAAGCGGCATAAACGGCGTAATACGCCCCGGAATAGTGCACAGAATAGACAAAGACACTTCGGGGCTTTTGGTAGTCGCGAAAAACGACGCCGCGCATCTGTCGCTTTCGAATCAGATAAAAGACAAGACCTGCGCGAGGGTATATTACGCGCTTGTCGAAGGCGTTGTTAAAACCGACGAGGGCGAAATAGAAACGTATATCGGCAGAAGCGATAAAAACCGCACTATGATGGCGGTTACCGACCGCGGGCGTAAAGCGATTACCGACTACGAAGTAGTAAAAAGATATTCGGCGTACACGCTTATGCGTTTCAGCCTTAAAACGGGGCGCACGCACCAGATAAGAGTGCATTGTAAATATATG
>OGFF01001439.1_pt1 | contig 25359 bp, 24 predicted proteins | sample 1570751 | NCBI WGS metagenome assembly OGFF01 (sample SAMEA2581951, study PRJEB24529) | metagenome | biome: Human gut stool | place: China | collected 2011 | reverse complement strand
CATCAACTACTGTAGAATCCATACCCTGGATATCTAATTCACTTGCAAATCTGAATGTATCAGTATCTGTCTTAGAACCACAGCCAGCTAACATTCCTGCAGCAGTTGCAGCGGTAAGCAATACTTTTACTGTTTTACCTGTTTTCATATATTCTCCTCCTGTAGTATTTTGTTTTCTACTATGGTGATAAGTTTAGTCTAAAAATTGTATACTGTCAACATAATTTCACACATTTTTTTGTATTTTAGTGACAATTTTTATTTTTATTACTGTATTTACTAAATTCTAAACAAGTGTATCTATTTTTTAGTAACTTTTTATCACATTAATAATAGATTGTACTAAATTCTGTACAATATTTTAAATTGTAAAGGACGTATATACAAAAAATGAACAATACAATCCTGTATTGTTCACTTTATGTGTTTTCTATTTTTTTAGCATGTTTTGGTAGTCCTGCAGAGCATCTGTGGCATAGGATCTTGCATTAGATTCATTGATTTGATTGTAGTATTTTGCCTTATTTGTGACCTTTGTAGAGAATTCTTTCTTATAAGTGGCAATGATACGATAGTCAAATAACTTACTATAATCACTGCTCATTGTGTCATAAGAATCTACAAGAGCGTACTCATAAGCATGATATGAACTATGAAGCAATGCCTCTAGTAGAGTTGTAGAAGATGCGTGATCTAATTGACTGATATCAAAAGTAATTTCTTTTGATTTATTATTATACTGACAATAGGCATGTGTTAAGTTACTTCCAGCCCCTACTTTGATTCTTGCAGATATACCGAGATAGTCTCTTTCGTTATTACATATAGTTTGTAATGTATTGAGCTTCTCTTTACGTGTGAGTTTAGACCAGTTATGTAAGTTTTTAAGTGATTTTTCATCATATTTTCTCATATAGACATCTGTATTATTTGTAATCTTTGTAGATGATTGAATGATAGAAGAACCAAATAAAGTAAAACTTAATACAATGACAAGTGATAAAAGAGAAGCTAAACCAATCACAAGCTGTGATTTTTCTAAGAGTGAGTTATAGTTTCTTCTTTTTACTTTATAGAAGTAAAATCCTACATAAACTAGATCAAGACCAATAAGTAATACCCATACTATTCCTAGTGGTATAGGAAGAAGTAACATATAGGAAAGTGTTGTATAGATACCAAAAGGTATGAGTACATTTGTCGCAATGCTTAAGTAGTTTCTTCTATCATCCTTTTCAAAGTAGATGAGTCCAAAGCTAAGTACTGTGAGCAAGAATAATACAAGCTTAGATTGGAGTAATGAACAGCCCGGAATCACTCTAAAGATAAATATGCAGAATATGATAAGAGTAATGAAATAGGCTATGACAGCCCTAATAATGAAATCTTTAAGTGTAAAAGTATTATGTTGTTTCATAATTTCCCCTCCTAATATTAATTATATTGTAAATACAAGTGAAAAAGAAGCCCAAAAGAAAAAGCCAGAGAGTTGGCTTAGACATTCGTGAGTTTTTTCTTTTTTACAACTAAATAGGCAATCACAATAGATGCAGAAGTCACTGCCCAGCTGATTGGGTAGACAACTAACACTGACTGGAATGTATGAATTCTTGCGAAGGCAATAAAGATCCAGGCCAATCTTAGAGCACAAGTGAAAACGATACAGAGTACTGTAGAGATCATTGGATTTCCTAGTCCTCTAAGTGCACCTGACATGATTTCTATAGTCATATTGAGTACTTCAAATGTGACTACAATAGAAATACGAACACAGGCTATTTTCACAATAGCAGGATCTGATGTAAAGATTCCTGCTAGGACTGGTGAGAATGATACGAAGAGTGCACTGATAGCACCTGTAAAAAGTGTACCAAGTAACATACACCATCTAATAGACTGGATACATCTTTTGTAGTTCTTTGCGCCATAGTTTTGTGATGTAAAGGTAATAGCTGCCTGAGCAAATCCTGTAATTAAGAAATAAGAATACATTTCAAAGTTTAAGGCAACAGTAGAAGCAGCAACAATATCAGCACCTAAGCTATTAATAGCTGATTGAATGATAATATTAGAAATATTGAACAACATTCCTTGTATTGCAGCAGGAATACCAATAATAAGTATTTCTTTTGTATAGACCCATTCCATCTTCATATTGTCTAATCTAACCTGCAAAGCGCCTTCTTCTTTATACAGAATTCTAAAAAGTAATAAAGAACTAGTTGCATCAGCAATCGTAGTAGCTAAGGCTACACCAGCGACATCTAACTTAAATAAAATGACAAATACTAGATTCAATACAACATTAATAGTACCTGAAATCATTAAACAATAGAGTGGTCTTTTGGTATCTCCACCTGCTCTTAGTATGGCAGATTCAAAGTTATAGATGGTTAAAAAGAACATCCCTATGAAACATACTCTTAAGTAGAGTACAGCAAGAGGTAATACTTCTTTTGGTGTGGACATAAGTTCTAGTAGTGGACGGGCAATGATTTCTCCAATAATAGATACAATAAAACCAGTGATAATAGATAATACAAGTGCAGTATGAATAGCCTGATTGGCTCTATCTTCTCTTTGTGCTCCTAAAAAACGTGAAATAATCACATTAGCTCCTACTGAGAAACCTACAAATATAGTAATAAATAGATTAGTAATTGGGGCAGTACTCCCTACTGCCGCTAGTGAATGACTTCCTGAAAACTGTCCTACAGTCGCTACATCACAGGAGTTAAATAACTGCTGAATAATACTTGTAGCTGCTAAAGGTAATGCGAATGCAAGGATCTTATCCCATAATGATCCTTCTAATGGATTAATTCTTTTAGCCATAATTTCCCCCTTCTTGCCTATTCTATCTTTAAAGCACGCTTTAAGGTCAATACTTTTCCTACTAGAATACTATACTCATTTATTTTTTATGATGCATTATTTCACAATTAGAAATTATTTTCCTATATAATTAATATGAAAGGAGGTTTCGGTATGAAGAAACTATTTACATTATTATTATCGTGTATGGTAGTGTTTGGTTTAAGTGCATGTACCAATAATAATAAGGATACAGGACAGAGTAATTCTACTACACAAACCGATACACCAACACAAACAGAAGAATCTATTGATGAAGCATTCTATAAGGATTTTAAAACAGCATTAGAAGAAAGATGGAAAACAGAAGAAAATGATGCAGAACTCACTACAGAACTCTATACTCGTTATGTAGATACTGAACTTAAATATCTAAGCAAGTATGAACATAAAGAAGATTCATTTAATAATCATGAAATTGGTGAAGCAGCTGAAGATTATGTAGAAGCTTTAGTTGAAGGTAAACAAATGGCTTACCTCATCGATAAGGATTATACTAAATGGCAACATGAGTATGAGGATGAAGTATTCGAAGAAAGTACTGAAGCTGTTTATAAGTTGAACTCTATAAAGAAGATTACTTTTGAAAACGAAGAAAACCAGAATAAGTTTGATCGTCTTGTGAAATATGGTGAAGAATATAGTAAGAGGGATGACTAATGGATAATATTGTCGTATTGAATGATAATGACGGAAATGAATTAGAGTTTGAATATCTTGATTTAATTGAACATAATGAAGAAACATATGTTGTATTATTACCAGTAGATGAAGAAGCAGATGAGGTAGTAATCTTGAGATGTGAAGAATCAGAGGATGATTCTGATGAAGAAAACTATCGTTCAGTAGATGATGAAGCACTACTTAATGACCTGTTTGAAATCTTTAAAGAAAAGAATGCAGATAAGTTTGATTTTGATTAAGAACGAGGGGCACCTGACTGGTGCCCCTTTATTGTGCTTCTAATTTTAATAACGCTTCTTTTCTATCTATACCACCTGCATAACCTGTTAAGCTTCCATTACTGCCTAATACTCTATGACAAGGGACTATAATACTTATTCTATTATGTCCTACTGCTCCTCCTACTGCCTGTGCAGAGAATCTTTTAACACCTCTTCTTTGTGCTAATATATTCGCAATTTCTCCATAAGTCATTGTATGGCCATAAGGAATCTCACAGAGAATCTCCCATACTTCTTTTTGGAAATCTGTACCTATGAAATGAAGAGGAAAATCAATAGATGGCTGCTCTTTCTTAAAATAGAGATCAAGCCATCTTTTTACTTTTAGAATAAGTTCTGTGTCTTTTTCTTCATAAGGTTCTTTTAATCCTGATGCATAATACTTCTGATTCTCAAACCATAAGCCATATACACCTATTTCATCTGTCGCAATAAGTATATCTCCTAGAGGAGATTGATAGTATCCAATATGAGTCATATGAAATCCTCCATATGACTATCATACTAAAAAGAATTCCTTAGTTGAATTGTTTATGTTTATTTTCAATAAAGTCATGATACCATTTAAAGCTATCCTTCTTATATCTCTTATAAGTACCCTGAGCCAGATTATCTGCATCCACATAAACAACACCATAACGTTTTTCCATTTCACAGCTTCCTGCAGAAACAATATCAATCACACCCCACATAATATAACCTATAACGTCTACACCATCATCAATCGCTTCATCAATCTGTCTAAAGTGCTGTTCAAGATAATCTATTCTATATGGATCATGAATCAAACCAGCTTCCATGATATCATGTGCACCAAGTCCATTTTCACATATAAAGACAGGTTTCTGTGTTCTATCATACATCTTATTTAACATGATTCTTAGTCCTATAGGATCAATCTGCCATCCCCAGTCACTTGCTTTAAGATAAGGGTTCTTTGTAGATACAACGAGATTACCTGCAGTCTGTTGTCCATCTTCCTTACATGTTGCGATAGAGCTTGAATAATATGAAAAGCTGACAAAGTCACATGTATATTTTTTGAGTAATTCTTTATCTTCTTCTGTAATAGTTAGATGAATATCATTTTCTCTAAAGAAACGATCCATATAGCTTGGATAGTGACCATTTGCTAGTATATCTACCGCAAACCACTGATGAATTTCTTCATCTCTGACTGCTTTTAAGTTATCTTCTGGAGTAGATGTAAGTGGATAGTAACAAAAACATGCCACCATACAGCCTGATTGACTCTTAGGAGAGAGTTTTTTCGCAATCTTAATTGTCTTAGCACTTGCTACAAATTGATGATGTAATGACTGGAATACGAGTGTCTGATTATAAGGCTGATCCTTTTCTTTTACTAATCCTACACCATTATAAGGACTAAAGTATCCAGCATTTATTTCATTAAACGGGAGGAAGTAATCAATATATTCTCCCCAGTTTTCAAATACAACTGTCGCAAATCTTTCATAGAATTCAATGAGTTTTCTATTTGTCCATCCACCATAATTTTCTACTAGGTATAATGGAACAGCATAATGATTCATTGTGAGAAAGATCTTCATACCTGCTTTATGTACTTCTTTGAAGATATGATCATAGAACTTGATTCCTTCTTCATTAGGTGTTTCTTCATCTCCATGAGGATAAAGTCTTGCCCAGCTGATTGAGAAACGATAGATATCAATACCTAATTCCTTAAGTAAAGCGATATCTTCATCAATGTGATGGTAACCATCACTTCCCTGTCTAAATGGATAGTGTCCTATTCCTTCACATTTCTTTGCTTCATCAATAATATCTTGTGTAAGTAATCTTGTAGATGTTGTCGCATCAGATGTTCTTTTTAGATAGGGTCTACAATCTTGTGTATCTAAGCCTTTACCGCCTTCTTTATAACCACCTTCATACTGGCTGCTAGCAGTGGCTCCACCCCATAATATATCTTTTGTCTTTTTCATAGTTATCTCCTTTATTTAAAAAAACTAAGGTTTTCACCCTAGTTTCTTTGCAAGCTTGTAAGCACCATATTCCGGTGTATGGATAGGTGAAATAAGATGATCTATTGTTTCATTCAAAATAGGTAGAATATAGTGAGAAGCATGATCAAATACGCCTCCAATATAAGAAATACGAGGTGTTGAATCATGTTCTTTTAAGAGTGTTTGTATGAGTGAACGAATTTCCAATGCTGCCTGTTTATATATTTCTATCGCATAAGGATCTCCCTGATTGGCAGCTAATCCATTGATATAAGCATAGGATGCAATAGATGTACGATCAAGACTATTCATAAATGTGATAATATCATAGTCAATATCTAGATCACATTCTTCCATAATTAGATCATAAAGCACTGTCTTTTCTAGTCTGCCATCTATTTCTTTACAGAATGTATGAAACATCTTCTTCGCAATCCAATAAGCACTGCCCTCATCCCCTAATTGATAACCCCAGCCTCCACAACGTGTGAGCTTATTATTCTTAAGTGATAAGGCAATACTGCCTGTTCCTGCAATGACCACAATACCATCATGCCCATCTAATGCACCTTCTATCGCAATTCTTACATCACTTTCTACGACAAAAGGTCGATTTCCAAATGCTTCTTTACATATATATTCTATTTTGTCTCTTAGTTCTTTCTGTTGGCCATATCCTGCAAGTCCTGCACCAATAATGGCAGTATGATCAGGATCTAGCTGATTGACACCATCTCTTAATATTTCAATAGATTGATCTTGTGGCTGAGTTAAAACATGTACTGTAGGAAGTATTAGTTCTTTTAAACGTATTCCGTTCTCATCAAAAAGAACCATCTTTGTTTTTGTACCTCCGCCATCTATACCTATATACAACATTTCTGTTACCTCTTAATTTTCAGATGCTTCGTTTGCCTTTTCTTCTTCTAATAATTCATTATCATACATCTTAAAGAATGGATAATACATAATAACTGAAAGTATAATTAGTACAATACTTAATACTGCTGCTCTCCAGTCACCACCACATGCAAGATATGCACCAATTGGGCCAGGAAGTGTCCAAGGGGCAATAGTCACTGCACAGTTTACTAAATGCATAGCTGTTGCAATCCAAGCAATAGTTGCAAGAACTAATGGGACTAAAATAAATGGAATCAACAACATTGGGTTTAATACGATTGGTGCACCAAAGATCATTGGTTCATTGATATTGAATAATGAAGGAAGGATTGTTGTTCTACCGAGTGTTTTACCATATTTACTCTTAGCTGCAAAACAGAATAGAATCGCAAGTCCTAAAGTAGCACCAGAACCACCAATATGGACAAACCACTGTAAGAATGGTTCTACGCCAATATGAGTGGCAGCCTTACCTGCTGCAACTGCTGCAGTATTCTGATCTAATAGAATCAACCAGATTGGTCTAGCAAGTGAACTGACAATAGAGTCACCATGAATACCAAATGACCAGAAGAACATGATTAAGAAAATAATTAATAATGTAGAAGGTAATGTATCAGTCGCATTAACCAAAGGTTTAATTAAGTTACCCACAATGCTGTGAACATCTACACCTAACCACATAGTGAGCGTAGAAATACCTAAAATAATGATAATAGTAGGTGTCAAAGATTCAAATGATCTTGCGACTGCAGGTGGAACAGCTGCAGGCATAGTGATTTTTAATCCTTTCACCTGTGTGAATCGATATACTTCTACACCAATAAAGGCAGAAATGATACCTATAAACATACCTGCTGAACCTAAGTGTTCTGCAGGAATAACATAACCAGATGGCAGCTGCTGTAAAAATGCATTTAATTCAGCATTCTTAGTTGCAAGAGCTGCAATAGAGTCTGTAACATCTGGAATAGATGCTGGTACAACTGTAAGCAAGAATGTAAGTTCTGCCATGATTGCACCACTTAAACCATCTAAATCATATGATTTAGCTAAAGAATAACCAATACCAAATACAGCATAGAGTGTCATGATATACATTGACATTCTATATGGTAGTAGAATTGCGACTGCATTCGCTTTAATGAATTTTGCGAGTGCCCAGTCTGCAGGCATCTGGTTGTATGAAAAAGCAACAACCATTAATAGTGAACTCACAATGATGATTGGTAATGTCGCAATAATACCATCACGAATTGCGCGTAAATGTCTTTGATTAGAGAGTTTTTCTAATGGACCCGCCAATTTACCCTCAATGACATTTGTAATTGCATCGAACATAATTTAATCTCCTATTATTTAATCATTAATATTAATACAAAGGCCATCAAAGAGAAGAGACCTGTTACAAGCCAAAAGTTTTTGCATAATCCTTCTTTTCTTTCAATGAAATACTGGGAATAAGCAACACTGAGTCCACATACAAGACCACTGATTAGGGCATTAGGGAGTCTGAAGTCGATGTGGAGATAAGTGAATCCATTGACACAGATGATAAGTGACAACATTGTAGAAACAAGAATAAGTAATGCACTCTTGAAACCAAACATAGGGATATCATAATCTGTCATACCAAAGACGTTCTTGTTTTGTTTATTCTTTGGATTTTTCACAATGTACTTATTCATCTCATATCCTCCTCCTATAGATTACTTTTTACAGTTTTACTGATATTTCCATTGTTTTTAAGAAGAGCTTCTTCACATTCTTTTTCATCTTTACCTGTTAAACCAGATAAAATCGCAATCTTTACATTGTAGTGACATTTAGTTAATAGTGTAATTGATTCTTCTTCAGAACAATCTAAAGATTGTGAGACAATGTTGACAGCTCTGATCTTAAGTTTTTCATTGGTAGGCTGTACATCAACCATAAGGTTTTTATAGACCTTTCCTCTTTTGATCATTACAGATGTAGAAAGCATATTTAAGACAAGTTTTTGTGCGGTACCTGCCTTCATTCTTGTAGAACCAGTCACGACTTCTGCACCTGTAATTACTTCTATTGGATAGTGGGAATATTTTGATATTTCCCCATTGTGAACACAACAGATAGAAACTGTCTGGCATCCTAGTGTGCGCGCATAGTGAAGTCCGCCAATGACATAAGGTGTTCTGCCTGATGCTGCAATACCACATACAACATCTTTGTCTGTTAAGTGGATATTCTTTAAGTCCTCTACAGCGAGTTCCTGAGAATCTTCTGCACCTTCTATTGCAGTTGTGAGTGCGATGTTCCCACCAGCGATTAATCCTTTTACTAGACGAGGATCAACACCATAAGTAGGAGGACACTCTGATGCATCTAATACACCTAATCTCCCTGATGTACCAGCACCAATATATATCAGTCTGCCACCTTGACTCATCTGTTGATAGATACAGTCAACAGCATCACAGATTTGCGGTAAGACGTCTCTTACAGCTAATGCTACCTTCTGATCTTCATTATTAATAGTAGTGAGAATATCTATCGTAGACATTTCATCTATATGTAATGAGTCAGGATTTGACTGTTCTGTATCTAAATTATTTAAGTTCATTCTTGTTCCCTCCTTCCAATATCATTATAGACTTGTTGAAATATTATTTCAAGTATATTTCAACATAAATGAAATGTTATTTCTATAATAAAAGACTCATAGTGAAATATGAGTCTACTTTTTGAGTATAGAGACATTGTCTTTTGAATCTATTAGATTCTGTTTATGTTCTTCAAAGTTGTTCTTAAATACTCCATAGTACAATAAGTCAGTAATCACAAATGAAGAGATACGAGAAGAAACAGCACCTATACGTAAGGCCTTTTCTTCACTTGGTACTTTCAGTGAGTAAGTACTGAGTTTAGAGATTGGATTAGAGTTAATCTGTGTAATAGAAATAAATGGTATTTGTTTTTCATATAATACTTTTGCGACATCTACTAAACCAGTAGTAGAACCTGAGTAACTGATAATAAGAGCGACATCATTTTTATCCATACTTTGAGCAAAGGTCATCTGAACATGTAAATCAGCATTATAGATCACCTTCTTACCTATACGCATGAGTTTTTGATAGATGTCTAAACCAATAACAGATGAACCACCTACACCAAAGAGATAAATAGTAGAAGCATTATTAAGTAAGTCTATTGATGCTTCTAGTGTATCAATATTTATTAACTGATATGTTTTTAAGACTGTGTTCATATTTAATCTACAGCCTTTTTCTACTAATGTACCAATATCATCATTGGCATCAAAGATTAAATCTACTTCTTGTTTCTCTTCTTCTTTAGTAGATTGAGCTAAGTTCATCTTTAAATCACTGAAGCCTTTAAAGCCTATTTTCTTTGAGAAACGGATAATAGCAGCTGCAGAGGTATTAGTCTTTTCACCTAGTGCCTGTGCAGAATCCTGTAGGATATCATTTTCTAGTATGTATTCAGCTATGAGCTTTTCTGTTGCAGTGTAGCTATCATTGTATTCTTTAATTCTTAAATATGCGTTCATAGGATCACCTCCGATTAACACTATTATAACATATGGAAAGAGTTGTTTTGTATATGAAAATACCATAAGTAAAGGACCTGGAAATCGTTCCAGGTCCTTTACTACATTTCTCTTAATTTAGAAAATATGCTGTTACTTTATCTTTACTATCCAATATTTCTTCAGTTGGAACACCACATGATTTAGCCAACTCAATAGATCCTTCAAACGCAAGAGATATATCTGGCGCAAATGCTTTATCAAGCAATTCCATAAACATCTGCGTATCTTTACCCATTTTATCTACAAACTCTTGATACTGTTCACTGAGTTCTTTATCCACAAGATATATTGATTCTTTATACTCTTCAAATATCTTCTGTTCATAAGATGAGAAGTTATCTTTCGCTATCTGATACATCATAGTCCCTACTGTATTGCCAATAACTGCACCTATAATTGGTACAGGAATAAGCACTTGGCCTGCAAAGGATGATAATGCACTTATTGATGCATCTAAGCACAACATTTCAGAGTTTTCTATACATGTTTGTTCATTTATTTGTCCTTGTTTCAATTGATATACTTGATCCGCCACTCCAAAGGATGCTGTTACTATGGCATTCGCTACTGCTGCGGGTGTTGCACTATAGTTAGTAAGTGTATAAATTGAAGCACCTCTAATAACACCCTTCAAGGTACCTGTTCCTGTAGCTCCTGCAATATCTTTCCAATCATCACCATTGAAATCTTTAAGTTTCTTTCCTTCTTTTCTCTTTTTATTGATTTCTAAGCATAATGATGAAGCTCCTTCAATTCCTGCAGAAACAACTGTTGCTTTTACGCCTTCAGATAATTTAGGTGCAGCTTCCTCTTTTGCATGAGCTACTCTTTCCTTATTTGTTTTCTTTAAGCTATCAACTTCTTTTGAAAAAGTCTCCTCATATTTACCTTTCTGAACCTCATCATATCTTAATTTAGACGGTTCTACTTTTTCAAAAGGAATATCTCCTTCTTCAAAGAACTTATGCACTTCTTTCCACTGTTTCAATGAAAATTCACCTGTAGAAGTAGGCATCTTATTAGCCTTTTCCTCTGGAATAGAGAGTAGCCATTTAATTCTATCATAATGGTCCTTTGGAATTTGATAAGCTTTATTATTATCTAAATAGTCTGGATATTGATTAAAATGTTGACGAATAGCATATAGTGATAAATGCCCACCTAAATTCACAAATTTCTGTTGAATCAATATATTTCCTCTTTGCAAATCATCAGGACCATTATCATTAATCCACTTATAGATAGGAACTTTACCCACTATCTGTTCTCGTGCGTTACCAATACCGCATTCTGAAACTTCTGCAATAAACCCATGCATTCCCTTTACGCCACCACGACCTTTTCCGTTATTAACTATATCTACACTAATTTTATTTAATGTTTCGTTTATAGTAGCCATGGCTTCATTTAAATTAGATTGTTCTTGCTTCAACACCTCATTCATCTGATTCAAGCGTACTTGATTTAAATAGTTAATCCAGGAAGCAACAGCTTGTTCCTGTCCACTTTTAATAATTGTAGTCTCATCCATCATTTACACTACACCTCTACATTCTCACTAAGTGTTGCAGCAAGTGACTTTGCATTATTTACAAGAGTACCCAACAACATTTGTTGGTCTTCAGATAGTTCTAAGAAATTCTTTCCATAACAAGGCATACACTGACCATATTGAGTATTCAACATTTCTCTTAACTTTGCTGTCTTATCAAGTAATTGTTTAACTGTATAATTAATCTCTTTAATAGATTCTACATTACGTAAAACTGCTTCAATCTCTTCTTTTTTCTCTTTGCTTAACTTCATCTTTTTGTTAGCAAATAACACCACTGATGCAAGTAATGTAGCACCACTAATAGACCATCCAACAGGTCCTGCAAGAGCTAAAAATGCATTTCCCGCAGCCATTCCTCCACCACCAGCTGCTAGAGCACCTCCTCCAAGCCAAGCTAATGATGCACTCGTTGCTGCAGCACCTGATAATGCAGATATAGCTGTTCCTGTAGATGCTGTACCAAATGTTGTAGCAACCCACATCGCTGCACTAGGTGCTAAACTTGCAACAGCAACACCACATGATAATCCTGCTCCTACACTTAATGCAGATTTCTTTGCTGCATTTAATTCATCTACAGCATAATCACATACATCTTTAAACTTCTTCTTTTCTGCTTGAACATCCTGAAGATCTACATCAAAACTCTTAGGATGATTTGCAATACTATTAATCAATGCTTCTACATTATTTAATACATCTACCGAACGTTCTCTTTGTCTTAATATAGATGAACCATAGCCTTCAAACTCAGCATATTCAGCATTATATTTATTCACTGCATCATGCAATTGATCATCAAGACTGACTTCTTTCTGTTCTTTAAAATCTTCTACAGATTTCTTAAAAGACTCAGCCCCTTTATAAATCATATCTCCCCCATCTTTAAGTCCTTGTGATACAAATGAGGCCCCATCTTTTGCACCTTGAGACACTGTATCAAATAACTCTGTGCCCATTTTCTGTATATCAAAGCTTTTCAATTTATCTTCTGTAGCATCACTAAATTCCTTTGCATGCTTATCTAACTCTGCATCAGAAACTGCTTTGACTACTTTCTCTCTTGCTTCATCAATACCATCTTTTACACCATCTATTATTTCATTGAATTTCATAAGTTCTTCCCTCCTACATACCCTGTTCTTTTCTTATTTGTTTTATTAGATCTTTATATGTTTGATTATTCTCTTCACTCTTTACTGGAATAGAATATCTCTGTATATATTCTATCACTTTCTTTTGTTCCTCTAATACTCTAATCGTATTATTGATTTTATTTACCTTCTCTTCTATTACAGTATCCTTTCCTTCTTCTAGAATTATTTTAATTTCCTTTAAATCAAACCCCATTTCCTTATACCATAAAATTTCCCATAGTTTTTCCATTGTATCATCATCATAAAGTCGATAATTATTCTTAGAGCGTTTCACAGGTAATATACCTTCATCATCATAATATTGTAATGTACGCTTACTGACCCCTGATAACTTACTCACTTCATCAATCTTTTTCCACACGTTAATTATTTCCTCATAACTTGAGGATACGCTATCACCTTAACGTGATAGCAATACCCACACTACGAATCTCCTTTCCTTTAGAGAAGATGTAAATTTCGCGTATTTAAAAAGATGATGATCGTATCATCACCAATGCTTTTATATCTGTTTTATTCGTTGTATGATTAATGAAGAGGTGATTCCAATGAAGCATATCTACAACAAGCTAATTAGAGATCGTATTCCTGAAATCATAGAAAATGATCATAAGACTTGTGCAACAAGAATACTCAATGATGAAGAGTATCTCAAATGTTTAAAAAGCAAGTTATTAGAGGAATGTAATGAAGTAATAGATGCTGAAGGTGAAGATATTAAGAAAGAGATAGCTGATGTATTAGAAGTATTAGAGAATACACTTCATATTGATCATCAAGAAGTACTTTCTATCAAAGAAAAGAAGGCACGTAGTAACGGTGCCTTTGATAAGAAAATCTATCTAGAATATGTAGAGGATTCCTATGAATAAGTATATACAGGATTGGCTTGACGTAATTGAGTATATGAATAATGATAATACATATAAGTTAGCCTGGGGCCGTGCTATTCTTGAGAATGTTTATACACTTAATCACATTGAAGAAAACAATGTAATTACTTTTGATGCAATAGCGCATAAGATGGTGAAGTATTACTGGAATCAGTCATTCTTTTTTAACTTAAGACAAGGATCTAACATTAAAAAGAAACCTGTCATTGTTCAACAGGTTGATTTACTAATTGATAAGTATAAAGAATTAACAGGGTCTTCTATTCCTATCTGGTTTGATAAAGCTGAAGAAGAGCTTAATAAGGAACAAGACTTCTATAAGAGTGTATTGAAGAAGTGTGCAAGAAAGTTAAAAGATGATGTATCCTGGCGTTTTATGAATGTGAATAAAGAGAAAAAGGATCTTTATGTACTCAATAAGGATTATCTCTACATCTCCATCAACAAAGAGCAGGTATTGTTGCTGAAAGAGTATGGTTTTGTCTTATCACAATTACTCAATTATAAATGGGCACAGTTATTAGAGAAGTTCAATAATGCGCCACGTATTACATCTAAAGTAAAGGGTATCTCTGACAATCAGATTAGAAGAAATAATCTTACAAAATATAAAAACATATTACTAGAGAATATGAATAAACCGATTGATTTCTATACAGGTGATGAATTAGATATGGATGATATTAGTGTAGATCATGTGATTCCTTGGTCATTCATGTATAGTGATGATATCTGGAATCTTGTACTCACTTCTAAAAGTCATAATTCTTCTAAATCAAATCATATTCCTAGTAAAGAAGTCATTGAACAGTTGAACCAAAGAAACAAAGCTCTTATTGAAACTATCAATAATAGTAAATACAAGGAAGAACTTAATATTGCGATTATGAACAACTATGTAGATAAGTTCTACCTATCAATGAAACTATAATTTTTTCTAGTTTTTTGAATTCTATTGAATTTAGTAATAGAGTTTTCTACAATAATCATAGAGGAACTTAATTGATATTAAGTGTACTCCTTAAATAAAAAAGCCTATTGAGATGCTCATCTCGCCAGGCTTTTTTAGTTTGTATAACATAATATTTATAAGGGGTTTTAATTTAAGTTTTTTATTTGTTTTTTTGTATTCATTTGCATTGATATCAGGAATTTATTAGTATACTTATAGAATGTTTTTTTCATAATATATTTTCCTTTTTGTCTGGCCTGTCTATTATTAGACAGGCTCTTTTTCTTGTATGCATTCAAGTGATTCTACAGTTTCCCTATCATATTGTTTCTAAGTCCGTGCCACTTGCACATACTGGATTGGCAGTATTTACGATTACATCTGCTTATCGGTTGCCACCAGATACATCTCATGCATCTTGGCTTTCTCCTTGGTGTGAATGACCATTGGCTTATCGTCCACTTTCTTTATCCATTATCACAAAATAACCGCTAAGGTATTTAACCCTAACGGCTTCTCAACTTACTATTTTATAAATTTCTTTTAATCCCCAATCTGTGGAATATTAACAAGTTGTTGTAATTTCTTTTCAAGAACTGCCTTATCTGGTAACTGCAGCTGATACTGTGATACTAACAATAGTAACATAGTTCTACTCATAGCATACTCTAGCACCTCATCATTCTTAGCTGCACACAGAAGCAACCCTACCCTAGGATTTTCATTCTCTTTTTTTACCTGTCTATCCAATGCTTCAAGATCATCTCCAACTGTCTTTTAGAATAATTCTCCTTGATGCATAGAAGAATATAGAACTCTCTTTCATCATCCGTCTTGCATCCCAACATTATCAGCAAGTGGTTCATCCAACTAATTTGTGTCACCAGTGGTGTCACAATCTCATTTTTACTATTTTAGCAATAAATTTCTATACCCAAACAACTTATAAGACTAATTTATGCAAGGTTGACAACACTTTGCAACTTTGTCAAAAAAAATGGATATGCAACAATATCATTGCAAACTACCCCGACTTACGCTTCACTTAGAAGTCAGGAATTCTTGCTCACGACGTATTAAAGTTCTATGAATAGTGCCTCCACAAGTGTAGTGCGAAAAGGCAGTTACCTCCACCAACTATCATGTAAACTTAAGTTGACATTTGTAGTTTTCCTAGGAAATTAAAAAGCCCCAGAAATAGGGGCTATACATCAATTATCTAATAATGATGTAGAAGATGACATCGCAAATATAAATGTAGAACCATTATGAATAAGTGATGTTGTACTTGCTGGTAAAATACCAAACATACCTAATAATATTAAACCAGTATTTAAAGTGACTATTCTTGTATAGTTACGTTTAATACGTTTCATTAATAGTGCAGATAATTGTTTAAATACGACAATTTCTTCTAGTGAAGAAGATGTTAATGTAACATCTGCAAGTTCTCTCGCAATATCTGAACTATCCTGTAAGGAAATAGATACATCTGCACAAGATAAGGCTGGGGTATCATTAACACCATCTCCTACCATAACAACGGTATGTCCTTCATCTTTAAGTTTCTTGACATAATTAGCTTTGTCTTCTGGTAATACACCAGCTAAATAGCCATCAATATTGAGTTCTTCTGCAATATGCTTAGCAGCATTCTCACTATCACCTGTTAACATGATGATATTCTTAAAACCACTACTTCTTAAATTTTGAATAGTTTCTTTCGCTTCTGGTTTAAGTGGATCATAAATAGAAATAATACCAGCAAGTTCTCCACCTATCGCTAAGAATATTAAAGAGCTTGCTCCTTCACTTTGTAAATTATTAATAAGTGTTTCTATTTCTTCTGTTTTAGTAATATGTTCATCTTCAAATACAAAGTGATCACTGCCAATGACAGCGCGTTGATCACGATAAATAGTCGCAATACCATGCGCAATAATATACTTCACTTCAGCATGTTCTTCTTCATGATGTAATTGTTCGAGTGATGCCTGTTTTACTATCGCATTTGCTACACTATGTGGGAAGTGTTCTTCTAAACAAGCTGCAATACGTAATACTTCTTCACGTGTATAGTTTCCTAATGGTGTCACTTTCTGGACAAATGGCTGAGCATTTGTAAGGGTCCCTGTTTTATCAAAGACAATCGTATCTGCCTGATCCATTGCTTCTAGGTATTTACCACCCTTAACCATAACAGAATGGCGTCCTGCTTCCTGCATTGCACTAATAATAGAAATAGATGTAGAAAGCTTAATTGCACATGAATAATCTACAAGTAATACAGAAGAAGCACGTGTAAGATTTCTTGTCGCAAGAAGCAATCCAAAGAAAGCTACAAAGCTATAAGGTACAATCGCATCTGCAAGATGTTCAGCACCAGATTGGATACCAGCTTTAAGTGATTCGTTTGTATCAATCATATCTACAATCTTATTAATACGGCTTTCTAATTGTAGATTTCTTACCTTGATATAAATCTTTCCTTCTTCTACAACAGTCCCTGCAAAGACAGAACTTCCTTGTTTAACCATCTTACTTAAAGGTTCACCAGTAAAGCTTGATTCATTGATCATGGCTTCACCATTCATCACTTCACCATCTACTGGTACCATAGAACCTGTCTGTACAACGACAATATCTTCTTTCTGTAAATGAGTTGTAGGAATCTGTTTTTCTTTTCCTTCTTCTAATACCCATACTTTATCAATATTAACAGACAATGTTTCTTTAAGCTGTAATGATGTTGTTTTCTTTGTATAGTCTTCAAGTAATGAAGAGATATTCAATAGGAACATGATATTACGTGCTGTATTCCATTGTCCTGATAATAAAGAAACAGAAATACTAGTGGCATCAAGCACTGGTACATCAATGCGTTTATGTACAAGAGAATCAAGTCCTTCTTTTACATACTGGATGGTATGATAAATGGTTAATATGTTTCTTATTGGTAATGGCAGAAACCATTTAGAGGCATATCTTCTAACAATAATACCAGTAAATTTTCCAATGTATTGATCGTTGATATCACGGTGATCTATAAGATATTTGTTTTCTTTAATGAGTTTTTCATAGAGTGTGTCATCAAAGTGAGGGATATCTAAAGAGTTGATTTTGTCAATCAAAGCATCTCTTTGATCAACACTATAAGTGAACAAAATAGAACCTGTTCTTTCATTGACATCAGCTGATTCAACCATATCCCATTTACATAATGCGAAGTGTAAGGCCAGTGCCTTATTTCTAGAAAAGCGATAACGTCCATAACGTATTCTCATACGTCCTGGTATGTCATGTACAATCTGATACTCTAACATTCTCTTATCACCTAAAAAATAGGAAATGACTATTTCCTATTTTGCTTCTTTCTTGCTTTTAGCTTCAGCATAGATATCTTTTGCGTCTTCTACAATTGTATCATATGATGCAAGTGCCTGATCCTTTAACTGCATACCAGTAGCAACTGATTTTACAGCTGCATTTCTTGCGCAATCGCTCTTTACGAACTTACTACCTGCCACTGTAGCGGCTACACCACCTACAAATGACCATAATAATTTGTTTTTAAATAAGTCTTTCATATTCTTTTCCTCCTCTGTTAGTCCTAACTAACAAAATTATAATAACACTATAGAGAAGGTTTGTGAACAAAAATGTTAGAGTTTGTTAGAGAAGCATAACCAAGGTACCAGATACTATTAGTATTAATCCAAGTAATGATTTCTTAGAGAGTTTCTCATGAAAAATAAGATAAGAGAATAATACAGTAAAAAGAATACTAAGCTTATCTATAGGAGTGACTAAACTTGCTGGTCCACTTTGCAGGGCATGATAGAAGCATAACCATGAACCTCCTGTTGCAAATCCTGACAACACAATAAAGAGATATTCTTTCTTAGGAATACTTTTCATATTCATTTGACTATGTGTTACAAGGACCACAATCCAGCTCATAATAAGTACAACACTTGTACGAATAGCTGTTCCTAGATTACTTTCAATATTTGTGATTCCTATCTTACCAAGTATAGTCGTCAAACTTGCAAAAATAACTGAAAGCACGGCATAAAGTAACCAGGCATTATTTGTCTGTTTATTATCTTCCTTCTTTTCTACCATTAAATATGTACCTGTTGTAAGAATGATCATACCTATGATCTTATAGACTGTGACACTTTCTTTAAAGAATATAAGAGAAAGAATAATCGTCAATACAACACTTGTCTTATCTACAGCTGTGACTTTATTAATATTACCTAGCTGTAATGCCTTAAAGTAACATAACCAGCTCGCTCCAGTAGATATTCCAGAAAGAATTAAGAATAGGAATGTCTTATGCGTGATTGTACTAATAGAAGAGAATGATCCAACTATTCCTACCATAATCCATGAGAAGACAAGTACCACAATTGTACGTAATGCAGTCGCTAAGTGAGAGTTTGTATGTTCAATACCACATTTTGCGAGAACTGCTGTAAGTCCTGCAAAAAAGGCAGAACCTAATGCAAAAAGAATCCACATAAAAAAGCCTCCTTATAATACTATTATAGGAGGCTAAAACAAATTTGTTTAGAATTCTTTGATAGCTTTGATTACATCTTCTACAGTTAAATGGAATTCCTTGAATAAGTCTGCTGGCTTACCTGAAGCACCAAATGTATCCATAGTGACATATTTGCCCTTGAGTCCTACAAATTCACCCCAAGATAAACGGCTTCCTGCTTCTACAACAATTCTATTTTCTACACATGATGGTAAAATAGATTCCTTGTATTCTTCAGACTGTTCTCTGAATAATTCCTGACAAGGCATAGAAACGATTCTGATATTTAAGTTAGAGTCTTTTAATTGTTCTTTGGCTTTGACTGCTAAGTCTACTTCTGAACCTGATGCAATGATGATGATATCTGGCTTACTCATACAGTCATCAATAATATAACCACCTCTTAAGGCACCTCTGTTACTTCCTACCATCTTAGGTAAGTCCTGTCTAGAAAGGATGAGAGATGTAGGTGTTTCTTTTGAACTCATTGCGACATACCAGCCTGCTTTTGTTTCAAATTCATCACATGGTCTAAATACATACATGTTAGGCATTGCACGAAGCATAGTCAACTGTTCTACTGGTTCATGTGTTGGTCCATCTTCCCCTACACCAATACTGTCATGAGTAAATACATAAGTAAGTGGAAGCTTCATTAATGAAGATAAACGAGCCATAGGTTTTACATAGTCACTAAATACAAAGAATGTAGCCACATATGCTTTTAATCCACCATACAACATTAAACCATTACCTACTGCAGCCATAGCCTGTTCTCTTACACCAAAGTGAATATTACGTCCACCATAGTTGTCTGCACTGAATTCACCTTCACCATTTAAAACTGTCTTATTAGAAGGTCCTAAGTCAGCTGAACCACCAATGAAGTTAGGGGCAAAGTTCTTAATAAGGTTCATTGTTTCACCACTTGCAGCACGTGTTGCAATATTGTGATGTTTATTAGCCCAGAATAATGGGTTATCCTTAAAGATTCTTGCAAAGTCAGGGTTAAAATACTGTTCCCATACAATCTTCATTTCTGGATATTCTTCAAAATATTTATCCTGCATAGAAGTCCATGCATCATATAAATCATCTACACGTTTTTGTGTAGAAGCTAGATAGTCATATACGTCTTCTGGTACATAGAATTCTTCCAGTGGAAGACCAAGTTTTTCTTTAAGTGCTTTGATGTTATCAGCACCTAATGGTGCACCATGAGTGCTTTCTGAACCTTCATTTGGACTATCTTTACCGATTGTAGTCTTGATTTCAATGAACTTAGGTTTACCTTTAATAGTTTTTGCTTTTTCTAATGCAGCAAGTACTTCATCTAAGTTATCTCCATCTTCTACAGTCAATGTTTCAAAACCAAATGCCTTTACTCTGTCTGATACATTTTCTGTAAATGTAATGTTTGTGTTACCTTCGATAGAAATGTTGTTTGAATCATATAAGATGATGAGCTTTTCTAACTTAAGTGTACCAGCAAGTGATAGTGCTTCTGAAGAGATACCTTCCATCATACATCCATCACCAGCTAATGCATAAACATAATGATCAAATAGATCATAACCTGGTTTATTAAATACAGTGGCTAAATGAGCCTGACCCATTGCCATACCAACAGCCATGCCTAAGCCCTGTCCTAGTGGACCTGTAGTGGCATCTACACCTACTGTATGTCCATATTCTGGATGTCCTGGTGTAAGTGAATCTAACTGTCTAAACTGCTTTAAATCATCCATAGTTAAGCCATAACCATATAGATGTAATAAGCTATAAAGCATGCTTGAACCATGTCCTGCTGATAAAATAAAACGGTCTCTGTTAATCCATTCAGGATGCTTTGCACTATGGTTTAATACCTGTGACCATAATACATGAGTGAATCCAGCAGCCCCTAAAGGAAGTCCTGGATGTCCTGAATTTGCTTTCTGAATCATATCTGCACAAAGTGCTTTAATCGTATATACTGTTTTTTGATCAATCTTGTTCATTTTTTCTGTTTTCTCCCATTCATCATTGTTAAATATTATACCTTTTCTCTTTTTGTGAATGCAAGATATTTAGTACTTCACATTCCAATTCATTGCAGCATTATACAAGAAATACAGGCCATACATTAAGCAGCCTTCATCAAAGATAGTAGCTTTGTTATGAAGACCATAAATATAACCATCCTGTTTACATCCTGCAGCAAGAGTCACAAAGAGTGAAGGTACATTGGCAGTAATATGGCCAAAGTCTTCTGAGATAGTAAGAGGAAGTTCTAACTTCTTGATATAACCACCAAATACATCTTTTTCTACATCCATAATAGATTTAAGTAATGCAGGATCATTATAGACACTTGGTGCCTGCTGTAAGATTGTGATACCTGCCTGGGCATGATACATAGAGGCAATACTTTGAACTAATTCATTGACTCTTCCCATAATATATTCCTGATCATCTGGACGATAACTTCTTAGTGAACATTTCATATAGGCTTTTTCTGGAATAATGTTATGGGCTTTACCTGCATTCATAATACCAATTGTAAGTACATCATCATGACTCATACTGATTTCTTTAGGAATGATTTCCTGTAATTGCTGATATATATGAACAGCCACACGCAGTGCGTCAATACCTTTTTCTGGCATAGAACCATGTGAACTCTTACCTGTAATATTGATTTCAAAGATTGTAGACGCTGTTGTCATCGCTTTACGGATTGTACGTATAGTTCCTGTCTTATCTTCTGTGGCAGGCATAACATGTAACCCTACTGCAGCATCAACACGAGGATACTTTAATACCCCATCTTCAATCATCATCTTACAACCCACTAGTCCTTCTTCATGAGGTTGGAAAACAATCTTGATCTGCCCTTTGAGTTTCTTTTCATTCTTTTTTAATAGTTTGGCACACATCAACATCATAGAGGCATGCATATCATGTCCACAGGCATGCATAGATCCATTAATAGATTTAAAAGGTAAGTTTGTATGTTCTACTAAAGGTAATGCATCCATATCACTTCTAAGTAAAAGTATCTTCTTATCATGAGGTCCTACAAGTACTTCAATACTTCCTCCGGGATTCACAATAATATTCTCATAACCATACATTTCAAGCAGTTTCACTATATATTCCTGTGTCTGAGGAAGAGGATGACCTACTTCTGGATGTTCATGAAAATGTCTTCTCAGTCGTATTAATTCCTGTTCGATATCCTTGTTGTTTGATATCCATTTTTCTATCTTTTCCATAACTTACACCTACTTTTCCATTTCTTGAATAATACGTCTTGTATTAATAATCTTTTGTGCATATTCTTCTTTATTACGTTTCACTAATCCATAGTAAAGAAGATCAACAACAATAAGTGAAAAATAACGAGAACTCATCGCTCCGATACGTAATGGCTGTTCCTGTGAAGGAATAGTTAATACATGATCTACTAACTTACCAGGCTTATTATAAGCAGATTGTGTAATTGCGACAGATGGGATGTTCATTTCCTTTGCCCATTTAGCAGCAGTGACTATACCTTTTGTTTCTCCACAATATGAAACAAAGATAGCTAAATCTTCTTGTGTCATAACAGATACAAAACTCATCTGTAAATGAATATTAGGACAATCACTAGAAGACTTCCCTATCCTCATAAGTTTATGTCTAAAATCATCACAGACAAAAATAAATAAACATGTTTCGCTTGTTCTAAAGCTTTCACAACATCTTCTAGTGTAAAAGCACTAAAAAGATGATATGTTTTATCAATAGTCACAACCTGAGAATGATGTGCTTTATTCATAAGTGCAGCCATATCTTCTTCTGGATGGAATAAAAAACTTTCCCCTCTTTTATAATTACCCTTAAAAAAAGTATACCATGATTTTCTTTTTTATCGCATTTTTTATGTCATAATATAAAAATTATACATGATTTAATAATTTTTTATCACTTTATAATATTTTTTATTATCTTTTAATAATTCATTTTATCATGAATATATGGTCTATTTTTTCGTTTATTCCGATATATGTGTATGATAAATTAACGTTATGATGATAATTTCTTATTGACTTGACTATTTTCTATTCGTATAATGCAGTCATACCAGAAAGGTAAAAAGAAAACATAAACATGATAAAGGGGGAGTGCTTATGGCAAAGGTTTTAACTGAAGTTTTTGGTATATGGTATTTAATTGGTGCCGCGTTTGTATTCTTTATGCAGGCAGGCTTCGCAATGGTTGAGGCAGGGTTCACCCGTGCTAAGAACGCCGGAAATATCATCATGAAGAACTTGATGGATTTCTGTTTAGGAACTGTTGCTTTTCTTATTGTAGGTTATAGCTTCTTATGTGGGAGTGATGTAGCTAACGGATTTATTGGATGGGTTGGTTTTGGAAATGGTCCATTAACTAACTTTGCATCAACTGATTGGTCTAGTTTCGTATTCAACTTAGTATTCTGTGCAACTGCAGCAACTATCGTATCTGGAGCAATGGCAGAAAGAACTAAGTTCTTAAGTTATTGTATTTATTCATTCGTTATTTCTTTAATTGTTTATCCTATTGAAGCCCATTGGGTTTGGGGACCTGATGGATGGTTAACAGCAATGGGATTCCATGATTTCGCTGGTAGTGCAGTTATTCACTTCGTTGGTGGTCTAACTGCTTTAATTGGGGCTAAACTTCTTGGCCCTCGTATTGGTAAGTTTAATAAAGATGGAACACCAAATGGTATTCCTGGTCATAGTTTAACTATTGGTGCTTTAGGTGTATTTATTCTTTGGTTTGGCTGGTATGGATTCAACGGTGCTGCTGCTAAGAATGGTACTCAGTTAGCAACTATCTTCGCAACTACTACTGTTGCACCAGCACTTGCAACATGTACTGTAATGATCTTTACTTGGTTAAAATATGGTAAACCTGATGTAGCTATGAGCTTAAACGGTTCACTCGCAGGTTTAGTTGCAATCACTGCTGGATGTGATGCAGTTAATGTAATGGGTGCTTGTATTATTGGTATTTTATCAGGATTTACTGTTTGTTTCTTTACTTGGTTATTAGATTATAAATTACATATTGATGATCCAGTTGGGGCTGTCGCTGTTCATTTTGGTAATGGTTTACTTGGTACTATCTGTGTTGGATTATTTGCCTGCGGTACTGATACAATGCCTAAGGCTCAAGGTCTATTCTATGGAGGAGACTTTAAGTTATTAGGTACTCAGTTACTTGGCTTATTATGTATTGGTGTTTGGACTGCTGTATTAATGACTATTACATTCGTAGTTATTAAGCATACTGTTGGTCTTAGAGTTACTGAAGAAGAAGAAATTACTGGTCTTGATAAGCTTGAACATGGTTTAGAAAGTGCTTATGCAGGTTTCGCATTAGAAACAGAAACTTATACTGGTGCTACTGCTGCAACTGTTTCTGCTCCTGAATTAAGTATTACAGAAGCTGTTCCTACTGTTGCAGTCAATGGGGAAGGTAAGATCAGTAAGATTGTTATTATTGCGAAAGCAGAAAAAATGGATGCTTTAAAAGTTGCTATGAACGATATTGGCGTTACTGGTATGACAGTAACAAGAGTATCAGGCTGTGGTGTTCAAAAAGGACAGACTGCTTATTATAGAGGCGCTAAGGTTGATATCCAGTTATTGCCTAAGGTAAAGGCTGAGATTGTTGTGTCTAGTATTCCTGTACAGACAGTTGTAGATGCAGCAAGAAGTGTTCTATACACTGGTCAGATGGGTGATGGTAAGATCTTTATCTATAATGTAGAGAATGTCGTAAGAATCTCTTCTGGTGAACAAGGTCCTGAAGCCTTAAGCTATGAAGACTAATAAAAATGAGACTCGATTAGTCGAGCCCAATGGCATCAACTTAAGGATTTAAACATCCAAAAAGTTGATGCTTTTTTTA
>OGFF01001429.1_pt1 | contig 25584 bp, 19 predicted proteins | sample 1570751 | NCBI WGS metagenome assembly OGFF01 (sample SAMEA2581951, study PRJEB24529) | metagenome | biome: Human gut stool | place: China | collected 2011 | reverse complement strand
ATACACCCAGCAGCTCCGGCATCTCCGAAGATACCATCAGGACAACTTTGCCCTTATTGGCCAGATCGATGATCAGCTGGTAGATCTCGTACTTTGCACCTACGTCGATACCTCTGGTAGGCTCATCCAGCATCAGCACCTCCGGCTCTGTGAGAAGCCATCTGCCGAGGATAACCTTCTGCTGGTTACCACCGGACAGTGACCGGATCTTCGTCTTCTGGGAAGGTGTCTTGATATGCATGGCATCAATGGCCCATGCAGTGTCCTTCTCCATGGATTTATCACTCAGATAAAATCCTGCTTTTTTATGTTTCTTCAGACTGGAGATCACCGTGTTCTCCCGGATATTCAGGATTCCGAAGATACCGGTGGCACGACGTTCCTCCGTCAGAAGTGCAAAACCGTTTTTAATGGACTCTCTGGCATTGCGGTTTCTGACCTCTTTGCCGTCCAGTTTGATCACACCGTCTTTTCTGGTGGCCACACCGAAGATATTCTCCAGTGTCTCCGTTCTGCCGCTGCCGTCCAGTCCGGCCAGACCTACAATCTCACCCTTTCGAGCCTTAAAGGATACATCCTGCAGCAAGGAATATCTCGCACTTAAGTGTTCTACCTCCAATGCCACTTCACCGGGCTTGTTGGTCTTGAGCGGGAACTGGTTGGTCAGTTCACGGCCTACCATCAGTTTGATGATCTTGTCTGTAGTCAGGTTCTGTGCAGGCTCTGTTGCGATCCAGGTACCGTCACGCATGACGGTGACTTCATCTGCGATCCGCAGGATCTCTGCCATCTTGTGAGAAATATAGATAATACCGCATCCTCTGTCACGAAGCATATTGATGATCTTGAACAGATGCTCCACTTCTTCTTCCGTCAGGGATGAAGTAGGTTCGTCAAATACAATAATCTTACTGTTATAGGATACCGCTTTCGCGATCTCTACCATCTGCCTTTGTGATACCGGCATCGTACTCATGATTCTCTTGGGGTCTACAGCGATCCCCAGTTCTTCAAAAATCTTGTTGGTGTCTTCCAGCATCTTGTGCTCGTTGACCATAATGCCTGCTGTCATGGGATAACGGCCCAGCCAGATATTATCCATGACATTTCTCTTCAGTGCCTGATTCAGTTCCTGGTGAACCATGGCCACTCCGTTATTCAGTGCTTCTCTGGAATTTTTGAAATTGACTTCCTTGCCTTCCAGTTCGATCTTGCCTGCATCCTTACTGTAGATGCCGAACAGACACTTCATTAAGGTGGATTTACCGGCGCCGTTCTCTCCCATGAGCGCGTGTACCGTTCCTTTTTTTACGGTAAGGGATACATGATCCAGTGCCTTTACGCCGGGGAATTCCTTGCATATGTCTGTCATCTGAAGTAATACTTCCTGTCCCATACGCATCCTCCTATACATAAAGAGCAGCTGCTGCCCGATGCAGCAGCCGCTCTTTTTATTTACTTGTTATTCAGATCATTCTCCGGTATAAGTAGCGTAAGGGATGTAAATCTTGTTGCTAACCTTCTCAGAGATGTTGAAGCTGTCGGTATCTGCCATCAGCTCCTTACCGGACTGGATATTCTTAGCCAGGTAAGCAATACCGTTTGCCATACCTTCTGCATCCTGCTTGATGGTACCGGTCATCTTGCCATCTGCGATCAGCTGCTTAGCTGCGTCAGTTGCGTCAACGCCGAATACAGGAATGGTGGTGCAGCTGCCGTCGCCTAAGTTGTAGCCCTTGTCATTCAGAGCGGAGATAACGCCTTCAGCCATACCGTCGTTGTTGCAGATTACCAGCTCGATCATGTTACCAGCAGACTCATTGTACTGAGACAGGTTGGTAGTCATGTAGTTGTTAGCTGCGGTTGCGGACCAGTTACCGTCCTGGTCAACCTGGTACTTATCGGTATTGGATGCATCGAAGTACTCCAGAGCGGGCTTGCCTGCTGCGGTGATCACTGCGTCTGCATCTTCTACGCCGTACTGGGTACGATAGATTGCTTCTACGTTACCTAACTGACCCATGAACATTGCGTAGCTGATCTTGCCGTCGCCATTCAGATCAATAGCATCAAAGTTGTCTACTACATACTGACCAACCATCTTACCCTGCATGTGACCAGCTTCGGGAGCATCGGTTCCAACGAATGCACACTTGTCATAGCTGCCTAATACCTTACCTTCATCCTCATCGGACTCAACCGCACGGTTGAAGAAGATAACAGGGATTCCTGCTGCGCTTGCCTTGTCAACGATGGCCTGGGAAGCGTCTACGGAACCGGATGTTACGATGTTGACGATCAGAAGGTTGGTACCCTGTGCAATAGCGGTATCGATCTGTTCGTTCTGGGTGGTCTGGTTACTGTTACCGTCGTAATTCTGGAACTTGATACCTGCTTCGGTAAGTGCGTTGTCCAGTGCGGTACGTACGCTGGAGATGTAAGTATCACTGTAAGTATAATAGAATACACCTACGTTCAGCTCTCCGCCGTTCTTTCCGCCGTCTTTTCCGCACGCTACGAGGCTGAGCATCATAATGCCGACCAACAGTAGTGACATGAACTTTTTCATATAAAATACCTCCTTGTTTTGATGAAAATGTATGTGTTTCATCTCTTGATGAGGTAATTATATGGCATCTTGTACATAAAAGATATACAAAATCTTACGCATGGGGTTAAAAAATATACTATTCTGTACACATTTTGTTCATGTTCTATACATAATTTGTAACTATTCAGAGCCGAAAAGCATTACATAATTCTTACGAATGCAAGCGTTCGACGAAATTATGTAATGCTTATTCGGCGAAGTAACCACATGAGCAAAAGAATAGCTCTGAAAGAGCGGTTTTGCGAGTGGGGTTCTGAATAGTTACTTTCTCTCTTCAAAAGAGAACAATATCTTCTGGCTCTCCCGCTCGTACATGTTCTCTCTGGTCACAATAGTGGTGGCTGTGTCTATCACGCTGGGGCCGCCGGTCTGTCCGTTGATCAGGTTCGCCGCCGTCTCCACTCCCAGATACCCCATGGCATAGGGGTTCTGCACAATCAGGGCATCCACCTCCCCGGTCTCCAACATTCCCACAGAGACCACATTGGAGTCAAATGCCACCACCTGCGTCCTGTCTCCCCGGTCCAGATCCCGGATGGCCCAGCCCACACCGAGGCTGGTCCATTCGTTAAAGGTCACCACCACATTGATCCTGGAATCCGACAAAAGCATCTCTTTTGCTCCCGCTCTGGCATCCTCCGTGGTGGAAAGGACATTGATGGTGGTAATATCCTTTACTCTCGGGTCCTGCTCCACCGTCTGCCGGAATCCCAGTTCCCGTTGCTGCCCGTTGGCGGAATTCACATCATAATTCACGATACCGATATACAGTTCGTCTTCTCCCACCGCCAGAGCTGCTTCCGCCGCCTTCACACCGGCCTGCAGGTTATTGGTCCCAATGCGGCAGCTTACCATACTGCTGTTGACATCACTGTCAATGACAACGATCTTAATTCCTCTCTGGGCTGCCTGACCGATGATCTCCGCATTGGCATTGTAATCCACCGCAGAGAAAACGATCACATCCACTCCGTCCTCCATGGCCTGCCGCACCATCTCATTCTGGGTCACATAATCTTCTTCCGATTCCGGGCCGTTAAACGTAACATTCAGATTGTATTCCGTAGCCGCCGCCCGGGCACCCGCAAAGACACTTTTAAAAAAGGCGCTCTCCGTGGACTTCACGATCATAGCCACCTGGGTTTTCCCTGTCTCAGCTTCTTTTCCGCAGCCACTCATGCTCATAAGAAGCAGGACACCCGCAGCCAGCAGGGACAGTATTTTTTTTATTTTCTGTTTTCTCATACTTTCTCCCATCCTGCCGCTGCATTTTCTTCCACCTTTGGCATCCGTATGATCACAGTAGTGCCTTCATCCAGTTCGCTTTCTATGGAAAGACCGTACTCTTTTCCGAAATAAATCTTAATCCTGTCGTTGACGTTCTTGATGCCGATGCCAGAATTATCTCCCGGCTCCTTATGAAGGATCGACCGACACTGTTCCTCTGACATACCGACACCGTTATCCTCCACCCGGAAGACCACATCTTCCCCTTCGCTGTAGATGCGGATCAGAATCCGTCCTTCATCCACCATGCGGTCCAGTCCGTGATAGATGGCATTTTCGATAATGGGCTGCAGGGTGATCTTGTTACAGTAATATTGCAGACAGTCCTCTTCCACCTGAAACTCATAGGAAAACTGATTCTTATAGCGGAAATTCTGGATCTTTAAATAGCTTCTGGCATGCTCTACTTCTTTTTCAATGGGGATCAATTCGTGCCCCTTGCTGATACTGATACGAAACAGTTTCGCCAGAGCATTGACCATCTCCACGGCATCCTGACACCTTTCTTCCTCGCAGAGCCACCCGATGGCATCCAACGTATTATATAAGAAGTGGGGATTGATCTGGGCCTGCAGAGCCTTTAACTCCGTTTTGCGCAGGGAAATCTCTTCCTGACGTACCTGCTTCATCAGTTTCTGGATCTTTCTTACCATGTGCTCGTAGGACTGTGACAGTGCCTCGATCTCCGTGGTGCCTTCCACAGGCTGATAAACATATCCCGCAGCATCCTTTTCGAACTCTTCCATAGCCCGGATCAGGCGCTGCACCGGATTGGTCACCAGTCTGGATACCAGAACACTGACCACCATGGTCGTCAGCAGAATGATTGTCAGCATGACACAGATGTTTCCCACCAGTTCCATCTCTTTGGCCGTCACCAGTTCACTGATATAGCTGACACCCACCACCTTCCAGTTACAGTTATCCAGCGCCAGGACACTACAGATCAGTTCTTCGGTCTCAAAGGAACCGTTGTGGCTCAGATCCAGTCCCTCCGTGGCTTCCGTCTTAAGACCCGAATACAGCAGCTGCTGTTGGGGATGATAGATGATCTCTCCATTACTGTCTGTGATAAAGCAGTAGCCATGCTGTCCGATTCCCACATCGTCCACATAATCCGATATTTTGGAGAAACGGATATCAATGACTACCCGCAGCTTCTGTCCGTCTGCTCCGGGAATCTCCTGTAAGACCGATACCACCCAGGGATAATAGTCCTGCAACAGAGATTCCACATGTGGTTCCGACAGATAGAGTACCCCGGGGCTGTAGGAATCCAGTTCGATATAAGACAGATCCTTCAGATAATGTTCCTTCAGAGTATGAGTTCCCGTATGGGAATCCACCAGCTTCCCCTGCTCATCATAGATATAGACCGCCACCAGATCCGACCGGACACTGCAAAGAGTCTCCAGTGTCTGCCCGGTACTTCCGCCGCTCTTTGTCAGATCCTTCTCGATCAGACTCATGATCTCCTGCATATCTCCGATGTAGTTAGAAATGGTATTGGAAGCCTGAGTCACCGCCTGTTCACTGCTGGTATGTGCCGCCTGTTTCATACTTCCGACATAAAGAGAAAAAAAGTAAAAAGTGGACCACAACAAAAACAGGGTAACCAGTCCCACCACTAATGTCGTAATGATAAAAGAAAGAGACGTTTTTTGCTTCTTCATATCTTATTCTTTCTCCTGTCGCATGGCATTGGGAGATACCCCGCAATACTTTTTAAAGCAGTAGCTGAAATAATGCTGATCGCTGTAACCGCAGCGCTCCGCAATCTCCCGCATCTTCATGGAACTGCCCAGTACCAGTTCCCTTGCCGTTTCGATCCTCTTTTTCGTCAACAGATCCACGAAGCTTGACCCGGTCTCTTTTTTGATCAGGGCACTCAGGTAATTGGGGCTCACATGAATGCTGTTGCTGACGCCCACCAGAGACAGGGACGGATCCCCATACTCCTTGTCGATGATCTGCATGGCCTTTTCACACAGGATCTGGCTGCTCTTTTTCTTGCCCGCATTGACCAGTTCCCATACTTCCAGGCAAAGTGCCGTGAAACGATCCCTGGATTCCCGTATCGGACCTTCCAGCATGGCAAAACGCTGGAGCAGGGCGGAATCTTCTGTCACCGTATAGGCAATGCGGATCAGCGCCGAGGACATCCGGAAGATCAGGAATTTGCATTTCAGGGCAGCATCCTGCTGCACCTCCAGTTTGCCGAATACATCCTTCAGATAGTTTTCCAGTTCCTCTCGGGAACCACCACGGATCAGATTCTCCATCTGAGTAACACATTCCGCCGCCAGCTCCATGTCCATGGTGTTATCCCGCTCTTCATCGGCAATATAATGGATGCCGCTCTCTCCCGGAGTGCAATATCCCAATGCACTCATAGCTCCTCTGTAGGCCTCGTGGCATTCTCCCAGATGTTCTCTGATACGGCTGACACCGATATGACAATGCATTTTCAGAATGCGTTCCGTACTCTGTACCATCTCTCCCACGGCAATATGCAGATACCGGTCGAAGGTCGACGTGGTGGCCGCCAGCACTGCAATGATCCTGCCGTCCATGGCAAAAGAATAATGCTTCATATATTTTTGCAGTATCATATCCACGGAATGTACCAGTTCCGGTCTCGTACGGTTCTTCCCGTTGGTATCCTCCACCGTGATGGCCAGCACAGCATACTGAAAGGCATTATTACGATCCTTCAAAAAGCCGTTGCCAACCGCCTGTTCCTGTAAAAGTTCCTCCCGGTCCTGCCCCTCAAAGCTGGCATAATCATCTAGCAAAAGGGGCAGAAAAAACTGTTGCAGATCCGGATTATCATGTTTTCTGGCATCAAATTCCGCAAAGATTCCGTCGATCTTAAGCTTGATCTTCTTCAGTTCTTCCGTCAGATCCACCATAGTGATAGGTTTCAACATATAACTGATGATATTGTACTGGATGGCCTGCTGGGCATAAGAAAATTCATCGAAGCCGCTTAAGAAGGCGATCTGTGTGGTAGGACGTACCTCTCTGACCTGTCTTGCCAGCTCGATTCCGGAGACAAAAGGCATCCGGATATCCGTAAGCAGCAGATCCGGTTCCATCCTCTCCACCAGTTCCAAAGCTTCGATGCCGTTCTCAGCTTCCCCCACGACTTGAAATCCGATGCTCTCCCAGTCGATCTTCCTTATGATTGCTCTGCGTAATTCCTCTTCGTCATCTGCCACTACGATTGTATACATCGCTGTCCCTCTCTGGTATGTATTATTTTAAGGTAAGTATCTTCCCGGAAAACGCAATGGGAAGGGATATTTTTCTGGTACTGTTTTCGCCTGCAAACAGAATCTGGGCAATGCCGTCAGCCGATACGGACGCAATCCTGCCGGTTCCGTATTTCTGATGCTGTACTTCCCGTCCGGACTCACAGGCTGCGATGCAGGCCTCCACTTCCCGTGGCGGCAGCTTCTGCACCTTTTTGTCCGGTGTCTTTAGCAGCGAGCCTCTGATCCCGACAGCCGTACCGGTCTTTCTTACAGCGTTTAACGGCTTCGTTTTCTCAAACACTTCTCCTGAAAAAGCAGAGGTCAGATTCGGTCCAAAGGTAAATACATACAGCTGTTCCTTCGCTCTCGTCATTCCCACATAATAAAGCCTTCTCTCTTCCTCATAGGCATTGGCCTCCGGGGAATCCGGTACACAGCCCCTCCCCGGAATCTGGGAAGGGATCACTCCCGCCAGCATATCCGCCAGATACACTCTTGTGTATTCCAGTCCCTTGCTGGAATGGATCGTGGACAGGATAAAATTACTCTTCGGATCCCCGTAGCCCTCTCGCATCATCTCCTGCAGCTTCTGTAATCTTGCAGGGAAATCAAACAGGCTGTTCTCCTGATCTCCCAGGGCCTTTAATATCTCCGCCTTGCCACTGTCCAACCCGTGGGTATCCATGAATTCCTGATATCCCATATAATTCAGGATCCGGTAGATAGCTTTTCCTGCTGACTCATACCGCATATTGTCCAGATGGGTAGCCAGTGCCTTGCACTGTTTTCTGGTGTAAACGGATACCTCATCCATTTCCGCCACCGTATCCAGCAGTGTCAGTCGTCTGGTATTGGCATTCACCGCCTCCATGGCCGCCTTTTTGCTGATACCGGCTCCCATTTTGTAATAGATCCGAAGAAATGCCTCCCCATCCCATGGATCCAGAGACAACTGAATAAAATCACAGATATCGTTGACCACCGGATGGGAAAAGAAGGTCATATCCGAATTTTTCACCCGGTAGGACAATCCTTTACGTTCCAACAGATCAATGATGGGAAGTGCACTTTCGTTATTCCGGTATAATACTGCCGTCTCCTGTTCACAGTCCTGGGCTACTTTCAGCAGATAATTGTACTGTCCCTGTCTGGATACTGCCTTGATCTCTGTAACGCAGCCACCACCTTCTCTGGCCGCGGTCATCTTCTTCGGATGTCTGTTTTTATTCTTCTGGATCAGAGTATCCGCCGCCCGGACGATCTCCTGCCTGCTGCGGTAATTGGTCTCCATGAGAAGGATCCCTGCTCCCGGGTGTCTGTCCTCAAAGGAGACAAGTGCCTGCGGGTAAGCTGCCCGGAAGCCGTAGATACTCTGGTCTTCATCTCCCACCATAAACAGATTCCGGCTCTGCGCCGCCAGCAGGTCGATCATATCATGCTGTATTTTCGAAGTATCCTGCGCTTCATCCACACAGAAATACCGATACTGCTCCCTGAAATGTGCAAGTACCTCAGGATACTGTTCCAGAATTCTGAGGGCGTAGATCATCTGATCATCGTAATCGATCATCTGCATCTGCCTGAGTTTCGCATTATAAGTACGGAATATCTCCGGGAATTTCTCCACATCCGTGTCCATATCCCGGATTTTCTCCGGTGTCAGACGCATATTTTTCGCATAGGTGATATCCAGCTGGGTCTCTTTGATATCATTTTCCGTGGCGTATTTCCCCGTTACTTCCAGAAAAGACTGTTTGACGGCCGCCGAGGCTTCCTTATCTGCCACCTGAAAAGGCGTTTTCCCGGTACGGTAGGCAAAATATTGCAGTACCTTCTGGGAGATGCCGTTGATGGTGCGAAACTCCAGCCGCTCTGCATCCGCTTCTCCAAACATCCCCGCAAACCGCCTGCGCATATCATTCGTTGCCGCCACCGTATAGGTCACTGTCAGGATCGACTCCGGTGTTATTCCCAGGCAATAGATCATATAGCCCAGTCTGCTGACCAGTACGGTGGTCTTACCGCTTCCTGGAACCGCAAGAAGCAGTACCGGACCTTCCGTGGCCTGTACCGCCTGCATCTGCTGTTCGTTTAACTGTATGTGATAGTTCCGTACAAATTCCGTGAAATTCAATTCATTGTCCCACTTTCCGCCTCCGGCGTTTTTCTGCCTTCCTTTGTCGCTATCGGCTCACCGTCCAGTACTGCATCCAGAAGGATACCATTCTCATCGTAAGACAGTTTTAAGGAGAAAAAGGGGCGGTTCTCACGAAGCAGCCGGAAAAAGATCTTGTCCCCTTCCCAGAGATCCAGTTCCTCCACCTTATTGATCTCCACCCATTCCAACGCTCCTTCGTCACACTCCCTCGGTTCCCCCGTAAATCCATCCGCCGTATACAGGCACATATACTCACAGACGTCCCGGTATAAAAAGGTGATGATTCCCCGGAACCGGTAGGCCGTCAGAGTATACCCTGTCTCTTCCTTTACTTCCCGGAGCACACAGTCCTCCGGGCTTTCGTCCGCCTCGAAATGACCACCCACGCCGATCCATTTGTCTTTGTTAATGTCATTTTCCTTCTTCACCCGGTGAAGCATCAGATATTTTCCGTCCTGCTCGATGTAGCAGAGCGTGGTCAGATTTCTGAGCTGCTGTATACTCATTTTCTTTCTCCTCTATATCCCTATCCTCTGAAAAATCTGCCCAAAATTATTATTTCTTACAATGTTCCGCAATGGCTGCGATCGCTTTCTCCATCTGGAACGGTTCCGCCAGATGTGCATTCATTCCGGCGGTCAGACATTTCTTCGCATCTTCTTCATACGTCAGCGCATTTTCCCTATTCCTCACATTACAAATCCATTTTTGCATTTGAATGTATATTTAATTTATTTTACCATGTTAACTGCCGGACGGCAACCTTATTGCTCCAGCATATTCTCAATAAAAATCCCATATCCTCTGGTACTGTCCTGCACGAGAACATGGGTGACGGCCCCTACGAATTTACCGTTCTGGATGATAGGTGCACCGCTCATTCCCTGGACGATTCCTCCGGTCAGGGCGATCAGGTCAGAATCTGTGACTTTCAGTTCGATTCCCCGGTTCACGTTGTCATGATCGAGATGAATGTCGGTGATCTCGATATCATAGTATCTGGTGGTGCCATCTACGGTACACAAAATCTGCGCCGGTCCCTTTCGGATCTCCTGTTTTAATCCAATGGGCATCGCCTCTTCCGTTCCCAGTGCCAGTGCTTTGTCATTGCACTTGCCGAAGATTCCCCGGACACTGTTGCTGGTAATATCCCCCAGAATCCTGTCATCAGAATAGACGATCATTCCCGTCATTTCCCCCGGATGACCGGCCGTTCCCTTCTGAATGGAGATGATCTCCGTCTGGTACAGGGTTCCGTCATTCATTTCCATCAGGTTGCTGGTGTCCACATCATTGATTCCATGCCCCAGTGCTCCGAAATTTCCCTGACTGTCAATGTAGGTCATGGTTCCCACACCCTGGGCATTGTCCCTGACCCAGACACCGATCTTATATTTTTTCGTCTGATCCTGTACCGGATCGATTTTAACATCAAAATATTCTTCGCCCCGCCGGATCGTCAAAATCGCTGCTTCTCCACTACCGTTTTCGATCCGGGTGATCAGATCATCCTTGTCCGCCACTTCCGTGCCGTTCAGTTTCACCACATAATCGCCGCTTTTCAAAATATGTTCCGCCGGAGCCACCTTCTCCCCGTTGACAGAACGGAACTCTCCGGTACCTATGACCATTACCCCTTCGGTCTTGACATAGATTCCGATGGGAACACCTACCGGGATCAGCTCCTGATCCTCGATCACCCGGATCCCCACCTGCTTAAAAGGCAGGATCCCGAACAGCTTCACCTGCATCTCAAGGCTGTCCGTCATTCCGGTCTTCATAGTCACCGGCTGACTCAGATCCAGTGTCACGGCACCTTTTGGAATATTACTGGTTCCCTGTTCACTGACGCTTAAAATCTCACCTTTTGCGGGAATATCCAGTGCCAGTGATTCCTCCGATTCCGCCCGCATATAAATAACAGAAGGAATAAGACTGTCCACCAGATAATAGCTGTAGCCCAAAAGTCCCATACCGGCCAGAATAAGGACAGCACAAAGGCAGGCCCGGTAGATCCGCAGCCTGCGCACCTTCTGTTTCCAGAGCTGCAAAATGATGACTGCATCTTCTCCTGCCTGCCTTTTTACTTTTTCCGTTTCCGTGATCCATAGTTTCATACACATTCCCCCGCTATACTTCTGTCATTGCTGTATAGGGTATAGTGTACGTCACATTCCTATTTTTAGTCTGTGGTCACCGGGAATTGCGGTTTACAGTTTTCTCCAGTTTAACCACAAATGACCACATTCCCGCTGCTTTTATATTCCTCCGGGCAGCCGTCCGTCAGAATCGTTCCACTCTGAAACGCCCCGAAGGTCACAGAGCTGACATTTCCGAACTTAGAATGATCTGCCAGAATAAAACATTCTCTGCATTGTCCCATGGCAGTCTTTTTCACCATGGCCTCATTCATATCCGGTGTGGTCAGGCCACTCTGCCTGCTGATCCCATTGGTCCCGAAAAAGCCTTTGGTAAAATGATAACTCTGCAGATTCATCAAAGCCTGATTACCTACCACGGCCTCTGTGGAACCCTTCAATTCTCCGCCGACCAGATACACACGGAATCCCGCTGCTGCCAGTGTCTTGGCATGCGCTACCGCATTGGTCACAAAGGTGGCACTTTTCTCTGTCAGATAAGAAAGCATACTTGCTGTGGTCGTACCTGCATCCAGATAGATAAAATCCTCCGGCTGGATCAGTGCTGCCGCTTTGGCAGCCACCAGCTGTTTGGCTTCCACATTGACTTCTGCCTTCTGTTCCACCGTGGGTTCATGTGTTATCACCGTCCGGTCACATGCCACAGCACCTCCAAAGACCTTTACCAGCTTCCCGGCATTATGCAATGCTGTGATGTCCCGGCGTACCGTGGATTCCGACGTATTTAACAGATCTTTTACCTCGGCCACCGTAATGCTGTTTTTTTCTTCCAATAATTTCAGAATGATCTCATAACGTTGTTCTGTCAGCATAAATTGTTATTTTCTCTTTCCTTTGTCACATCTGTCTCCAGTATGATCTTCCGCACGGGAAGAATACTTCCGGGAGACATAGATAATTCATCAACACCCATAGCCAGAAAGCGTCTGGTCAATGTCGTATCTGCACCCAGTTCTCCGCAGATACCTGCCCAGATTCCGGCCTTATGCGCATTTTCCACGACCATCTGTATCATACGCAGCACTGCGGGATGATGCGGATCATAAAATGCATCCAGCTTCGGATTCTGCCTGTCGATGGCCAGTGTGTACTGGGTCAGATCATTGGTGCCGATACTGAAGAAATCTACTTCCTTCGCCAGCTCTGCGCTCATCATGACGGCAGCCGGTGTCTCGATCATTATCCCCTGCTTTGGTTCTCCGAAAGACACACCCTGTTCGGTCAGTTCCTGTTTTACCTCCGCCACAATTTCTTTGATCCGGTGGACTTCTTCCACGCTGATGATCATGGGATACATAATGGAGATATTACCAAATGCACTGGCACGGAACAATGCACGGAGCTGTGTCTTGAAGATCTCCGGTCTGGTCAGACAGATACGGATGGCACGGCATCCCATGGCCGGATTTTCCTCCGGCTCCATTTCGAAGTAATCGCACTTCTTGTCTGCACCGATGTCCAGTGTACGGATGATCACAGGCTTTCCCGCCATGGTCTCCGCCACAGTGCGGTAGATCTGAAACTGTTCTTCCTCGGTAGGGAAGGTTTCTCTCTCCAGATATAAAAACTCACTGCGGAACAGGCCGATACCGCCGGCATCGTTCTGCAATACGGCCGCCAGATCCTTGCTGTTACCTATATTAGCATAGAGCATGATCTTCTTACCGTCAATAGTGATATTTTCACGTCCCTTTAAGGTCTGGAGCAGTTCTTTCTTCTCCTGCTCCTCCTGCTTTAGCTGCTGCATTTTCGACAGAGTATCTTCATCGGGATCCACATAGATGCAGCCGTTTCGTCCGTCCACGATACCAAGTTTTCCGTCTATGGCATCGGTCAGAGGGATATCGGTGCCGATCAGTGCCGGAATGCTCATGGTGCGGGCCAGGATCGCCGTATGGGAATTCACAGATCCATGTACCGTTACAAAGGATAATACCAGATCCTTGTTCAACTGTACCGTCTCGGAGGGTGCCAGGTCGTCTGCCACAATGATCACGGGTTCTTCCGATGCCGCCATGCCTGCCGTTCTGCCACCCAGCACGCTTAATACGCGCTCGGAAATGTCTTTGACATCCGCAGATCTGGCTCTCATGTAGTCATCCTCCATGGAGGCAAACATCTGTGCAAAATTGTCTCCGGTGGAAGCCACCGCATACTCTGCATTCACCTGCTGCATATGAATGATGTTCTCAATGGATTCATTGTAATCATCATCCTCCAGCATCATCTGATGAATCTCGAAAATAGCTGCATTGGTTTCTCCCACTTCTTTCAAGGCTTTCTGGTACAGATTCTGCAGCTGCTCCATGGCGGTTTGTCTGGCCTGTCTGTAACGAGCGATCTCCCGGTCGGGATTCTCGATCTTCACACGCTTTACCTGCTGTTCATCCTTCTTATGAACACTGATCCTGCCAATGGCAATTCCGCCGAATACACTTTTTCCCTGGTAGACTTCCATGACTTTTCTCCTCTCCTGACGATAATATTATGATTACTTAGAGGTTTGCTTTGACAAATTCCGTAACAGCTGCATAAGCTGCTTCCTCGTCCTCACCATCGAAGGTCAAGGTGATCTCGTTGCCGACCTTAACAGCCAGACCCATGATGCCGAAGATTCTCTTGCAGTCTCCGGTCTTGCCGTCCTTGGTCAGAGTGATGGCACTCTGGAATTCCTTTGTTGCCTTTACCAGTTCTCCTGCTGGGCGAGCATGGATACCTTCGGGATCTGTGATAACATATTTAAATTCTTTCATTTTCTTATCTCCTTTTCTGATTTTTTATATTACGGTAACTATTCAGCACCCACATTCGCAAAACCGCTCTTTCAGAGCTTCCCTTTTGCTCATGTGGTTACTTTTTTCTTCAATACACCCAACAGCAGTGCGGACACTACCGTACCTGCCACCAGTGCCACCAGATACATCACTGCGTTACCTACTACAGGGAATACGAAAATTCCGCCGTGAGGTGCCATCAGTGTGCAGTGGAATGCCATGGACAGGGCGCCTGCCAGTGCCGAACCGATGATGCAGGAAGGAAGCACATGCAGAGGATCGGATGCTGCAAAAGGAATCGCACCTTCGGTGATGAATGCCAGGCCCATGATGAAGTTGGTGGGACCCGCGTCTCTCTCTTCCTTGGTGAATTTATTCTTGAATAACAGGGTTGCCAGTGCAATGGCACAGGGAGGAGTCATACCTCCGATCATAACAGCTGCCATGATGTCGTAGTTGCCTGCGGTAATTGCTGCGGTTCCGAATACATAAGCTGCCTTGTTGAAGGGGCCACCCATATCGATAGCCATCATGCCGCCCAGGATCAGTCCCAGTACGATCCGACTGGAATCACCCATACCACTCAGGAAATTATTCAGTCCTGTATTGATGCCACCCATGATCGGTTCTACCACGAAGTTCATTGCCAGTCCCATGATCAGGATACCCACTACCGGGTAGATCAGTACCGGTGCCAGCTTTTCAATGGCATCGGGAAGCTTATCGCAGATCTTGCGAAGTCCCAGGATCAGATAGCCTGCCAGGAAACCTGCTACCAGTGCACCCAGGAATCCGGACTTTCCGTTGGCTGCCATCATGCCACCTACAAAGCCAAGTGCCAGTGCCGGTCTGTCACCGATGGCCATTCCGATGAAGCCCGCCAGTACCGGAAGCATCAGTCCGAATGCCACGCCGCCGATATTCTTGAACATTGCCGCTACCGGAGTGATCGTACCGAAATTGCCTCTCTGATCTGCCGGAAGTGCATTGATGTCAATGCTTAGGCCATCGATCAGGAAGGCAATGGCGATCAGGATACCACCGCCGACTACGAAAGGAAGCATATGGGATACGCCGTTCATCAGCTGGGTATAGATCTTATGTGCTACACTCTCCTTACCGGTTACGGCTGTAGTTGTTTCACTGCTTTCCCCGTGGAAAACTTCCACGTTTCCACTCATTGCCTGTTTTACCAGCTGGTCTGCCTTGCCAATACCGTCGGATACCTGGCAGCTGATGACTTTCTTGCCGTTAAAGCGGTCCATGGGTACTTTGGCATCAGCCGCCACGATGATGCAGTCCGCTGCAGCAATCTCTTCTGCAGTCAGTACATTTTTTGCGCCTGCGGAGCCTCTGGTCTCAATCTTAATCTGACAGTCTGCTGCTTTTGCTGCCTTTTCCAGAGCTTCCGCTGCCATATAGGTATGAGCGATTCCGGTCGGACAGGAGGTCACTGCCAACAGCTTAAAGCCTTTCTTCTCCTCGGTGGTAATACCGGTATCACTTAATCTGTCATCAATGCTCTTGGCACTTTCATCTGCTGCATCAATGATCTGTAAAAACTCATCTACGCTTTTTGCGTTTCTCAGGGAAGTGGTAAAATTTTCATCCATCAGCATCACGGACAGTTTGCTCAGCACATCCAGATGTACATTATCCTTTGTATTCGGTGCTGCAATCAGGAACAGTAAGGTCACCGGTTCCCCGTCCAGGGATTCATACTCCACACCGTTTTTGATCACCATGGCTGCCAGGCCAGGGGCCTTTACCGCATCACATTTTCCGTGAGGAATCGCAATGCCCTCGCCGATTCCTGTAGTGCTTTCTTCCTCTCTTGCATAGACCTGTGCACGATACTTCTCCACATCAGACAGCTTTCCGCTTTTTGCCATCAGCTCCACTGCCAGATCCAGTGTTTCCTTTTTGTCAGCCGGAGCCGCATTCAGGGAAATACTTCTTTTGTCCAAAAGATCTGTAATTCTCATGTTGAAACCCATCCTCTCTTTTTATATTTATCATTGTTATTGTTCTACCTGCTGTAATACCTGCAAGACTTCTTCTCTGGTGGCCAGATTCTCGGAAAATGCACTGGCGCTTCCTGCAGCAATTCCCATATGGAACGCATGTACATAATCTTTCTTTTCCATCCATCCTGTCAGGAAACCTGCCACCATGGAATCGCCTGCACCCACACCATTGACCAGTGTTCCCTTCGGTGCCGGAGCTCCCATGCTCTGTCCGTCCGCTGCGATCAATACTGCCCCTTCGCCTGCCATGGAAATCAGTACATTCTGTGCTCCCATCTCCTGCAGTTTCCTGCCGTATGGAACCACCTCTTCCCTTGTGGAGAGCTTCACGCCGAAGATATCCCCCAATTCATGGTTGTTGGGTTTTACCAGAAAAGGATGATACGGCAATACCTTGACCAGCAGGTCTCTGGTGGCATCCACTACGGTGAGAACACCTCTTCCCTGAATTCTCTCCAGAATTCTCTGATAAATGTCATCCGGCATGGTATAAGGAATACTTCCTGCCAATACCAGGACATCTCCGTCTCCCAGTCTGTCAATCTTTTCCATCAGCTGTTCCAAAGCTTTTGCATCAATATCCGGGCCACAGCCATTGATCTCTGTTCCGTCAATACTTTTCAGCTTCAGATTGATTCTGGTCATTCCGTGATCGATTTTGATGAAATCAGCATTTACGCCAAACTCGTTCAATCTTCGGATCAGTTCCTCTCCGGTGAATCCCGCCGCATATCCCAGGGCTGTGGAATCCAGTCCCAGATTCTTCAGTACGATAGATACATTGATTCCCTTTCCTCCCGGAAGAATCAGCTCTGATGAGGTTCTGTTCGTCATCCCCAGCTGAAAGTCATCCACGGACACGATGTAATCCAGTGACGGATTGAAGGTCACGGTACAAATCATTTCTATCCCTCCTGTCTGTCATCTTTCTTGTTCTTATGATGTTATTATATCTTCATATTCAGTCAAATTCAATCAATTTAATTCACAAATATGGTGCTTTATTTTGGTTGAATTTGCACAAAATAAAAGGATGAAGTATTTCTTCATCCTTTTTCAATGTTTCTTTCACTATAGCATTTCCCTTATCTGGCTTCTTTAAACCCGTTTGCCTGTTCTTTCATTTCCTTTGCATTGGAAAGCGCCGCTTCCGTCAGTGTATCACTGCCTAACAGTCTTGCCAGCTCCGCCAGGCTTTCCTCTTCTGCCACCTTGTGAATGTCCGTAATGGTCATATCATCGGTACTGCTCTTTTCAATAATGAAATGCACATCCGCCATGGCTGCGATCTGAGGCAGATGAGTGATACAGATGACCTGATGGGCTCCTGCCAGAATACTCAGCTGCTCCGCTACTTTCCATGCGGTTCTGCCGCTGATACCGGTATCGATCTCATCAAAGATCAATGTATCAATGGCATCTTTCCCTGCCAGTACCGTTTTGATTGCCAGCATCACCCGGGACAGTTCACCGCCACTGGCCACCTGGTTCAAAGGTTTCAGACTTTCTCCGGGATTGGTGGAAATCAGGAATTCCACATCATCATAGCCTTTTGCTGTAATGGCCTGACCGGGTCTGACTGCGATGTCAAATTCCACTGTCAGGAAATTGAGACCTATCAGCGCATCTTTCAATTTCTGCGTCAGTACCGCTGCATTTTTTCTGCGGATCTCAGACAGTTCTTCACAGGCTTTCTTCAGTAACGCCTGCTTTTCCTCCCACTCGGCGTTCAATTTCTGCATATAGGCATCATAATCCGCCAGTTTTTCCAGATAAGCTTCTTTTTCCTCTTTGTACCGCAGGATCTCTTCGATCGTGTTGCCGTATTTTCCCTTGAGGTGATTGATGGTATTCAGGCGATCCTCTGTACTGCGAAAATCCTCTTCATCAAATTCCAGCTCCGACATATATTCGGAGACATCATGATTGTAATCTGACAAAAGACTTTCCACCTCTGCCAGCTGTTCCTCCATCTGTTCCAGTGCAGGATCATACATGGTCACACTACGCAATGCCCGCAGTGCCCTGCTCAAAGAATTCCCGGCACCGTCTTCCGCATCATTGCCACTGAGTTGATAGCTCTCCGCCAGGCTTTCCGCAATTTTTCGGCTGTTGGACATTTTGCGGTACGCCTGTTCCAGTTCCTCATCTTCTCCGGGCTGCAGGGAAGCATCCGCGATCTCCTTTTGTTCAAATTCCGCCAGAGACTGTTCTCTGCTTCTGGAGGTATCATCCAGAGTTTCCTCTGTGATCTTTTTCTCCAGGGCAGTACATTCATGATAAAGTGCAGCCACCCGCCCTGCGCATTCTGCAAATTCCGCTCCCGCATAGGCATCCAGGATCTCCATATGTTTTTTCTTGTTTAGCAGAGACTGGTGCTCATGTTGTCCGTGAATATCGATCAGCAGCTCCGAAAGTTCCTTCACCTGCTTTGCCGTCACGGTCTCTCCATTGATGCGGCAGATGCTTTTCCCGGAGGAAAGTTTTCGGCTCAGTATCACGGTTCCGTCTTCCGAAGGTTCCAGATCCATGCTCTTTAATTTTTCCGCCAGCCGTTCTTCCTCGCAGTCGAAGACCAGTTCCACCAGACCGTTCTCTTCTCCCCGTCTGAGCATGTCTTTCTCGAACTTTCCTCCCAGTGCCAGATTCACTGATCCAATGAGTAATGATTTACCGGCACCGGTCTCACCGGTCAGTATATTCAGTCCTTCTCCGAACTCTACCTCTGTCTCCCGGATAAGAGCCAGATTTTTCACGCGTAAACTACGAAGCATGTATTTCCCCCTGTCTTACCTTTCTATCATCAGATGGATCTTGTCCATAAGGATCTGGGTATCTTCCACGGTCCGCACTGCCACCATGATCGTATCATCTCCGGCGATACATCCCACCACTTCGGAGAATTTCAGGGCATCCAGTGCCGCCGCCACTGCCATGGCCATGCCGGATACGGTCTTGATCACCAGAATATTCTGTGCCATGTCCATGGAGATAAAACCGTCTCTGAGGACGCGGATGTATTTATCTCCCATATGACTGTCATCCTGTTTTAAAATGACGTATTTCTGTTTGCCGCCACCGGTGGGTACTTTGGACAGCTTCAGTTCTCTGATATCTCTGGATACGGTAGCCTGTGTCACAGCGAAACCGGCTTCCTTCAGATAGCCCGCCAGTTCCTCCTGGGTCTCCACATCTCTTTTTTCTATAATTTCCACGATCTTGCGATGTCTTGTTTTCTTCATCTTGACCTCATGCCTTTCTCACAACAATTCGTCAGGAATCTCTCATTTTCCGATGCAATACATCCAGGAAGCTTACCTGATTCAGCTGAATAAACTCGGTGATCTTCTCCGACTGCACAATACGGATCCGGTCTCCGGTACACATGGTCACTTTGTGGCTGCCGTCATAATTGGCTTCCACGGTCTGCCTTTTGCCCTCTCTGCCACCGGGAATCTCTATAACGATCTCATCTTCCGGGGACAGGATAATGCTTCTCTGGTTCAGGCTGTGGGGGCAGATCGGTGTCAGGGTGATCAGTTTCGCCTTGGGCTCCACCAGCGGCCCGCCCGCCGACAGATTATATCCCGTGGATCCTGTCGGTGTAGTCACGATCATTCCATCTGCCTTGTAATGATTCAGAAGCTGTCCGTTGACATAGATGTTGAATTCTATGATCTGCAGGGATCCGCTTCGGGAAATGACGATGTCATTCAAAGCCCAGCCTTCCGACACGGTTCCATCCGCACAGCAGACTTTACCGTTTAACATCATTCTGCGTTCTTTCTTAAAATCATCCCGGATCAGGCGGTCCAGGGATTCCTCTAATCCAGACAGTTCGATCTCCGTCATATAACCTACGGTTCCCAGATTCACTCCGATGATGGGGACAAGGATCTTCTTCGTCTCTCTGGCTGCCTGCAGCACCGTGCCGTCGCCGCCCAATACGATCATGCAGTCCACATCTAACGGAATGTCCGTTGCTTCCTCTTCCGCCACGGAATCCGCTTCTTCCTTCCAGTCGGATTCCTTGACCTTTAATTTCACCGTACAGCCTTTGGTTCCCAGATAATTCTGGATCCGTTTCGTGGTCGCAAGCTCCTGATCCTTATGCTTGTTGGTATATATCAGAAAATGCTTCATAGCTTCGCACTCCTTGTCTGTTACAGGGTATGAGAATTGTCTACGATACCTTTGATTACGGCATCCCATTCAGGGGTATAGGACAGTCCGGTCTTTTCCTCTATAATAGTCTGTAAGGTGCTCTCCGCTTCATGCTCGGTCAGCGCCAGCTTTTCTTCGGAGATCTCCTCCGGCTTACGGATATGCAGCAGATATTCGATATTGCCCTCCGGTCCCTTGATGGGGGAATATTCCAGATGCAGTACTTCGAAACCAATGCTGTCCGCATAGTCGATGATCTTGCGGATCACTTCCTCGTGGATCTGAGGCTCTCTCACCACACCGTTCTTGCCCACCTTGCCTCTGCCGGCCTCGAACTGGGGCTTGATCAGACACACCATCTGTCCGCCGGTCTTTAGCAGATTTCTCGCCGGGATCAAAATCTTGGTCAGGGAAATAAAGGACACATCCACGCTGGCGAAATCCAGAGCATCCGGGATATCCTCCGGGGTCACATAACGGAAATTGGTCTGTTCCATGCATACCACCCGCTCATCATTCCGCAGTTTCCAGGCTAACTGCCCCTGTCCCACGTCCACGGAATACACCTTCGTGGCTCCGTTCTGGAGCATGCAGTCCGTGAAGCCTCCGGTAGATGCACCTATATCCATGCAGATCATGCCGTCCAGCAGAAATCCCCACTGTTCCATTGCCTTTTCCAGCTTCAGGCCTCCGCGGCTGACATATTTCATGGTATGATTTCTGACTTCCAGTTTGATCTTGCTGACATCAAATCCGGTGCCGGCCTTGTCTTCCTTCTGTCCGTTGACATAGACATTGCCGGACATTATGATGGCTTTTGCCTTTTCTCTGGAAGGAGCATACCCCTGCTCTACCAGAATCACATCCAGTCGTTCTTTCATCTTCGTCTCCTAATTATTTATAATCTTTCCAGAATTTTCTCCGTGATGCTTTCCGCATCCAATCCGATCTCCTTTTTCAAAAGCTCTACATTTCCATGTTCCACATAAGCATCGGGAATAGCTGCCATGACACATTTGATCCGTTTCTCGTGGTCATTCAGACAATCCAACACCTTTTCTCCGAATCCTCCGCTTTGGACATTTTCTTCCATGGTCACGATCATCTCATGATCTTCACAGGCCGAAAGTACTGCCTCTTCGTCAATGGGCTTGATAAATCTGGCATTGATGATACTTGCCTTGTAACCCTTTTCATGCAGAAGCTTCTGGACTTCCTCCGCTGTCTTTACCATACTGCCTACGGCAAACAATGCGATACCGCCCTCTCTTGCGATCCACTCCGCCTTGCCCAGTTCAATGGGGGCACGGTGTTCGGCAAGTCCGGCATAAGCCGTTCCTCTGGGATATCGCACCGCAATGGGCGCATCCAGTGCCACGGCAAACTTCATCATATCCGATAATTCCCATTTGTTCTTCGGCGCACAGATATGCATATTGGGAATTCCCGACAGATAGGTATAATCAAAAATACCCTGATGGGTCTCACCGTCACTCCCCACCAGCCCTGCACGATCTATAGCAAACACTACCGGCAGATTCTGAATACACACATCATGCAGGATCTGATCGTAGGCTCTCTGTAAAAATGAAGAATACACCGCAACAATAGGCTTCATGCCTCCCGCTGCCAGTCCTGCTGCGAAGGTCACCGCATGTTCCTCCGCAATTCCCACATCAAAGAACCGGTCCGGGTACATATTCCGGAAGCGCTTTAAGCCGGTGCCGTCCGGCATGGCTGCCGTAATAGCCACTACCCGTTCGTCCCGCTGGCCCAGCTTGCACATAACAGTGGAAAACACATCCGTATAATTGGCCACGGTGCGGGGATGGGAAGGAATTCCCGTCTCGATGTCAAAAGGCTCTGCCCCGTGGAATCTGGCGGGATGTTTCTCCGCCGGTCCATAGCCCTTGCCCTTCTGGGTAATCACATGCACCAGTACAGCTCCCTTGACTCTCTTGGCTTCCTCAATGACCTTGATCAGGCCTTCGATATCATGTCCGTCTACCGGGCCTAAGTAAGTCACTCCCATATCCTCAAAAAACATCCCGGGGATCACCAGCTGTTTGAAGCTGCTCTTGGCCCGGCGGATACTGTTGACAATACCGTCGCCACCGGGTTTTCTCTTGAGAGCGTTGTATATGCCCTCTTTCAGATCCAGATAGCCGGTCGCCGTACGGATATTGTTCAGATATTTGGAAACACCGCCCACATTTTCGGAGATGGACATATTGTTGTCGTTTAATACCACAATAAAGTTCGTCTCCAGTTTGGCTGCATTGTTCAAGGCCTCGTAAGCCATGCCTCCTGTCAGAGAGCCGTCTCCGATCACGGATACAATGGTGGTCTTCTCCCCTTTGAGATCTCTTGCCTTCACCAGTCCCAGTCCTGCGGATATGGAGGTAGAACTGTGTCCGGTATCAAATGCGTCATAATCACTTTCTTTTCTCTTGGGGAACCCACTCATGCCATGGAACTGGCGTAAGACATCGAAACCGTCCTTGCGGCCCGTTAATATTTTGTGGGTATAAGACTGATGACCTACATCCCAGATGATCTTGTCCTCCGGGAGATTCAGAGCAAGATGAAGTGCCATGGTCAGTTCCACCGCTCCCAGGTTCGAACCCAGATGTCCCCCGGTCACACTGATCTTTTCGATCAGGAACTGCCGAATCTCCTCCGCCAGTTCCCCATAGTCTGATTTATCTATTTTTTTGATATCGTTTGCTTTCTCGATCTTATCCAGTAACATTGGCTTTTCCTCTGCTATTTCGTTCTATGGACCAGGTGCAGCAACAGCTCCTTCAGGAATTCATGTTCTCCCGAAAAGCTGTCCAGAATCGCTACCGCTTCCCCGGTCAGCCGTTCCACTTCTCTGACGGATTCCTCCAGTCCGTGTAAAGTCACATAGGTCTGCTTATGATTCTGTGCATCACTTCCGGTAGCTTTTCCCAGCTCCTTGCTGTCCCCTATCACATCCAGAATGTCATCCTGGATCTGGAATGCAATGCCGACATTGTAGGCACACAGTTCCAATGCCGCAATCTCTTCATCGGTTGCCCCTGCCAGCGTAGCTCCGATAGTCATGGCCGACTGGATCAGGGCTGCCGTCTTGTTGGCATGGATGAACAGGATCTGTTCTGTGGTCAGAGGTTCTGCCTGTTTCTCCGCTTCAATGTCTGCGTTCTGGCCGCCGATCATCCCATAGATTCCTGCTTTGCGGGCTAAAATATTCAGTGCCGCCGCCACTCTCGGGTAATTCGGATCTACCGGTTCTCCCGATGTGCATGCCGGAAAAGCACGAAATGCAGTCTCAAAGGCATAATTGAGCAGTCCGTCTCCTGCCAGAACTCCCATTCCGTCTCCGTACACAGACCAGGTGGTCTTGCGGCCTCTGCGGTACTCGTCATTATCCATGGCCGGCAGATCATCGTGTACCAGAGAATATGTATGGATCATCTCGATCGCCACCATAAAAGGCTCTATAATATCACCGTCGCCGCCGAACATCTTATAGGTCTCCTGCATCAGCATGGGACGCAGACGCTTTCCGCCTGCCATAAGGCTGTAATTCATAGCTTCAATAACGGTCTTCTGGTATCCTTCCTCCGCCGGAAGATATTCCTTAAGCAATTCTTCGATTGCTGCCGTTCTCTTCTGCAATTCCTGTCTGAATAATGTTTCTTCCATGTCTGATGCCAACCTTCCTCTACCTGCCGGTATACTTGTATGCTTACTGGGGATCCAGCGGTTCCAGTCCGCCCTCTTCGTTCAGCTTCATGACCTGTTTTTCCACCCGGTCGATCTGTTCGCTGCACTGTTTCAGCAGCTTCATGCCCTTGCTGTACGCCGTAAAAGCTTCCTCCAGAGAAATATCCTCTGCTTCCAGCTGTCCGATCAGTTCTTCCACTGCGGAAAAATTCTCTTCCAGGCTCTGTGGTTCCTGTGCTTCCGTTTTCTTTTTTCCTGCCAAAATAGCACCTCCGTCTGCTGCCCGCATCTATCTGCATCCCCCCCGGATACCGGTAAATGCTATCCGGGAAGTCTTTCTTCCTTCTGTATCTGTTCCACCCGGGTATCGATCACGCCGTCACTCACCCGGATCCGCAGGCGCTCCCCTGCTTCCACCTGGGTCACGGAACGGATATTTTTCCCATCGGTATCCTCCACATAGGAAAAACCACTGTTTAACTTTTCCAAAGGAGAGACCGCTTTCATTCTCTCAATATACAATGCCAGATTATGTCTGCGTTCCCGCAGGATCGCCTGCAGCCGGTTCTGCAGCCGGTCTTCCAGCTGTATGCTGTAAGTCCTCTTCTCCCGTATCCGGCTGGCGGGGCTTAAATATTTCAGGCGCATTTCCATCTGATCCGCCTGCTGCCTCTTATGCTGAAGCACTCGTCCCATCCGCTGATACAGCCTGTCCTGTCTGTCCAAAATCTCATTCTCAATATCACTGACCTGTGTCACTGCCAGTTCTGCCGCTGCCGACGGGGTCGGTGCCCGCAGATCCGCCACATAATCAATGATCGTGGTATCCGTCTCGTGTCCAACCGCCGAAATAATGGGAACAGAGCAGTCGAATACTGCCTGTGCCACCATTCTCTCGTTGAACGCCCACAGATCCTCAATGGAGCCGCCGCCGCGTCCCACGATCATGACATCCACGCCCTGTCTCTCCAGTGCATGGATTCCGTTCACAATGGAAGGAGCCGCCGAAGCCCCCTGTACCAGCGCCGGATACAAAATAATCTGCACATAAGGATTCCGTCTGGAGGCGATCTGTATGATATCCCGGACAGCAGCGCCGGTATCTGCCGTGACTACCCCAAGGGTATGGATATACTTCGGAATCTGCTGCTTGTACTCCGGAGCAAACATACCCTCTTCCGCCAGTTCCCGTTTTAGCTGTTCGTATTTTTCATAGAGGGCTCCGGCGCCGTCCTGCGTCACTTCCTTCACATACAGCTGATATCTGCCGTCACGCTCAAATACACTCACACTGCCCTTCGCAATTACCTGCTGCCCTTCCGTCAGCCGGAATCCCAGACCTCTCCGGTCTCCGGCGAACATAATGCAGTTCAGGGCACTGGCAGAATCCTTTAACGTAAAATAAATATGTCCAGAGGGATGGTATTTACAGTTGC
>OGFF01001424.1_pt1 | contig 25639 bp, 30 predicted proteins | sample 1570751 | NCBI WGS metagenome assembly OGFF01 (sample SAMEA2581951, study PRJEB24529) | metagenome | biome: Human gut stool | place: China | collected 2011 | reverse complement strand
ATAAATAGCTCATTTTAAGCTGTTCAGTAGATTTTAGCAGAATTTTTCGGAAAAAGTTATTTTGGTTCCTCAAAGCCTATAGCTCTGCACTTATCAAAACTCGAATGAAGAATATTGCATTATTAACCTATACTTGGTTTATGGCTAAACATTTCTATTGTTTCTCCAAATTCTGCCAATACTTTACCAAGGTTAGGATTGTCATTTCTGATGATTACAGCAGCAACATTGTCTATTCCATATTCATCTACCAAAATAAGGTGCACACCTATTAATCTTCACTAAATCTAATTGCTTCATTATTACAACACACAAAATGATTCTGCTTCCTTACCTGTTCTGCGACGATAGTCCTCACGCATACGCATCTCCATTTGCGCTATGTATTCAGCCTTTCGCTCCCTCGAAGCCTTGAAACGACGCATAAAATCTGCTTTTTTTTCTTCTATGTTCATAATTAACCTCCTTATAATTAAACTTTGCATACAAAGATATACTTTTTCTGTGATACTGCCAAATGTTTTTGGGAAAAAGTTATTTTCCTCAATGCCAGCTAAAGGTACTTTTGCTCTGCTGTCATCAATTTGCTCAGAACGAATGCTTATGGGATAACTTCTTTAACTCCCCATAAAGATAACTTCTGAACACCATCCCTGAATCGGAATCATCTATCCCAGACTTGAGTCATCAGGCGGCGGAAGGCGGCCAGATAGCCGCCTTCGAACAGGGAATCGTCGCCGGGATTAGCTGCCTGGTTGTCGGCCTCCAAGGCGTCGAGGATTTCGCAGATTTTCTCAAATTTTTGACGGTCCGTCGATACGGTCTTGAGGGTATGACGGGTGAGCAGATAGGCCTGGGCCAACTCTAAAACTTTTCCGTCTTAGACTCGCTTAATTGTCTTCGGACGGACATGGTCTTCCTTACGTCGCCTATCGAATCCGGGCTTTTCTGCGTGCAAAACATGCCCGAAAAAGGCGTTAAGATTTGTAAAATGTTTGATATAAGCCATAATTTTTGTTAATTTTATACTCTACATGTAGAACATATAGTTTTTGGTTATTTATGTATTTTATTTTATCTTTGTCATCGGTTACAATCTACCTGTCTAAGCATACTTCCTATTGGAAAACTCCCTATATAAAGAGCGTTCACCTTTCGGACTTTTGCTGCACCAAGGGTTCACCGTTTGACGCCATTTGTGACTTCTCCGTGAATACCTGTGAAGGGTGGGTTCACGCCCCGAAACCCGTCTGTTTATCGGACTTCCGACGCTGATGTGAAGGGTGAACCCTCGTTTCTTACTTTCACACGCATACGCGAAAGAAATTAAATAAAGAAAGAAATTTAACTATATGGGTAATGCCATAAAACATATAAAAAAGAATGAATATATTAAAAAAGGCGTTCACAACGTCACGCGATGGTTTCATGCCATCTGTCTTCTCTCAGCTTGACTCTAAGATGAGCCGCCCACTAAGCTGCCGTCAGGAGCTGGAGGATCTGATTTTGCGCAACCACGAACTGGCTGCCATCACTGAGTCGTATCGAAAGGCCCTGGCCGTGAGTAAGCAACTTGCCGACAGCAAGGTAAAACCTCTGTCGACCGGCATCTGTTTCGCCGCACAGTTGGACGGCAGGGGCAGACTGCTGGAAAACGTGATGGGCGAAGTGGGATGCCTGGGACTCGACTACGACCATTTGTCCTCTGAGACCATGGGGATTCTCTTCGAACTCATCAGACATTCTCCACACGTCCTCATCGCCTACCGCACCATCAGCGGCAATGGGCTGCGCATCATCGTGGGCTATCAGCGACCCGAGGGATGCGAACTGTCTTTCGTAGAACTGCACCAGGCGATGCTGCAGAAGGCGATGGCGCTGTTCGACTCCCTGCTGGGCATCAAGGCCGACCGGCAGTGCGTGGACTTCCTACGGTTGTCGGGACTCGCCCACGACGAACAGGCCTTCTTCAACTGGGATGCCGAACCGATAGTCCTCACCGACAAGGAACTGGCTAAGTTCACTTCCTCCCTGCTGCGCAAGAAGAACAGCAAGAAGCAGGCTGCTGAGCGCTCCAAGGCGACTAATGGAAGCAAAGCCAATGGCATCAAACTGTCGGCGGAGAAACCTACCATGGAGGAGGTGAAGATGCATGTACTGGAAACGCTCCACAACTGGGGGCTCGTCTTCGAGCCGCACCGCCACAACGAGTATGTGATGTACTTCGGAAGCATCTGCAACCGCTATGGCATTGATTTCAGGGAGGCTCTCGACTATGCCGAAGCTCATTTCTCTCACGAATATCCCGACACGGCTGCCGTCATCAAGTCGTGCTACAAGAAGACGGAGCGGTTCGGCTCCTGGCACTATTTCAGAGAGGGCGAGTCGTATCGTGGGCAAACTTCCGTGAAGTATATCAAGCAGTGGCTCTCGATGAGATACCAGATACAGCGCAACATGGTGACCGGCAGGCACGAGATAATGAGCCGCATGGCGGGAAATCCTAAGTTTCTGAAGTGGGTGAACCTGGATGACAACATCCTCAACTCGATCTGGGTGAAGATGGAGGAAGAGGGCATGAACATCAACATGCAGAAGCTCATCTCTGTCATACACAGCGATTTTGCCGTGCAGTGCGACCCTGTGGAGGACTACCTCCGGTCGCTGCCACCATGGGACGGCAAACGCGACTACATCGGCGAACTGGCAGACCGCATACGCATCATCCCTCATCAGGGCTACCACCACGACCAGGCCACCTTCAAGAAATACTTCTGCAAGTGGATCGTGGCGATGGTGGTGGGATGGGTCACTCCGGAGGTGGTCAACCAGGTGATGCTCATCCTGGTGGGAAAGGGCGGCATCTACAAGAGCACGTTCTTCAACTACCTGTTGCCGCCGCAGCTCCGCGACTACTACCTCAACGAGTCGGCGGCGATATACACCGACAAGGACTTCATGGAGGCTTTCTCATGCAAGATCCTGATGTGCCTCGACGAGTTCGATACCGCTTTCGGCAAGAACCTCAATGCCTTCAAGAGCAACATGACCAAACTGCATTTCTCCATCCGAAGGCCCTACGACCGATTCCGCAGCGACCTGGACCATCGTGCCACAGTGGCGGGTACCACCAACAACCAGCAGATCATCACCGACCCGGAGAACCGACGCTACTCGCCCTGGATTGCGGAGAGCATCGTGAGCCCGAGAGACGAGCCGTTGAACTATGTGGGCATCTACTCCCAGTGTGTGGCTCTTGGCAAGGAGGTGAAGGAGCGAAAGATGCGTGGCGAGGAAGGATGGGTGTATTGGCTCACCCAGGAGGACATCGCCGAGATGCAACAGCACAACTTGCTCTTCATGGTGCCCAACTATGCTGAGGAGCAAATCAAGCGTTTCTATCGTGTTCCGACTCCCGACACATCTGAGCGGTTTATCAAGTTCCGCTATACTGCTGAGATTGTGGAGCGCATCTGCACCAACCCTGTCATGCGGAAGAACTTTGAATACCAGAGCATCGGCAGCATCATGTCAAGGCTGGGATTCCCCAAGGCTCATCGCCGAAAGGGCAACGGATGGTTTGTCGTCGAGAAGGAGGGGGCCGAGATCAACAGCGAAGCCTTCTATTCTGCAAGCGACAAGATGGAACAGGACGCCAGCCAATGACTTACAGAGATTTCCCGGTAAGTCACTGAGCTTTCTCTGTGACTTACTGAGACATGACAAACATTATATCGCTAACGAAGAAATTAAACATCTATCATGAAGAAAGACTACATCAGCAAGCACGACCTCGCCCACGAATATTTCCCTGATGCCGAGCGCCACGTGGCTGTCAACCACCTGATGCGCTGGATCAACCGCTGCCCTCCCCTCGTAGAGAAGCTGCGGGCCTGTGGCTATCGCACCAAGAAACGGTACTTTTCGCCCGTCCAGCGCGAGATTATTTACGATTTTATAGGTGATCCATAATTTTTTTGCACTTTTTTTCGGCCTATGCCCATTAGCGTATAGTTGACTCGCAAAAATGTCGTATCTTTGCATCGTCATTCAGAGAGAGTGACTTAGCGAAACATCGGGACGAGCGCGCAGCCCTTAGTCGCTAAATATTATTAACTTTTATAACTTAACACCATGATTCTCTATAATTTAAAGAAAAACAAGAACAAGAAGATGCCGAATGCGTACGGCAAATACTACGCATACCCTGTAGTAACTCAAACCATCGGAATGGACGGTCTTGCCACCCACATGTCGGGCCACAACACGCCTTTCTCGCCCGGTGCCATCAAGGGCATGCTCACCGACATGGTAATCTGCGTCAGAGAACTTGCCCTGCAAGGCATCGCCGTAAAGATCGACAACCTGGCGATTTTCTCCATCGGCATCAAGAACAAGCTGGGTGCCGACACCGAGAAGGACTTCTCCATCACCAAGAACATCGAGGGCGTGAAGCTCCGTGCACGTGCCACTGGCGAGTTGATGAGCGACAAACTCAACCTCGATGCAACCTTGAAGAAGGCTACTGCTCTCACTGGTGACGGCACCACCGACAAGGTCTCTCCTTCTACTCCGTCGGGTGGCGGTACCTCTCAGGGTGGCGGTAGCACTCCATCAGGCGGCGACACCTCTCAGGGCGGCGACACCCCATCTGCTGGAGGCGACAATCCCGGAGGCGGCGAGGGTGAATAACCATCGCCCGACTTTCAGAAGTTAAATTAGAGGGGGAGTTAAGACAACAGTCTTTTTGGCGTAGTTTTTTAAGCAGCAAGACATACGTCTTAACTCCTTAACTTCCTTAACTCCTTTAACTTCCTGATATGCGAAAGTTCAATTAAACACTAAACATTTAAAAACATTTATCACCATGAAAAAAGAAAATTGGAAAGCAGTCATCAACTTCATCATCACCGTACTCACAGCGATAACCAGCGCTTTTTGCGTCAGCTCCTGTCAGAACCTTTAAAAGGTAAAAAGGTAAAAGGGTAAAAGAGTAAAAAAGTAAAAGGGTAAAAGAGTAAAAAAAACGAATATCATGAGAGACATCAATCTGATTGTGGTGCATTGCAGCGCCACGAGAGTCAACCAGAACTTCACTGTTGAACAACTGGAAGCCTGTCATAAGGCCCGCGGCTTCGACACCATCGGCTATCACTATTACATCACCAAGGACGGCACCCTCTATCCCTGCCGGCCGGAGCGCATCGCAGGGGCTCATGCCCGCCACTACAACGCCCACTCCATAGGTATCTGCTATGAGGGCGGACTCGACGCGAACGGCCATCCCGCCGACACCCGTACACTGGCACAGAAAGTGACGATGGAGGAACTGCTGCATAGCCTGTGCGTGGATTATCCCGATGCCGAGATCCTGGGCCATCGCGACCTGCCCAATGTCCGAAAAGACTGTCCGTGCTTCGATGTTCGAGACTGGCTCGAAGACATCGACTTCCACATCTAACCTCTGACTACTTGAGGGTGTGTCATAAGTCTGTGACGCACCCTTTTGTTGTAAATAAAAATGTTTTTTAAAGATTTCGTATCTGTGAAAAGGGAAAAAATAAGAAAGGGTGCGTCACAGACTTATGACACACCCTCAAACATCGTTTGGAGATGACCTCTAATTCTCGCTCATACCTTTTCTAAAAGGTATCAGGGGTAAGCCCATCTAATGCCCCGCCCTTCTTCGACCTTAATTTCGTCTTGAAATAATCAGTAAAGAAGGTGGGATTGAAATACTCTTCAGGATTCATAATAGATACAGAGATAATATTTATGAAAGCATAAGAGCTAATGAACCATGGCAATTACGCCAAAGGTTCACCATCATTTCCTCTACGAAGGATGGTAGGAACAAGATCTTTGATGATATACAAATCAGTTTCAAACTTGATGAGTTCTGGATTTGTTTCTTTTCCATACATCCAATCAATTACCAACTGAGGATAATTGAAACCTGCTAAGTATGCCAGTGGATAATGACCAGAAATTCTACAATTCATCTCAATGACATATATCTCACCATTCTTTTTAAAGCAATCTACCGAACAAATTCCATGATGACCACTCTTTGCAGAAATAGCCTGAGCTGTTTTCTCGAAAGGTGTTGGGTCTGCTGTACGTCCTAAATCGGTCTCGCCACTTCTCATAGTTACTTTCTGCTTGGCAAATGTCTTGATATAGTTACCATTCAAATCATTAAGAACATCAAGTCCATACTCCTCACCAGTCATAACTTCCTGATAAATAATTGGTTCATCCTTGGTCATGGAAGATTCATATTTGAGGTATGAATTAAAAATATCCTTTCTACATTTGCGGGTAAAAAATTCGAGTTCTTCGTCATCTTCTACCTTATAAATACCCATTGATGCCATACCCCAACGAGGTTTCATTATGACAGGATAAGAGATTTCGCCATTGGCAATAGCCTCTTTCACAGAATCTGTAGTGAGATAAGTCTTTGGCGATTTTAAGCCTAATGAACATACAAACTGATATGTTGCATATTTATCATTACATATCTTGACAAAATCAGCAGGAGCTAAGACTAATTCAATACCATTTTCCTTGAATGCATCAGCATTCTGTGCAAGAACAAGAAGGTCTATATCAAACAAAGACAAAACAACCTTAATTTCATGTTCTTTACAGAACTTGATAATAGAAGGAATATACTCAGGATTATATATTAAAGGTGAAATAAAATATCCATCAGCACGCTTCAATGCGATAGTATAAGCACTATTAGATGCATATACTTTTCCGATTCCATTTACCTTTTTAAAATAGTCAACGATATAAGATCGGCGACCTGCAGAAGTTAATAAAACGTTCATATTATTAATTATTGATTTTTCCATTCATTTATTACTACTTTTCGCTTACCGGAACTGAGTACAGGAATCTCAGACACATATTCTACTTTACAATTTGCATCTTCACCTACTACTTTTTTCACATAACCGACAAAGCGATCTGTCATTGCTTTTAAACTTTCATCTTTCAGATTCAATTTGAGCAAATATTCTTTTTCGCCCTTTTGGATAAACTGATATTGAGAAATACCTTCATTCAGATACAAATCTGGAGAAACAGAGTTGAAGAAATCAACCTGAGTTCCATCAGTCCTAATAATCAGATCTGTCTTTCGACCACCCAAATTATCTATGCTAACCATAATGCCAGATTTCTTCTCGCCAACCATTGCAACATCGCCAATATCATATCGAATCATAGGCATTGCATAATTAGTTAAATCAGTGACAACTATACGTCCTAATTCTCCATCTGCTACAGGCTCATCAGAATCAAACTTCAAGATTTCCATATAACAATTTGCTAAGTTCAATTGCATGGTTGTACCTTTACCATTGGGTGTGGTTTGCCCAAATATACCATTTTCTTCATTACCATATTGAGAAATGATAATACAGGACAGTTGTTGGCTCACACGCAATCTTAAAGCTTCGTTCAGAGGTTCACCTACGGATATAAATACAGGGTGCAAAGGAAAATCGATGCCATTTGCAACAGCATACCTTGTAATGACATCGAGTGTTGTCATATAGCCACGAATCAGTTTAATCTCATGCTCATTAATGACATGGCAGATATTAGCAACCATCTCATCATTCAAATTAGCATTATTAGCATAAACAATATTCAGGTCTTTATTGAATACCATTCCACCTTTCTTGTCCTTCCAATAGTGCTCAAAACTTCTAAGATGCATCATTCTCTCAAAAGAATGAAAACCCACCAATTCATTGCCATATTTTATCAAAGCTATTCTTCGAATTCTGCAATTAGTATCTTGAGGTAAGGCAAATGGAATTCCCGAAGAACCAGATGTAGTCTGAATATGCAACTTGCCTTTCTGTCCTGGAATTAATTCTTCCGGGGTTAGAAAAGCATCACGATCGGCTAAGATCATTTGCTTGTTGATGACAGGAAAATCTGCTAAAGAACATCCTTTTATATTCTTATAAAAAGGTACATTCTCTTTCGCAAAATTCAGTATATCTTGTAAATGACTCTTGCGTATTTTTTCACCTTCAACTATATTATTGTTGATATAATTGATCTCCTTGAATGCGCTCCACATTTTGCCTCCATGAAAGAAATCATTTATCCAAAATTTCTTCCGTAAATATAATGCCTTTAAATCCATAATATTATTGTCTTCATAGATTTACTATAGCATTATACTTACAATATACTGCTATTCAACAGACATCGAATTGTCTGAAAAAGAATCTATGAAGATTTGTTTATTTTTTCTTATTTTTTCAATAGGCCATTCCCACCATTTCAATTTCAGCAGCCATTTAATCTTTTCGTCATCAAAACGATATTTAATAATCCTCGCAGGATTTCCGGCTACTATTGCATAAGGAGGAACAAGACTTGTTTACTAAAGAGTTTGCACCAATAACTGCCCCATGACCAATAGTAACGCCACGAAGTATCGTAGCATTACAACCTATCCATACGTCCGATCCTATTTCTGTAACCTTTGAAAACTTATCATAGATTAGAACTTCATCTTCTGAAAAAACATCATAAGAAGGATCATACAGAAAAGGATGTGTTGTCAGTTTTCTATAATCATGAACGGGGGGGGCAATTGTCACCCCATACGAAATAGATGAAAAACTACCTATTTTCACTTTGAAAATCATATCAAAAGGACCAGTATAGGTATATCTACCTATTTCGGAATGATAGATCAGGTTGTTTCTATCTATGCGAACATATTCGCCCAATTTGCTGGACGTAACTCTGCTCTCATCGCCAACAACAGCCTTATCCCCTATCGTAGAATCATTTACTTTTGATCTAAAATAGAGTTTTGCGGTTTGGCTGATTTCCGAATTATGTAATAAGCAATTATCTTGCATATCAATTATTTTAAGATACAATCCAATGTTCTCTGAATATCCTCATCGCTCAATGCATGGTGCATAGGCAAGCAGATTACGCTATTTGCCATTTTATGAGCATTTGGAAGGTTTTCTGGTGCTGCACTTTCCAATCCACGATAGGTTGAGAACTCGCTAATCAATGGATAGAAATAGCGACGGCCAAGGACATTGACAGCCTTCATCTTGAAATAAAGGTCGTCACGACTCATGCCGTACTTCTCTGCATCAATGAAGATTGGGAAGTAACTGTAGTTGTGCTTCACACCCGGCATATCATCGAAAAAGCTGATGCCCTCTACTGGACGCAATGCCTCACGATACTTGATGGCTACCTGATGACGAGCCTCAATAGCAGCATCTACCTGCTTCAAATTGAGCAAGCCGTATGCGCTTCTGATTTCATCCATCTTGCTGTTGATACCTGGACCCACTACTGTCACCTCATCAGCGATACCGAAGTTCTTCAGGTAGTCAATACGCTTCTTGGTCTTTTCATCGTGCATCACAAGTGCTCCGCCCTCAATGGTGTTATATACCTTTGTGGCATGGAAGCTGAGCGTACTCATATCACCTGCGTTCAAAAGGCCTTCGCCATTCACTTCTACTCCAAAGGCATGAGCTGCATCGTAAATAACTTTCAGACCATACTTGTCTGCGATGTCCTGGATTGCCTTGGTATCGCATGGTTTGCCATAGACATGAACAGGCATAATGGCAGTGGTACGTGGTGTGATGGCTGCCTCAATCTTGTTAGGATCCATATCACCTGTTGCAGGATCAATATCTACAAAGACCGGCTTGCATCCGTTCCACCAGATACTATGGGTTGTTGCCACGAAGCTATAAGGGGTTGTGATGACTTCGCCTGTAATGCGAAGGGCTTGCAATGCCGTCATCAGTGGCAGGGTGCCATTGGTGAACAGGCTCACGTATGGCACTTTGAGATATTCAGCCAATGCCTTTTCCAACTCCTTGTGGAAGCTTCCATTATTGGTAATCCACTTACTCTCCCAAATCTTCTTCAACTCTGCAGTAAAATCGTCAAGATTTGGAAGAAGTGGCGATGTTACTGTTATTAATTTATTATCCATAAGCAGGAATTTATATTCTTCTTTTTTATTTAAATTTCTTTTATATGTTGTTTCTAACCGGGTTTCAAAACCGCTTAGACTACTGCTACTTTTATAGCTTTAAAGTTGTTCATATCCTAGCCATGATTATGTTTAAGTCATGATGTTTGTTCGAAAACCTACCCGTCCTTCCTTTATTGATAAAGCTGGCTGCACTCAGCAATTTGAAAGCGAGCTTTCATTGCGCTCATTGGCACAGTTTTTTCCCATTAAAGAAGGCTTCACCTCTCTTCTCGGTATTCTTCAATAGTCTTTACGCCCCCTTCGGTTCCCCCGTTTCCGGGGGACAGAAACCCTCAGGGGAAAAGAGGAAACCGCTCTACTCGGTGCTCGGAACCGCTACGCTATAAGGTTGGCTGACCATCAGAGGTCTCGTCAGAGGGGTTGTGCGGGATGGGACCGCATGGGATTCTTATCACATAGAACTATTAATAAATTATATTATATTTTATTTAATATCTTTTACCTTTGCACCCTGAATCTAGAAAGTCAAAGTTGATTAATGGGTGTTAAGGTAAAAGAAGACTTAAACTATACCAAATGTGTTGGAGTTGAATAATTACCACTTCTTTTACTTTGCTCTCTTTTCTTGATATTCTCAGCAAACTCTCGAACTTTATTACATATCCACATATAGGCCGTAGTACCTTCACTGTAATCTGCCTCAGCAAACATGTCAATTCGGTCATCCTCTCGAAGCTTTTCAACTTGAGCAAATGCATTTTTATCACCTTTAGGATAAATCGCAAAAGTAGCACCACCTCTTCCTTTGACTACAGAAAAGGCGGGTACATCACTTGGACCATCAGCAATATATATCATATTGTGGAAATCCACTCTACGCAATTCGTCTGGCAATTTGGAATTTACAGTAATATCCTTCTCTTTATTAACACCTTTATTTATTTCAAATATAGCACGTGTCTTGGTTGAATTATCCATTGTAAAGCCGATTTCATTAATATATTTATGTTCCTCGTCCTCAATAAGTTCACAACCCCATATATTTTCTACATAACTCATCAACTCCGTGCCTCGAATCACCTCAGCAAAGCCTGTACTCACAATGTAATGCTCTACCTTAATATTATACTCCTCACATACAGGGTCATTTTTCAACATCTCCTTCGTATGTTTGAATATCGCAGGAATTCCAGCATAAAAATTCTGACGTTCGCCATAACTCTTTAGCTTGGCATTGTTCAATCCTTCAAACTTTCCAGACTGGGCATATCTGATAAACTGATTGAGATAAATGGTATCAGGATTCACCTTTACATGCTGCTCCTTCATATATTTCTTAGGCAAAGCATTTACCTCAGTCCAAAACTCATGCGCATTGACATTATAGTCTTGAAAAATCGGATCCTGCATATACCCATTGATAAGAGTTTTGTCAAAATCCCATATGATAGCTATGATATTCTTCATTATTCTATTCTCCTAGTTTTTTGTATGCAATAACGACTTCTAAAATCTGATTTTCTACACTTTTCCTTGCCTCTCTTGCACAAACTTTCATTGAAATCACACAAAAGAACGCAAGCATTGCATGCAAGCAAATATTAGAGTCATCAAACCAGCACAAAATTACAGAAAAGACAAATGTCAACAAGGAGGTGAAAATCAGGCCTTCATATACAGCCTGCATCACCCATTGACGAAATAAATATGGATAAAACTTTACATGTATATCTTTTTGTTTAATCACTAACCACATCATGCTATAAGCTTTTCTACCAGTAGGTAGTATTTCTGTAATCTGAAATTCCCTTAATGTAGACTCAAAGAGTTTTTTAAAAGATTTCACTCCTCTTTTCTTAAAGTATTTTCTTGGTTCTCCCTCACTATCAAATACACAGAACGTCCGTAACCTCTTACCTATAGAAAATGACAATAAGCCACTTATGTATATTAAGACCAATGAAAAAACTATCAGTTCCCAAAGAGGAAGCTCTATCGTTTTATAGAATCCTTCCTGTACGAAGTATACGATTGAACAATAAGTAGCAAAACCAGAAATAAAGTAAGAGAAATCAAAGAAGTTCAATCCCTCTGACAATTTATCTATAATACCTTGAACACTATTTTCCATCTGTTATACCTGCCTTTTAGTCATCATGTTGACAAAAACATTGTTCTTTTGTCATTCTTCTTATAGAATTCAACCATTCCATCACAGAACGAGGAGAGTTGTCATTTGTCTCCTCTTTCTCCATTGCTAAAGCCATCAAAGAATATTCCCGCTCCAAAGAAGTGGCAAAAACACCTGCATCATCGGTATTAATAGATACACAAATATCATGATGAGGGTATAGAGTATTTAAACCACGATTATAAAACTTAACAATTGGATGTTGATCATAACGTTCCATTTCTCCTATCTTGAAATTGGAAGAAGGATTGCATTCGATTGATACATGCAAATGCTCCAATTTGCATAAGAACTGTTCTTGAACTTGAGTAATCAATGATATAAAATCATCACGATACTGAGGTTTTATCCTCAGCACTTCGCCCTCACTACCAACCTTTCGTACCTGCTTATGATAATGATAAAGGTAAAATAAATATAGAGCATCAGAATTACCATGAGCATCATCAATTTCTATACCATGATTTTGAGCTACAGAAAACCAACAATCCATATACTCTTTCGAAGCATCTCTTTCTATTGCGATTTTACCATTATGGGCATCCAAATGATAAATAGCAGGATCATCACCTCTCATCAACCATGACTGGTAATAAGTAAAAATATCTACATCCTCGTGTATTGCATTGAAAAAGACCTGCATAAAATACAAATGATATAGTTCTTTCAAGTATGACAAAACCTTATTAGAGGCACCCAATCTCGCACCTTGTACATATAACCAAGCCACATTATCTAGGAGAACTTGCTTGGTAGCATTAATCCTAAAATTTCGCTTCTGATAATAAGAATTAGCATCTGTACCCAACACCAAAGCATGTCCAAGTCTTGCCCCATTACGGAAGTGCATGAACTTTAAGACTTCATCTACAGCCCTTATCCCATCCACAATATCATAGAAATCCTCACCAACATGGTATGTCAAGCCCAAATCATTATTAGATGTATCATCATTGACTTGCTTTGCAGAATTCAACCCCAAGTATCTAAATGCTTGCGCAAACACCTCAGGACGACAGAATATCTCTGAATTTGCAGCATCGATGCCAACCAATCGTTTCCGTACAAAAGGACTATGATTTCTAAGTGCATAAATAGCCTTGGCTTGTGTGGCTACCTCCTGGCGCAAATGAACATGTCTTGGCTGCAACTCAAACTGTGTTGCTCCTCCATTATCGCAGACATCACATTTTTCATTTTTCTTGATGAAATGAAAGATGTAATAGAAATTTGCTGCATCGATAGCATGATTTCGATCAAACACCTTATCGGTTATGAAAGAATCCTTTTTCTTGATGGCTAGATAATCTTGTACCATGGTTTTCTTTGGAGCAATTCGCACCTCCATGTATCTTTTCTTTGTAGAATCAGACATAAAGGAACCAACAGCCATTTGAGACAACAATCGCTCATAAAGAGATTGCCCATTATAAAGAAATTGATCTTTTCGATCTTGATATAAAGAAAAATTCGCAAAACCATTTACGGTATTGATTTGTACCAATTCTTTTCTCAGTTCCTCTTTTATCAAGAGATAAATATAAAACAAAGTTGTCTTTCTGTCAAGATAATACTCACCAGAATAAATCTTACGAAAGATTCGATACATGAATTTTCTTTCACCTCCCAAAACCGAAAAGATATTATCATCTTTACCAGTAATAGCATAATCTGGAATATACTTCACCGAACTTAATTTATCCTCATATCTACGCCCATATTGCTGGCTCACAATATCTATGGCATTTTGAATTTCTTGCTCGTACATCAATGTCTGAATTAAGCTACCACTAGATAGAATGTCTGAGATATTAGACAACAGACTAATTTTCTCAGTCTTATTATCGTTAATAATATCCACATAAAGATATACCCTTATTGCGGCAGCCATCATAACCTTCATATAAAGAGACTTTGAATTATGATTAAAACGATAATTCGCATCAAAAGAGAGTCTTAAAGAATCTAGCTTTGCAAAATTAACTTCATGCCCACATATATGATTCATCAAGTTCATCCAGTTGAGTTCAAAATTCAAAGAAGAGCCATTAAGATGGGCGTGTAAATCCATCATCTCATGCCTAAACATTTGATTTAGCTCTGTAGAATCATGTCCAATATAAGGAGCCCAATCAAAGTGATTTGTTTTTTGTTGGTTTTTCAAATCATAAGCTGCCAAATATGATGTAAGCAAAAGATCTTCTCCAAAATCACGAGTTACCTCATGCCAAGAAAACAGCTCTTGATACTTGCATATCGGCAGATGATGCTTGAGATACACTTTGTTGTGGCTAAAATGCAATAGTACATTAAAGACATTAGATTCCTTGCAATACAACAACTCATGCACGCATGTATCCTCCTTAGACCATTTATCAGAAAGAACATGATAAAGGACTTCTGCTTGATCTAATGTATGTGCCATATTCACCCGAACCATTTGCTGACAAAAGATTCTTTCATCAACAAAACGCCCAATGCCTACATATTTGACTCTTTTATCCAAATAGGCATCTATGACATCCTCACTCCTCGTTTCCTCAAATAAGACCTTCAATACTTGATTAAGAGTCTCCATAATTATATATATTATGAATGCTTGGTATTTAGAGTATGACTTTCAGTGGCATCCGATGGAGCTATAGACTCACGATTAAATATAGCACAAAAATCTGTATCTATATTATCTTCTTTCAACAGCTCGCAAATTTTCTTCAAAAAGGCAAAAGAAATTTTATGATGGTCATTAGAGCCACTTTCTTTTTCATAAGTATCAATCTTATATTCCGAACACTTCTTGAAGAAATCCGCCAATGTCAATCTATCAGAATTTGAATGATCCAAGTTAGCTTGAGAAATGCTTTCTATAAAATCCAATAATATCTCAGAATTTCTAAAAGCGCAGCAGGATAACCAATTTGCATCATAATGTGAACAACCTTCGCCATTACGCTGTTCATTACAAGGCTTTGGACAATTTAAATCACAAAGTTTTTTCTTGGCAATATTCATGAAATCTGAAAATAAGGTTCCAGAATCCAATTCCAAGATAATATCTATAATATCTCTTCCACCACTTTTTGCCAATCCCTTGAAACGCATATAGCATTTCCTGATACGTGTTAGATTAAAGAAGAAAGCTCCTAAGTCATAACACAACATATTGTCTTTACCAATGATTACAGGCGCATCAAAAGCCATAACTGGATTGGATCTGAAATTATTATCCAACGCAGTTGCATGTGAAGTAGCTAACATAAAGAATTCTATCAAACGTAGTTTATTACTAGCCTTTGCTTCTTCGATATTATCCAAACACCTTTGCATTAGATTCTGCAATTTGGCACCTTGAATTTTATTACTATGTTCTAGATAGGGCTTACTGAAGAAATGATTGATTGAGACATTGAAAACATAGCCTAGCAAATGTTTCTCATAATCGTTTAATGATTGATATTGAGCAACGCTAAAGATTTCTTTATCTGTATCTTTTCCATCCTCCAACTCATCTTTTTGATTAGAAGGTAGTTTTAAATCTTCCGTTACCACATTGTATGCTTCATACAAACGAATAGAATAAACTGCAGTAATAAAGAACAATAGCTTTTGCTTTTCCAAGTCAAGATTTTTCTGACGCAAATATGAAATTAAAGCCAACACATCACCAGTAGAAATGTTATAGGTTAAATTCTTCTCTGCAAGAATGTCTTTAAATAATTCTTTGTCAAAAGCCACTTCTTTTGGCCATATAACTCCACTTAAAGATTTGACAATATAATCATTCAAGAGAATATTTTCTGTCACGGATAAAAGATGATGAGCAAACTTTTGGTCTGTAAGACTCAGATTATTCTTAATCCATGTATTTTTCAAATACTCTTTAAACACTACTTGGTTATAAGATCCGGCCTTTGTTATGACAAGATTATTCTCTATCTTCTCTTGATAATCAGGCATGTTCCATAGCATCTTTATCAATTGTCTTAAATCTCTTAAATTGCGAGGTACTATAAAACTAACATGAGATGGAGAATTATAAAACAAATAACGTGTCTTTTGGAATATCAACTGAGGTACCATCTGACGAACAGATGGACATTCCATCGTTTTATTCTTAGTCTTTATGGTTAAAGTTTTTTCCAATATATCATCGATATCAGGCATATAAATACGCTGATTTTGAGGAAACAACTTGGCTAAATATCTTTCAACCATATTGCCGATAAGCTCTTCATCATTATGCAATTTGAACAAGTCAGCATACTCGTTTTTCTTTATGATTTCCAACTGATCCAGTTTCAATGCCATAAGAACGAGGATATTGGACTGAATGAAGTACTTACGTATATGTTCAGCCATGATATTTCCCTCTTTTGCATTCAAGTCAATATCATCGATTCTTAGCAATAGAATAGAATTTTTCAGTCCAAAGCATTCAAAATAAGCGTCAACCAACTTTTTTAAATCCTCCTTCAAATCTACAGCAGCTGATAAGTTTTCTAATTGCTCAATAACGTTCATGTCTAAAGAATCGGATTTTTCCAACAACATTTTTGCATGATTTTGAGCAGTTGTTAGAGCATTCAGAAAAGATATTTTGAGGTTTTCATTAATTTTCTCATCATTATTTACTTTCGACTTATACTTGGCATATAGTTTTGCCAAAAACAATGAGATAATGTTATGATGACTATCAAAATAAGAAGGATCTATCAAATCTATTGTATAGAAATCAAGATCACTAATATCAGGATAATCATCTTTAAACTCTTCTCTTCTTGATTTTTCTTTCAACAACAACTCGCCTATAGAAAGCATACAAGAAGTTTTTCCTGATCCTCTATCACCCACAAATAGAAATATATTGTTTTGGCTATCCAAATCTCTATCATGGGCATCCTTACGCGCTATCGCTAGATATTGGTCTATTGCAGAAAGAGCATTTTTATATTGCTCTCTGAAAGCAGATAACCCTATTGAGTTTTTGGATATATCTTCTTTCAAAGGGCGATTTTCAATATCTAGATTAAACTCAATCCTCAGCTTTGTTTCCGTTTTCTGTTTCATCTTGCTCTAGTTTATTTTGTTTAACCCAATTATACATGGCCGTATTCACTACATAGGCCTTGTAACTTTTTATTGAATGATCTGTTGAGGACAATTCTGTATTAAAGAACTTGGCGTATTCCTCTTTAAGATTAATTTTTATTGAATCTGATATTAATGTAACTCCATCATATTCTTTTTTATCTTTAGAATATACTTCATCGCAAAGTGCAATTACATTATTTATAGGTATGCCTTGCCAACTTTCATAGGGAGTCAAATCCATAGAATGCATAATTTCTCCGAAATCAGCTGCCATCACACCACCAAGAGACATAGATAGATTCTTTTTAAATTTTATATCCAACATAGATAAAGCGGCATTCAGCCTGCCCATTGTATCCAAAACATCATCTATGTTTATCGTCTGAGGAGCATAAAAGATACCTATATAATAATGCCCAACATGTAATACATCGACACAACTATCGTTATCTCTAAATATATCATACATAACCTTATCTATAATACGATAAGCTTTTACGACTTCAGACGACAAATTTAAATAATTGAATCTAACTTTTACACAGACAACAGCTGCTTTATTAGACACAATTACACTGTCATTACGATTGCTTGACACTATAGGCTGAAAATCCATGTCAACAGAATTGTTTGCCAACATTTCGTCAATGCTCAACAACTCACTTTCTAGTTGAAATGGCTTTGAATCAATTTTCATAATTATGATTTTTACACACAACGAAAAAGGAATGTGATTTTGAAAGAGTTTTTATCCCTTAATTTCACAATTTGTACTTTTTGCGTGCATTTATTCTACATTTGCTAAAATCCCATTTTAAATTGCAAAGATAATACTTTTTTCTATGTTTTTGAAAAACATGAACATTTTTTAACCTACAATTTTATTGTAATCAAAACGACATAACTGGCCGTTCGGTATATCACCAATACAGCGTCCCCACTATTTTGCAAGTAGTTACACGTATCTGTTTTTGAAAAAAGTTATTTTATTATCGTTTGTAAATCACCGTTAGAACGTAACTACTGATTTTCAGCAGTTAGCACATCCAACATTTTTCATAAAAAACATATTATTTATTGGAATTGCCAAAGCTACCATTTAGGCAGCCTTGACATTCTCCGTATATCACCATTACAGCGTACCCACTATATTATAGTGTCAGAAACATTCCTCCATACAAGCTAAAGTAACTTTTGTTCTTCTATCACCAGCTTGCCCAATACTGGCAAGAGCTTTTCTATCTTGCGGCACTTCACCATATTATAATAGAAGTCTGTATCATCGAGGAGGTCATAAGCCTGGTCTTCGGGCATATCACCACCATAGCCGCCAGCGACAATCGTAACGGCGGCTAGCTTTCGAGCATCTAAGTGGATACGGAAATCGTACATGCTTCGAAGGATTACAGGAAGAGTATTGTACATGATGTTGCAATAGTGCAGCAAGTCTTTGAAATCTTCTGATTCAGTTAAGTAGGCTTCGAGCATCTCTTCCTGAAATTGGCGGAGAAGCAATAAGTACTTTTCCTACCTTACCTCTTATGTTTTGGGGCATCACCCAGAACAGGGCATGGGATAGGACGATTTTATCTTCGGAAGGGTGGTAATAGAAGAGGTCGTCTTCAGGGCTATTCGACTTAGCCCAATGCTCTTCTATCTTACCTAACATTTCCTTTCGAAAGGAATTTCTATCTTCTTTATTCATTGTATAATATTATTTCTTTTGGCACGCTGATTTCGCAAATCACGCAGAGTATAAATGTCTTGAAGCTCTTATAGGAGCATCGAGAGCATTTGCTCTAAAAAATCTTTATCTTACATAAAGACACTTATTTGTATAAATCTACATTGATATCAAATGGAGAATCAAAGTCCTTCAGCATCGCATGCTTCGTATCTTTCTCTGAGAGATTGGCATGCTCTGTAGGGATTTTCCAATCGATGCCGAGGGTATCATCAAGAATGCTAATGCCACCATCTGCCTCTGGATGATAGAAGTTATCACACTTGTACTGGAAGACGGCAGTCTCAGAAAGGACTGCGAAACCATGGGCAAAGCCCTTTGGAATGAAGAACTGGACATGATTGTCTTCGGTCAGTTCTACTGCGACATGCTTACCATAGGTTGGTGAACCTTTGCGAATATCTACTGCTACATCGAGTACTCTACCTTTTACGCAGCGTACCAACTTACTCTGGGTATAAGGTGGGCGCTGGAAGTGCAAGCCTCGCATTACGCCATAACTACTCATAGACTCGTTGTCTTGGCAAAAGTGTACACTGTGTCCCAGAATTGGGGCAACCTTCTCTTCAAACTCTCGCTCGCTGAAACTCTCGAAGAAGTAGCCACGAGCGTCACGGAAGAGGCGTGGCTCAATAATGAGAACGCCTTCAATATTTGTTTTGATTATATTCATTTTGTTTCTATTAATCTTCCAGATTGTATCATCCCTTCCTTAAATCTCTTGGCAATTTCATGTATAGCTTTATCTACACCCTCTTTTGCCACATGTTTCTCTCGTTCTGTAAGAGATGAAGCCTCTATATTTTGCTTAGCACATTCCAAAGCTGAATCTCTGGTTTCATCAAAAGTATGCTCCTTTATATGATCAGAGCCGAATATCTCTTCTATGAACTTTGCTACGGCAAAGTCAGCACGTTGCTGTGCTAATATTTGCATCTTTGTCATCTTGTCCTTTTTCATATTATAAATCGTATTTTTGTCTATATAGACCCCTTAAATATTCCATTGATGATAAAGCGAATTTGTTGTCTGGCTCCAGCATCAACAAAAATTCAGTTTTGCCTATAATTGACTCCAAATAATGAGGATTTTTTATCTTTTTTCGCCGCATATGCTCACCTATCCCGTATTGTTGGATAAAATACAATTCTTGCTTCAGATTGCGACGATAATCTCTTGGTACTCTGATTCGTCCATTAGCCAAGCTAACACCTGTTAATATCTTTGCACCGTTGCCTTTATATAGCTTTATTTTCGCTACATTAATATCAAATCCACACTCTATAATGATTTTTACTACATATTTTGTAAAATCTGGCTTTATTGATTTACCAGAAAAAGCAAGATCATCCGCATATCGTGTATACCGGTACCCCATTTTCTTTGCTAGTCCTAATAGACGATTGTCTAAATGGCGAGCAATAATATTGCTTAATGCCGGACTTGTTGGAGCACCTTGTGGTAATTGCTCATCTACACAACATATTGCACTCAAAAAGAATGAAACATGATTGCTATATCCTAAACCCCTAAATACATTAATAACCTGGTTGATGCTTATTGAAGGAAAGAAATCCTTTAAGTCAAGCTTCAGTAAAAACTTGTTTTCTACATGAATTTTTGCGTTGGTAACAATTGACTTTTTAGGCCTAAAACCATGGGCGCAATAGTTAACTTTGACTTTTGATAATATGTTATCGTAAATCCATCTTTGCACATATTTTAAGGTGTAGTGTGGAGCTGAAAGAATGCGAACTCCACCGCTTCTTTTCCTTATAGCAAACTCTCGGTAGTGACTTTTTGAACCATAAATAATACTTTGTAAATATTCCCCATCTAGTCCTAACAACAAGCATAGATGCTGAAAGTCAAAAATCACAGGTATATCCTGCTTGAATAAAGGCTTAGCATAATTCAAGCATTTTTTTGCGTACTCTGGTGATACACTTCGAGACTGATAATATGCAGTCCAAAGTTTCAACATCTCTTCAACTTGCCTGTCGGTCATGTTCTTAAATGTAAAAAAAGGGGAGAGAATCTTTTTGTGGAACTACTTTCCTGACAACGCCTTGCAAAAGATTCGTTACAAAATGCGCAGCATTTTTAATGAATCTTTTGCTTGTCAAAGTCGTTAGACTTTGACTGCGGACACCATGCAATGGTGTTCGCAGGGCAAAGCAAAGCCTTACTCTGCCGGAGCGACTACACTCCTATTTCCTAGTTTCCCTCATTCTCTCCACCTTTATTCTTTTTAGATTTCCCGTGATTTAAAAAGTCCATCTTGGGAAGATATGGTTCATTAATTGCTATACTGTTTTTTGAAGAAACCTCATCAAAATAATCAGAACCTTTATAATATTCTGACGTTATTCCTCGCTCATATAGTGTAGCTATAGCTGCTATGCCATCTGCTGTTATTTTTATTCTATACTCGTTGTCACATGTTATATATCCCTTTTTCTGATATTCTATCATGAAAGAAATAACATCTGTGACACTAAGATTATACCTATTAGATAGTGTGAAGCCTAAAAGTCCATTCTCGCTTTTATTTAAGTCAAGAAACAACTCTATGTATTTGCGCTTTATATCCATAGCTAATACCCTTCCTGTAATCTCACAAATAATGTATTTCGATGAGTATGATCTGCGTATTGTTTCCACCACATTATTGGAAATACATTATTTGGTACATTCTTGTTTTTTCTACAGAAAAGTGATTCTGCTTGACCATAGCCTAAATGATGTTCAGACAATAGTGTCTCATTGATGGCTGTCGCCAATTTCGACTCTATATCCGACATGACTTGAAGTTTGTGTTGAATCAATCCTGCATCATATTTTTCAGAAATCCCCTTTTTCATTGTGTAGGAACAATGAATGTCAATGCCTTGGTTTCTTAAATTTTCAATGGCATACTCCATACCTGCGGCTACAACAAAATGCAAGGTGTATTTCTTATCCTTCATTAGCTTTTCAAACTCATTCTTGCGATTCAATACTGTTGAGCCACTACCTACAAAATCATCTATTATAAAGTAGTGATGGTACTTGTCTTTGAACCTTTTGCCCCAACAGTGGTCAAATCTGTTGCAAAAATTCCCGATGGGAAAGCCGCTCATTCCCAAAGGCATCTCTATGCTATGCAGTACATCTTGTGAACTGTCAGCCAAATGATCATGCGCCATTGCTACAACAAGGCATTCGTCAAAAGGAAAGCCTTTGCTTATAATGGTATCTCTCATGTCCAATAGGCATAAGTTGAAAACTTCGTCATTCATTTCTGAAAAATCAATGAGTAAGTTTTTCACAAGACTACGTTGCTCTTCATTATTGCATAAATCATACAGCTCCTTTAAATGTTCTGTCTTATCTTTCAGCATGTCATATTGTCTTGTTAATAGGTCAAAGACAAACTTTTTTTTAGAATTGCATAATGAAGGCATTATTGTATATGGATGAATAATACTATATTTTATAAATTTGCTATCAACTGTTTAAGAGACGTTATTTCTTGCGATTTTTACATCTCATTTTGTTGAATGGTAGCTTATTTTTTATTTTCAGAAGGTGGTGGAGGTGGTGTTGTGTATTTGTAATCAGGAATACTACTACCGTTCCTCAACGTAGTACCAATTCTACTTGGCCTTTCTGTATTTGTAATTTTACTCATAATCTTTTCTATTTTGTGTTATACATTATAGTTACTTTTAAGATATGCTGCAGTTTCTTGGTTGGCATATTCTATATCGCTTTTCTTTGGTGCTATATTCATGTCATCACTAAAGAAACAAACTTTTTCTGCTTCTGCCTTCAAATTGAAGTATTGATCGGCAATCTCATCTGTAGTGAGTGCCTTATAGTCAATATTGAAGAACAAACGCTCAAAACGTCTATTGGTGTCATGGAGAAGTTTACTCTTCTCATTCAATGTCCTTATATATTTTGAATATGGAAAGTAGGGCTTGACCGCTTGTATTACTTGGGTCACGGCAATAATACCTGCCCACAACTGTGGAACAATATGCCAAACCGTCCATGCTGCAATACTGCTTGATGATACGATTGCAAGCCAAATATTTATACGCTTATCATATTTCTGATACCGCATTATCATTGCGTCCATCACGTATGCCTTAAACACGAAATTACTTAAACTTCCCCAAACTCGATTTCTCATCTTATGTATCAAAAAGCTAGTGTATCTGTTGGAAAAGCCCCTTTGAAATCATCCTTCATATAAGGATTGTCATGAGAGAAAGTTCGAGTAGGCATATTTGTATAGAGAAGTGCATCTCCAGTATAACCTAATCGATTCTTGGCTACAATAATCAATGCGACATTATGCATGTCATTACCTTTATCATCTTGGTAGATATGATAATATTCTGGTCTATGCACAAAGCAAACCACATCACTATCATCGCAAATAGTCCCGCTATCTCTAAGGTCTGTCAAGACTGGTCGATGCTCAAAACGCTTTTCGTCCTCAGCATTTCTATTCAGTTGAGAAAGCAATACGATTGTAATGTTGAACTCTTTTGCCAAGGCTTTTAATCTCCTCGTTATATAGTTCAACTCCAAGTATCTGTTTTCTGTGAAACCAGTCTTTGCAAAAATCAATTGTAGATAGTCGATGAAAACGATCTTTACTTGATGTTCTTGTACCGATTCTTCGACTGTTTTACAAATGTCATCTATAGTGTAAGTCGATTTTGTATCCAGATATACTGGTGCGTTTACTATTCTAGATAACCCCTTGTCCAATTTTTCCCATTCCTCTGCAATTAGTTGACCACTAAGCAATGTTCTATACTTTATGTTAAGCGTACATGCAATAAGCGTATTAGTACACAACTGCTCTGTGCTCTCTAATGAAATATACAGAGAAGGTATATTCTTTTCAATTGAGAGATTCCTCAACAAGTTGAAGGCAAAAGCTGTTTTGCCCATACCTGTTCGCCCTCCTATAGTGACAAGAGTACCTTCAACAAGTCCACCAAGGACTTCATCAAGTCTTTCAAAACCTGTTGACAATCCAATCAAATGGTCTTGGGGTGCTTCCTGCATTCTTTTTACTGAATTATATATAGTTTCTTTTATTTCTTTCATACTATGTCTTAATTTATATCACCTCACTTACGCTCACCTCATCCATAATCTTCCGCCACAAATCCCTGGTCATGGCGATAGTGGGGGAGATGCTGAATTTATATTGCTTGCCAATAGAACGCAAGTTGTATACCACATTATGGCGACTTCTTTTTATTTGTTCTGTTTCCTTATTTACAAGTATGTACAAAGATAAATCATTTCTTCTAAAATGCTCGAACTTGTCATCAGAAACCGTTGAAAGCACGAAACGACGATAAAGACGGAAACGACGGATCACTCTCACTTTTATCTATCAGTTGAAAGATAAAAGGATAACCATCAGACATCAATCGCTCCATTAGATTAACTTTTTATAAACAGGTATTGCTACCTTATCCATTTCTTCTTTCGAAACCTTAACAACTCCGGGAGTTGCATCAAAATAATCTACAGGATAACGATACTTGCCTTTTGGCATCAAAACCTTAGTTACACGGCGAAAGAGAGAGATACCCTCTTCTGTAACTATCTTTGTTATCGTCTTATCAATGATCTTTCCCATAATTCTTTATTTTTATTTCAATTTCACCTGTAAATATAAGAGTTTTTGATGAAACTACAAAATTTTTAGAGGAGTTTTTGCTTCTTGCTCTAATCTTCCCCAGATTAACGTATATCATCAATACAGCGTCACTACTATATTACAAGTAGTTACACCTTTCTATTTTTTGAAAAAAGTTATATTTTGTTCCCCATTGCAGTATCGCTCTGCACTGGTCGTCGCTCGAATGAGGAATATTCAGGATTGTGACAGCAGTAGCTACGCCACCTTTATTGGTTTAAAATATTCAACAACTCAGCAGGAGTATAAACGGGTAAAGAAGATTTCGTAAAATCCTTCTTGTTACGAGTTACAATACAATCACCCTCAGCTCGCAAAGCTGTGGCATTTTGAGTTGCATCTTCAGAAAAGCCCTCACGATTTACAACGAAATCTATTAAGATATTCGTATCTATGAAAACTCTCATAATGCATATTTTTTATCAACCAACGCATCTAAGCTATTTTCATCTGCCGGTATCGGCTTGCCACCTTTTGCCTTTAATGTTTTAACATAAGACAAAGCATCATTAAACTCAGCAGTTTCTAATAGCTTTTGCTTAGGTTGTACCTTTTGCAAAAACAAAGAAATCGCCTTTTCTATTGCAGCTGTCACACTAATATTATGTAATTTAGCATAACTTTCTGCACCTTTATATATATTGCTGTCAATTGCTATTGTGTTCATAATTGTTTCTCCTTTTTTGTCTGCAAATATAAGAGTTTTTGATGAAACTACCAAATTTTTAGAGGAGTTTTTGCTTCTTGCTCTAATCTCCCCCAGATTAACGTATATCATCAATACAGCGTCCCCACTATATTACAAGTAGTTACACCTATCAGTTTTTGAAAAAAGTTATTTTATTATCGTTTTGCAGAAGATAAGCTGCACTCGGC
>OGFF01001418.1_pt1 | contig 25731 bp, 26 predicted proteins | sample 1570751 | NCBI WGS metagenome assembly OGFF01 (sample SAMEA2581951, study PRJEB24529) | metagenome | biome: Human gut stool | place: China | collected 2011 | reverse complement strand
GGAAAAGCGGGGCCGGGACCGGGCGGATAAGCCGGAATACAAGGTGAAGCTCTCTGCCGCCTGCTGCTTTTCCAACAAAGTGCAGGTCATCGAGCACTACCACAACTCCTCCTGGCTGGAGCATGGCGGCGCGCCGGAAAAGGCAACAAAAAGCGCTTTTGTCTCCGCAGTAGATAAGTACCTGCGGGAGCAGAACAAGTATCAGAAAAACGAAAGCAAGATCACATGGCAGGATATTGAGGACTGTCTGATCTTCGTCTCCAACAACTTCTCCACCCAGACCAGTTACGAGAACCAGACGAAAAAATCCATCACCAACAAGTTCGTGCAGGAGGCCATGACGGAATTCCTGCGGACGAATCTGGAAATTTATTTCATCGAGAACCATTTCGACGCGGAGAAGATCGCCGAGCAGGTGCTGGTGAACAAGCGCAGCCGGGAAAGCGCGGAGAAGCAGCGGCTGAATATCAAGAAAAAACTCTCCGGCAATATTGACATCTCCAACCGGGTCCAGAAATTCGTGGACTGCCGCTCCAAGGATGTGGAGAAGCGGGAAATTTATATCGTGGAGGGCGACTCCGCCTTGGGCAGCGTCAAGCTCAGCCGGGACGCGGAGTATCAGGGCATCATGCCCGTCCGGGGCAAGATTTTGAACTGCCTGAAGGCGGACTACGCCCGGATCTTCAAGAGCGAGATCATCACGGACCTGATCCGGGTGCTGGGCTGCGGCGTGGAGATCCAGAACAAGCACGTGAAGGATCTGGCAGCCTTTGACCTGAACAACCTCCGGTGGAACAAGGTGGTCATCTGCACCGATGGCGATGTGGACGGTTTCCAGATCCGGACGCTGATCCTCACCATGCTCTACCGCCTGACTCCCACCCTGATCCAGCAGGGCTATGTGTATATCGCGGAAACACCGCTTTTCGAGATCAATTGCGGGGATAAGACTTGGTTCGCCTATTCCGACAAGGAAAAAGCGGACATTGTAAAGTCTCTGGAGGGGAAGAAGTACAAGATCGACCGCTCCAAGGGCCTTGGCGAAAACGATCCGGACATGATGTGGCTCACCACCATGAACCCGGAGACCCGGCGGCTCATCCGGGTCATGCCGGAGGATGTGGAGCGGACGGCGGAAGTGTTTGACCTTCTGCTGGGAGATAACCTCCAGGGCCGGAAGGACCATATCGCGGAAAACGGAGCAAGATTTTTGGATCTGGCGGATATTTCATAAATGTGCCGCCATGCGGCACCAGATTGCGGCCCCCACTTTTCTTTTGTCTTGTCAAAAGAAAAGTCGCCGCCGCAGCGGTGGAAAAGAAAAGCGCTATCAACCAAACTTGCACACCGTGCAAGTTTGGGGAAACGGCTTCTGTGAGAACTGCTGTGCAAATGAAGCAGTGCGTACTAAATCACGGGCGGGGTGCGGTAAATCTCTAACCCGGTACGCCGTGCTGATGGAACATCAGATTTCGGGGTGCAAATAAGACACCCCCTGCCCCTCTTTCCGCTGCCGCTGATACTCATTTGCGAAATCAGCCAGCGCGTAGCAAAGCGGAACGCGCGGGAGCAGAAATACGCCGGTTCGGTTTTGCAGCCTGATGTGCGGTGTGCCTACAGGTGCGGGGACGCAGTGCCGGACAGAACAGGTTTAGCGCAGCCGGTAGGAGACTTCCGGATTTGGTCGGAAGTCCGTGACAGCCAGCCCCCGTTTCGGGTGATTTGACACAGAAGTGTCAAATCATCCCTCAGCGTCTTTTCTTTTGACCATGAATGGCCGTTTTCTTTTCCGCAAGAGGAAAAGAAAATGGGGATTCAATCTTGCATGGTATCACCATGCCTTCCAGAGCAGCAAAGCGGCACCTTGCTGCATCCCTGCGGCGGTTCGCCACATCCCTCCGTAGGAGCAGGAAATGAAGGTTCAAAAAATGCGGGAAACCGCATGAAAAAAGGAGTTTACAATGGGCTTTTTTGACAAGCTGAAAAAAATCACCAGCAATCTGTTCTCCGGGTTTACGGAGGCGGACGAGGACTTTTTTGAAGAATTGGAGGAAACCCTCATCATGGCAGATCTTGGCGTGGACGCTGCCACGGACGCCGTGGAGAAGCTGCGTACCAAGGTTCGTAAAGAGCATCTGCAAAGCCAGGAGGCCGTCCGGGAGGGCCTGCGGGAGATCCTGATGGCAGAGATGGAGGTGGGAGACACCGCAATGAAGCTGGACACGAAGCCCAGCGTCTGCATCTTCATCGGCGTCAACGGTGTGGGCAAGACCACCTCCATCGGAAAGATCGCCGCCAGCCTGAAAAAGCAGGGCAAACGGGTGATGCTGTGCGCCGCCGATACCTTCCGCGCCGCCGCCGCCGACCAGTTGGAGATCTGGGCAGAGCGGGCTGGATGCGAGATCGTCCGGCAGTACGAGGGCGCGGACCCCGGCGCCGTACTGTTCGACGCACTTCAGGCTGCTAAGGCCCGGAACGTGGATGTGGTGCTGTGCGACACCGCCGGACGGCTCCACAACAAGGCAAATCTGATGGCGGAGCTGGCAAAGCTGTCCAAGATCATCGACCGGGAGTGTCCCGGATGCGACCGGGAGACGCTGCTGGTGCTGGACGCCACCACTGGCCAGAACGGCCTGATTCAGGCCCGGACCTTCAAGGAGACGGCGGGACTGACGGGTATCGTCCTGACGAAGCTGGACGGCACCGCCAAGGGCGGCATCTGCGTCGCCATCGCGCAGGAGCTCGGCGTGCCGGTGAAGTTCGTCGGCCTCGGCGAGGGCATCGACGACCTGCAGCCCTTTGACGCGAAGGAGTATGTCAACGCGCTCATCTGAGCGCGCCGGATGAACAGGGAGGCACGGCATGGAGATCACGAACATCTGCCCCTACTGCGGAGGGGAAATGCGCGAGGGCGCGCTCCCCGCGTACAAGTACGCGCTTCGCTGGTGTCCGGACAATGGGCGTGGCGGCATTGAGGAGGAGAAGAGCGTTCGGCTGAGCAGAACGCCTGTGATCGAAAGCGTCTATGCGCCCGCGCGTTACTGCGAGAGCTGCCGCGTGGTGATCGTTCCCGTGCCGGAGATCGAGACCTTTGCGGACAAGGCCGGCAAATGGCTGGATAAAACGCTTGGCTCGCTCGGCGACCGGATAGACCGCGCGGCGGAGCGCCGCGAGGAGGAGAAGGCCGCGCGGGAGAGAGAAGAAAAACGGAACAAGGATCCGTGGGAGGTATAGCATGAAGCTGGTATTGGCAACACAGAACCCCAAGAAATTAAAGGAAATGAACGAGATCCTGAGACATCTCGGCGTGGAGGTCGTGAGCGAGGCGGAGCTGGGCGTGAGGATCGAGGTCGAGGAGACCGGCGAGACCTTCACCGACAACGCCCGCCTGAAAGCGACGGCGGTGATGCAGGCGACCGGCCTGCCCGCTGTGGCGGACGACTCCGGCCTCTGCGTGGACGCGCTCAACGGCGGCCCCGGCGTGTACAGCGCGCGCTTCGGCGGCGAGGGACTGGATGACAAGGGCCGCTACACGCTGCTCCTCGAGATGCTGCGCGGGCAGACCGACCGCGCCGCGCACTTCCACACCTCCATCGTCTGTGCGTTCCCGAACGGCGACGAGCTGGTGTGCGAGGGCGAGTGCCCGGGCACCATCGCGTTCGCGCCGATGGGCGAGGGCGGCTTCGGCTACGACCCCGTATTCTTTGTGCCTGAGCTGCGCAAGACCTTCGGCCAGCTCACGGCGGAGGAAAAGGCGTCCGTCTCGCATCGCGGGAAAGCGCTGCGCGCCTTTGCCGCGGCACTCGACGACTATCTGAAAGGAAACGAATAAATGGAACTGACCGGAAAGCAGCGCGCCCAGCTGCGCGCCATGGCGAATGAGCTGGAGCCCATCGTTCACATCGGCAAGGACGGCATCGGCGAGAATCTCGTCAAGCAGGCGAACGACGCGCTCGAGGCGCGCGAGCTCATCAAGTGCCGGGTGCTGGAAAACAGTATGCTCACCGCGCGCGAGGCGTGCGACGAGCTCAGCCGCCTCACCCGCTCCGAGCAGGTGCAGGTCATCGGCACGAAATTCGTGCTCTATCGCGAGACGCACGCCAAGCCCAAGGAAAAGCGCATCGCGCTCGTGAAGGATAAGAAGAAAAAGACCGTCTGAACAGGACGATAAAGAGGGATTTTCATTGAAGATCGGAATTTACGGCGGCAGCTTCAACCCGCCGCATCTGGGGCACCAGAACGCCGCCGTCGAGGCGGCGGAGAAGTGCGCGCTGGATAAGCTCCTGCTCATTCCGGCGGGCATCCCGCCGCACAAGGTGATGGAGCAGGGAAGCCCCGCGAACGAGCACCGTCTCGCCATGACGCGCCTCATGGGCGGACAGGCCGCGCTTCAAAGCGGCGTCGAGGTCGAGGTGCTCGACCTCGAGATGGCGCGCGAGGGCAAGAGCTATACCGTCGATACGCTCCGCGCCCTGCGCCGGCAGTACCCCAACGACGAGCTGCTGCTCTTTATGGGGACGGATATGTTCTTCTCCTTTGAGAGCTGGCGCGCGCCGGAGGAGATCGCAAGGCTCGCGAAGATCGTCACCTTTTACCGCAACGCGGATGACACCGCCGCGGCCTTTGCCGCGCAGGCAGAGAAGCTCCGTGCGCGCTTCGGCGGCAGCTTTGAAGCGCTCGCGCTCGACCGCGTGATCGAGGTCTCCTCGACCGCGCTGCGCGCGGGCATGGCGAGCGGCACGAGCGAAGCGATGCTCGAGCCGCAGGTCTACGGCTATATCCTGCGCGAGCATTTATACGGAACAAATCTTGATCTCAAGCGTCTAACGGTACAGCAGCTCCGCCCCATCGCGCTGAGCTATCTCAAGGCGAAGCGCTGCGCCCATGTGCTCGGCACGGCGGCGACGGCGGTGAAGCTGGCGGAGAAATACGGCGCGGACGTTCACCGTGCGGAGGTCGCGGGACTGCTGCACGACTGCACGAAAAAGCTTTCGATGCCGGAGCAGCTCGCGCTGTGTGAGAAGTACGGCATCGCGCTCGATGAGCTGGAGAAAAAGGCGCTCAAGCTGCTCCACGCCAAGACCGGCGCGGCGCTCGCGCGGGACGTGTTCGGCGTGGACGATGAAATTTACAATGCGATCCTCTGGCACACGACCGGAAAGCCGGACATGACGGTGCTGGAAAAGGTCATCTACCTCGCGGACTTCATCGAGCCGACGCGCGATTTTCCGGGCGTAGACGCGCTGCGGAGGACTGTGTGGGAGGATCTGGACCGCGGGCTTCTGATGGGCCTTGAAATGACGGTCGAGGAAATGGAGGAGATGGGGAACCCCATCCACGTCAACACCTTGGCGGCACGTGATTATCTGAAAGGAAAGACAAATGAAGGGAAAGCGGGAAGCGGACAACAACTTTAACTTCAAATCGGAAAAGCTCGACGAGCTGCGCTCCCGTGTGGACGCGGCCTTCGACGAGCACGGCGACGAGGCGTGGGAGCAGATCAAGGGCATTTTCACCCACCCCAAAAGACTGCTCGTCGCCGCGCTGGCGGCGGTGCTGCTCGTCGGCGTGATCACCGTCGGCGGCTATCTGCTGAAGATCCGCGCGCCGGAGCTGCCGAACAAGGACAATACGCAGAAGGATCCCAACCGGCCGCAGGTCGATGAGATCGACTACGGCGACGGTGTGCGTCCGCGCGTGAGCGGCGAGCGGAAAAGCAAGGACTTCTACACGGTCCTTGTGCTCGGCCGCGACACGGGCGGAGGCGGCAACACCGACACGATGCTGCTCGCGAGCTACGATGTGACGAACCAGAAGGCGACGGTCATGTCCATCCCGCGCGACACGATGGTGAACGTCTCATGGGATGTGAAGAAGATCAACTCCGTCTACAACTACTACGGCGGGGGCGATAAGGGCATCAAGGCGCTCTATAAGGAGATCGCCCAGCTCGTCGGCTTTGAGCCGGACTATCAGGTCATCGTCGAATGGGACGCCGTCGGCGAGATCGTGAAGGCCATGGGCGGCGTCTATTACGATGTGCCGCGCAACATGAACTACGACGACCCCTATCAGGACCTGCACATCCACCAGACGAAGGGTTACCGGCTTCTCAGCGGCAGCGACGTGATGCAGGTGCTGCGTTACCGCCACGACACCGACTCGCGCTACGGCTACGCCGACGGTGACCTTGGCCGCATCAAGACGCAGCAGTCGCTTTTAAAGGCGATGATCGAGCAGCTTTTGCAGCTCAAGAACGTGACGAAGATCGGCGACTTTGCCCGCGTGGTGAAAAACAACGTTACCTCCGACCTGACGTTTGAGGAAATGCTGTGGTTCGGCTCGCAGGCCGTCATGGGCGGGCTCAAGATCGAGAATGTCAACTTCGTCACGATGCCGAACACGAACAAATCGTGTTACAGCCGCGTGTACCACAGAATGCAGTCTTACGTGACGCCGAACGCGCAGGAGCTGCTGGACCTCGTCAACAACGAGCTCAGCCCGTTTGTCGAGAAGTTCACGATGCGCGACCTTGACATCATGTCCGTCAACGCGGATGGCTCGGTGTCCTCGTCCACGGGCCATGTGGAAGACAGCAAGGCTGCCAGGCCGCAGAATCACCAGACCTCCTCCGGCTCACAGACCGGCACAGGGGACAGCGGCACGACGACCGACCCGGGTACGGCCACCGATCCCGGCAATACCGGCGACAACAGCGGCACGACGGTCGACCCCGGCAATACCGGTGACAACAGCGGCGGTACGACCGTTGATCCCGGAAACACTGGCGATAACAGCGGTACGACCACGCCAAGCGAGCCCACCACGCCCGACACCGGTGATACCGGAACGACCGACCCCAGCACGGGTGACGGCAGCAATACCGGCGACAGCGGAACAAGCGGCAGCGACGAGATGCCTGATTGGCTGCGTCCGTAACGTAAAAGAATAAAAAAGATCAAAAACTCAAAATAAGAAAAGGAGACCCCCTATGTTACCTTCCAGAGAATTGGCCGAGATCGCCGTCAAGGCACTCGACAGCAAAAAGGGTAAGGAGATCAGACTCATCCGCATCGACAAGATCACGACGCTCGCGGAGTACTTTGTCATCTGCACCGGTACGTCCAACACGCAGATCAACGCGCTGGGCGACGAGGTGGAAAAGGAGCTGACGCTCGCGGGCGAGGAACCGCTGCACCGCGAGGGCTACCGCGGCGGCACGTGGGTGCTGCTCGACTACGGCTGCGTCGTCGTCCACGTCTTCAACGACGAGGCGCGCAAGTTCTATTCCCTCGAGCACCTGTGGGCCGACGGCGAGGAAGTCGACCTGAGCGCCATCCTGCCCCACGCCGAGGAAAAATAACGCTTGACAAGGCGGGACAAAACGCCTAAAATGGTCATGCTGAATTTATGCAAAACGCGATGACGGAGCAAAAAGACGCGTGATTTTCACCTGAAGAGAGCCGGCGGTCGGTGCGAGCCGGTGGGAAAATGCGCGTGGATGACTCACTCCCGAGCAGTCCGCCTGAAAGGGCGGAACGGTCGCCCCCGTTACGGGCAAGGCTATGAAGCCGCTGAGGGCTCACGGGAAACCGTGCGCTGAATCAGGGTGGTATCGCGTAATGTGTTCGTTACGTCCCTGACCGTTTGAAAAACGGTCAGGGACTTTTTTTCGCATCAAAATACTATTTCACATAAAGGAGAAGATCCATGAAGTACGATTTCGCAGCCATTGAGAAAAAATGGCAGGACAAGTGGGAGCAGGTAAAGCCTTACGCCGCCGTGACGGGGGACAAGCGCCCCAAGTTCTACGGCCTGATCGAATTCCCGTACCCCTCCGCCGCGGGTCTGCACGTCGGCCACCCGCGCCCGTTCACGGCGATGGACATCATCTGCCGCAAAAAGCGCATGCAGGGCTACAATGTCTTGAACCCCATCGGCTTTGACGCCTTCGGCCTGCCGACGGAGAACTTTGCCATCAAGAACCACATCCATCCCGCCATCGTCACGCAGCAGAACATCAAGAACTTCACCCGTCAGCTCAAGATGCTCGGCTACGGCTTCGACTGGGACCGCGTGATCGACACGACCGACCCGCAGTATTATAAGTGGACGCAGTGGATATTCCTCCAGCTCTTTAAGAATGACCTTGCCTACAAGACGACAATGCCCGTCAACTGGTGCACGAGCTGCAAGTGCGTTCTGGCCAACGAAGAGGTCGTCGAGGGCGTGTGCGAGCGCTGCGGCGCGCCCGTCATCCGCAAGGAAAAGAGCCAGTGGATGCTGCGCATCACGAAGTATGCCGACCGCCTGATCGACGATCTCGACGACGTCGACTACATCGAGCGCGTGAAGACGCAGCAGCGCAACTGGATCGGCCGCTCCACCGGTACCGAGGTCACGTTCAAGACCAACACCGAGGATGATATCACCGTTTACACCACCCGTGTCGATACGCTGTTCGGCGTGACGTACACGGTCATCTCTCCCGAGCACCCGCTGCTTAAAAAGTGGAAGGGCATCATCAAGAACTGGGACGAGGTCGAGGCATATCAGGCTGCCGCCGCCCGCAAGAGCGACTTTGAGCGCGGCGAGCTCAACAAGGATAAGACCGGCGTTCGCCTCGACGGCATTGAAGTCATCAACCCCGCGACCGGCAAGGTTGTGCCGATGTTTGTTTCGGACTACGTTTTGATGGGCTACGGCACCGGCATCGTCATGGGCGTGCCCGGCCACGACCAGCGCGACTGGGACTTTGCCACAGCCTTCGGCCTGCCCATCGTGGAGGTGGTCAAGGGCGGCGACGTCACCAAGTGCGCCTTCGCCCTGAAGGACGACACCGGCATCATGGTCAACTCCGACTTCCTCAACGGCCTCACCGTCAAGGAGGCTATCCCTGCTATGAAGAAGTGGGTCACGGAGCATGGCATCGGCCGTCCCAAGACCAACTTCAAGCTCCGTGACTGGGTGTTCAGCCGCCAGCGCTACTGGGGCGAGCCCATCCCCCTGGTGAAGTGCGAGAAGTGCGGCTGGGTGCCCCTGCCGGAAGAGCAGCTGCCGCTGCTGCTGCCGGAGGTGGAAAGCTACGAACTCACCGATGACGGAGAATCTCCCCTGTCCAAGATGACCGACTGGGTGAACACCACCTGCCCCAAGTGCGGCGGCCCTGCCCAGCGGGAAACCGACACCATGCCCCAGTGGGCCGGCTCCTGCTGGTACTTCCTGCGGTATATGGACCCCCACAACGACAAGGCTCTGGCCAGCAAGGAAGCACTGGACTACTGGTCCCCTGTGGACTGGTACAACGGCGGCATGGAGCACACCACGCTGCACCTGCTGTACTCCCGCTTCTGGCATAAGTTCCTGTACGACATCGGCGTGGTGCCCACCAAGGAGCCCTACGCCAAGCGCACCAGCCACGGCATGATCCTGGGTGAGGGCGGTGAGAAGATGTCCAAGTCCCGCGGCAACGTGGTGAACCCCAACGACATCGTGGCGCAGTATGGCGCGGACACCATGCGCCTGCACATCATGTTCATCGGCGACTTTGAGAAGGCCGTCACCTGGAGCAACGAGGCCGTCAAGGGCTCCAAGCGCTTCCTGGACCGCTGCTTCAACCTGCAGGACATTGCCACCGCCGAGGAGACCATCTCCGCCAAGAACGAGTCCATCGTTCACAAGACCATCAAGAAGGTGACGCAGGACATCGATGAGCTGAAGATGAACACCGCCATCGCCGCCATGATGACCGCTGTCAATGAAATGACCGCCAACGGCGTGACAAAGGGCGACATGGGCATCTTCCTGCGGCTGCTGAATCCCTTTGCCCCCCACATCACCGAGGAGCTGTGGGAGCAGTTGGGCTTTGCCGCAAAGACCGGCAAAATGTGCTGCCAGGCGGAGTGGCCGGTATATGACGCCAGCAAGACCGTGGCTTCCTCTGTGGAGATGGCCATTCAGGTCAACGGCAAGATGAAGGGCACCGTCACCATGCCGGTGGACAGCGATGAGGAGGCCGTGAAGGCCGCCGCGCTGGCTGTGGACAAGGTGCAGAAGGCCACCGAGGGGATGCAGATTGTCAAGACCATTCTGGTCAAGAACCGTCTGATCAACCTGATTGTAAAGCCCCAGTAAGGGAAAGTGACCGGCTCAAATGCGGGAAACCATCAAATTTTTCGGATTTGAGAAAAAATCCTTGACTTTCTTCTGATTATTTCCTATAATGATGTACGTTAAGGCTATACGTAGCCCCTAAGCATCCAGGATCAAGCCGGATGTCTCGGAGGGAGGGAAATATAAATGTCTGAGATTCATGTCAAGGAAGGCGAATCCATCGATAGCGCACTGAAGCGTTTCAAGCGTAGCTGCGCTAAGGCAGGCGTTATCGCCGAGGTTCGCAAGAGAGAGCATTATGAAAGCCCCAGCGTGAAGCGTCGCAAGAAGTCTGAGGCTGCTCGTAAGAACAAGAAGCGTTTCTACTAAGAAGCAAAAGTACCGCACCGAGAGGTGCGGTACTTCTTTTTTACTTGCGGCGGAACAGCGAGTCGGCGATGTCGCAGACCTCCGGCCACTGGAAAAACGCGGCGGCCACGCCCAACTGCCGCCCAAGACGCAGCTTTTGCCGCAGCGTGTCGGCGTCGTCAAAGAGGATGAAGTGGGCCTCGCCGTCCTTGGTGTAGGTAAAGTAGCGGGCAAACAGGTCCTTGGAGAAAAATACGGCGGGCTGATGCTCCCTTATAAGCGCGTCCAGTGCCGCCTGCGTCAGCGGCTCTCCCTGACCGCTCCGGGCGGGGAGACGGAAGTCCATCCGCAGCCGCTGGAGGTCAAAGACCACATTCCGCCCGCCGCCGTAGCGGGCGAGCTCCTCCCGGATGTGGGTTTCAAAGCTGCCGCCGGAGATGGCTGTGTTCACGATGACGGTGGGGTGCTCCACAGCCCCGGCGTAGGACGGGGGAAGGCAGAAGAACTTCCGGTTTCTGACGCACTGCTGCCCCAATAAGACGGCAAAGCGGCGGCGATCCTCCTGAGGCGGCTCGTCAAAGTCCAGAACGACGCCGCCATAGCTGCGGCGGGCACATTCCCGGAGCACGGCCTCGGTCAGCGCCGCCGGGCGGTCGATGGGCGGTGCGGCCCGGTCACTGAGAACCAGCAGAGCCGACGGACCGGATATAGGACCGGGACGGGCCGGTGTCAGTAAATTCCGGCTCAGCAGGGAGGACCCCTCCCCGATGCGGTAGGCGGCGTGGGCCAGTCCCGCCGGATAGGCGGAGGCGGTTCTCGTGTCCTCCGGCCGGACGGTCAAATAGAGCTGCATAGAGGTTCCCCCTTGTGAAGCGGCCGTAATTCTGATATACTGCATTTATTCTTATGTGAGAGGAGGGCGGCTTATGCTGACACCGGATATTCTTTTTGACAGCTACCGGGACATCACCCCCGCCTTTCTGCAAAGTCAGGGCGTAACGCTGCTGCTGACGGATCTGGACTATACACTGGCGCCCAAAGCGGTCCGCCGCCCGGATGACGCCCTGCGCCAGTGGATCGACGGCTTGAAGGACGCCGGGATCACCGTGATGATCGTGTCGAACAACCGATCCGGCGTTCGCGTGACTGAGTTCTGCGGAGATCTGGGCATCGGCTATCAGGGCCATGCCGGAAAGCCCAGTCCAAAGGGCCTGCGGGCCGCTATGGAGCGAACAGGAACAGATCCGGCCCACACCGCCATGCTGGGAGATAAGCTGTTGACCGATATGCTGGCGGCCCACCGGGCGGGCGTCCGGGCGTGGATGGTGGAGCCGCTGGGGGGACCTGTGGGACTGTGGAACCATGTTCTGCACCTGCTGCAGCGCCCGTTTAAAAGAGCCTGCCCCTATAAATGCCAAAAAAATCCGGGGGAAAACACAAAATAACCGGAAAACCACTTGCAATAACGGACAAGATAGGGTAAAATATCATCGGTCAAATTATATAAGACAGGAAAGAATTGAGAAAATGTCCACTTCACGGTCGTTTTCTCGTAAAGATTTGTGAGGAGGATTTAACTATGCCTATTTCCGCAGGCGATTTCCGTAAGGGTGTTGTATTTGAGATGGACGGTAAGCCCATGCTGGTCGTGGACTTCCAGCACGTCAAGCCCGGCAAGGGCGCCGCTTTTGTGCGTACCAAGTACAAGAACGTGATGACCGGCGCAATCCGTGAGGAGTCCTTCAACCCCAGCGCCAAGTTTGAGAACGGCACTGTGGAGCGCAGAAACGCCGAGTACAGCTACAACGACGGCGATCTGTACTACTTCATGGACCCCGAGACCTATGACATGACCCCGCTGAACAAGGATGTTCTGGGCGACGGCTTCCAGTTCGTCAAAGAGAACACCATGTGCACTCTGGTCAGCTACAAGGGCAGCGTGTTCAGCGTGGAGGCTCCCAACTTCATGGAGCTGGAAGTCACTGCTACCGAGCCCGGCGTGAGAGGCGATACCGCCACCAACGTCACCAAGCCCGCCACTCTGGAGACCGGCGCCATCATCAAGGTGCCTCTGTTCATCAACGAGGGCGAGAAGATCCAGGTGGATACCCGCACCGGCGAGTACCTGGGCCGCGTGAAGGAATAAGTTTTGAAGGGGGGATTATAACGATAATCCTCCCTTTATTTCCAAGATTGATATTTTGAAAGGAGCGATCACTATGGAGATCACTGAGAAGGTTGCGTATCTGAAGGGCCTGATGGAAGGCATGAAGATCGACACGGAGACCAACGAGGGCAAGATCCTGTCCGCTATGGTGGACATTCTGGAGGACATCGGCCTGGAGCTGGAGGACCTGTGGAATGCTCAGGGCGAGCTGGAGGACGGTCTGGACGTTGTCAGCGATGATCTGGAGGATATCGAGGACATCGTGTATGACGAGGATGATGAGGAGTCTTTCGACGACGAGTACTATGAGGATGACGCCGAAGAGGACGAGGACTGCTACGCCACCACCTGCCCCACCTGCGAGGAGACCATCTACTTCGATGAGTCCGTGCTGGAGGATGGCGAGGTCATCTGCCCCAACTGCGGCGAGAAGCTGGAGTTCGACATGAGCTCTCTGGAAGAGGACTCTGATGACGATCAGGAGTAAATCCGATCCGATCCAATATGAAACAGCTCCCCGGTGAATACCGGGGAGCTGTTTTGCTTGATTTCCTATGTGGATGCATAAAATTAGTTGATGCAATGACTTTAAAGCTGTATTACTTTACAGATTTCTGCCGCAGGCTACAAAGTCCGGCACCGATAGCGGTAGCGAAGGTGGCGCTTTCCGGGATCACGTAATGGATGCCGTAGAGCTTTTCGAAAGCCGCAAAGTTTGGCTCCGCCTGATCCAGCGTGGTCATGGAGCCGGTGACGATCACGGTGTCCGTATGGCAGCTCTGACAGGCCAGCACCGTCATAGTGCCGATGGCCTGAAGGACCAGATTTACCGCGCCGGCGGCCAGATCGGCGGGGGTGGCGTCCTCAGAGAGATCACCGAAGTTGGCAGCGGTCATGTTGGGGTCCAGCGTGGAGGCAGGGTCCCGGGCAATGTCGCTGATGGTGAGATCCACATGGCTCAGATCCCCCTGAGCGGCCAGCTTTTTGATCTGGTAGAAGCGTTCCATACCAACCAGCTTGCGGCAGAGACCACCCAGCGTGCCACCGCCGATACCGCTGCCGCAAAGGTGCTGCACTTCTTTTCCGGCTTCCGCCCACAAAAAGGCGGTGCCGGTACCCATCGTCACAACTACGCCGGAGGTCTGACCGGACAGAGCCAGCGCACCGGTGCCGCTGGCCTGAAATTCATCCACCCGGCAGGTGGGCAGGCCGAACACATCCCCGTCCACATAGCTGGCGCCAACGCCGGTCAGAACAACCCGGCGCACATCTCCGAGGGAGAGACCGTTGCTGGTCAGGTAGTTGCCCAGTGCGCCGTACAGGCTGGTGACCTGATCCTCTGCCCGGACCCGGAGCATGGAGACCACGCTGCCGTCGGTCCGCAGCCCTACGATCTTTGTAGTAGAGCCGCCAATATCAATGCCTAAGATCACTTCCATGGCTTGTTTCCTTTCCAAAGGGGGCCGGCAGGTGAGGGATACGCGAAAGTCGGCCGCCGTCTTAGTTATGATAGGGGAGCAGAGGTGCCTTGTCAATGTTTATTTGTGAAAAAATTGATAAAAGAATTGCTTTTATCCGGGGAGATAGCTATAATGTGTGGTAACTTGTGGTGTAACGAGAAGGAGACACACGATGGATATCACAGATAAACTCAATATGACGATGCTCTGCGACTTTTACGAATTGACCATGGGAAATGGTTATCTGGAAGCGGGGCTGAAGGATCGGATCACCTATTTCGACATCTTTTTCCGTGATGTTCCGGACCACGGCGGCTATGCCATCTGCGCCGGTCTGGAGCGGATCATCGCCTATATTCAGGATCTGCATTTTTCTGAGGAGGACATTGAATATCTCCGGAGCAAGGATCTGTTTTCCGAGCGGTTTCTGGACTATCTCCGCGATTTCAAATTCACGGGTGACGTCTGGGCCATCCCGGAGGGTACTCCCATCTTCCCCCGGGAGCCGATCATCACTGTCCGGGCTCCGGCTATTCAGGCGCAGCTGGTGGAGACCTTCCTGCTGCTGATCTTCAACCACCAGAGCCTTGTGGCCACCAAGACCAACCGCATTGTCCGGGCGGCGGAGGGGCGCGTGATCCTGGAGTTCGGTTCCCGCCGGGCACAGGGCACGGACGCCGCCATCTCCGGCGCCCGGGCTGCCTATATCGGCGGCTGCGCCGGTACGGCCTGCACCATTTCCGACCAGCTTTTCGGCGTTCCCGCCGGCGGCACCATGGCCCATGCCTGGGTGCAGATGTTCGACTCGGAGTATGAGGCCTTCAAGACCTACTGCGAGGTGTTCCCCACCAACGCCACGCTGCTGGTAGACACCTACAATACCCTGAAATCCGGTGTTCCCAACGCTATCAAGGCCTTCAACGAGGTGCTGCGGCCCAAGGGCATTACCAAGTGCGCCATCCGTCTGGATTCCGGCGACATCGCCTATCTCACCCGGGAGGCCCGGCAGATGCTGGATGAGGCCGGTTGGGAGAGCTGCAAGATCTCCGCGTCCAACTCCCTGGATGAGTACATCATTCAGGACATCCTCCGTCAGGGGGCCAAGGTGGACCTCTTCGGCGTGGGCGAGCGGATGATCACCTCCAAGAGCGACCCGGTGTTCGGCGGTGTCTATAAGCTGGCGGCCATTGAGAAAGAGGACGGCACTATCGTGCCGAAGATCAAGATCAGCGAAAATGTGGGCAAGATCACCAACCCCCATTTCAAGAAGGTCTACCGGATCTTTGACAAGGCCACCGGCAAGGCGGAGGCGGACTACATCACCGTGTGGGATGAAGTGATCGAGGAGGGTCAGCCTCTGGAACTGTTCGATCCGGATGCTACCTGGAAGCGGCGGACCTATACGGACTACACCATCAAACCTCTGCAGGAGAAGATCTTTGACCATGGCGAACTGGTGTACCAGCAGCCCACGCTGTCGGAGATCCAGAAGTACTGCCGGGAGCAGATCGATACCCTGTGGGACGAGGTAAAGCGTTTTGAGAATCCCCACAACTACTATGTGGACCTGAGCCAGAAGCTCTGGGACATCAAGCAGGATCTGCTGCGTAAGAATTACCGCTGAATGAAAAGCGCATGGCTGGAATGGCCATGCGCTTTTTTCAAATATAGTTGAAGATTGCCGGTTGTGTTGCTATAATTATAATAGAGATTTATTTGAATCCGGGAGGTGACGGTATGGGCAGAATGTCCCATAGGAATCAGGAACGCACGGAGCGGCGGATCTCCGCAGCGGCCAGTCTGATGCTCTGCGCCCTGACGGTGCTGGCGCAGATCGCGGTGACCCTTCTGCTGACCCGTTTCCTGAAAGAAAAGGCCAGCTTTGTGTACGGATTTCTCCAGCTGATCGGCGCGGCGGTGGCCATTCGGGTTTACCAACGCAGCGGCAGCCCATCCTATAAGCTGAGCTGGATGTGTTTGCTGCTGATTTTGCCAGTGGCAGGTATGCTCCTGTTCTGTCTATGGGGCGGCACGCATCAGGCCAAGCAGCTGAGTTTGAAGCCGGTGCCGCCGATCCCCCAGCGGGAGAGCGCAAAAATGCTCAGCGACCTGAATCAGACCGCCCTGACCCGCCGCAGCCCTGCGTGGGGCCGCTTGGCCGCCTATCTCCAGAAGCGGCAATTCTGGCTGTACCGCAATACGGACGCCGCCTATTTCGGTGAGGGGGAGTCCTTCTTCCGGGATCTGGTGGAGCATCTGCGGCAGGCGGAGACCTATATCTTCATGGAGTATTATATTTTGGCGGAGGGGACTGTCTGGGACGAGATCTTCGCCGTATTGAAGGAACGTGCCGCCGCCGGGGTGGAGATCCACCTGATTATCGACGATTTCGGCACCTTGACCCGTCTGTCTGACGGGACGCTGCAAGCCATCAAAGACGCGGGGATCGAGGTGGAGATCTTCAACCCCGTCCACCGGTATATCAACCGCCTGTACTTCAATTACCGTGACCACCGGAAGATCACTGTTATCGACGGTTATGTGGCCTACGCCGGCGGTATCAACATCGGAGACGAGTACGCCAACCGGATCGAGCGCTTCGGCTACTGGAAGGACAGCACCGTTCGCCTGACGGGGGACGGGGCCTGGGGCTTTGCTGTGCAGTTCATGCAGATGTGGAAGATGCTGGGCCGTCATTTTCCCAACGAGGACGATTACTACCGCTCCCGCCGGGAAGGTCCGGCGGTGGAGGGCTTCTGCCAGCCCTTTGAGGATGGGCCGCTGAATAACCCGGACAATCCGGTGGAGGCTGTCTATCTTCAGCTCATCGCCTCTGCCAAGCGGATGCTGTATATCACCACGCCGTATTACGCTGTGGAGGAATCCATCCAGGAGGCGCTGTGCATCGCGGCGGACGCCGGGGTGGATGTGCGGCTGATGATCCCCGCTATCCCGGATAAAAAACTGGTGTATCTGGTGGCGGAGACCTACTGGGGAGAACTGCTGCGTCACGGCGTCAAGATCTACAAATATACCCCCGGCTTTGTCCATGCCAAAAGCGTCATGGCGGACCGGGAAGCGGCCCTGATCGGCAGCACCAATATGGACTACCGCAGCTTCCAGCTTCACTATGAGGACGCGGTGATGCTCTACCACATGCCGGTGATCGAGGAGCTTTTGGAGGATATGGACCACATCGTGGAGGACAGCCAGCTTTATACACTGGAGGACTGGGAGAACCGCCCGTGGCTCCGGCGGATGACGGCGTCCATTTTGAAATTAGGGGCCATCTGGCTGTAACAGTAAGAGAGGATCAAAACGTATGTCCCGGGAACTGACACCGCAGGAGACTGCCGAGCGCAGTCTCATCAAAACCTATCGCAAATCCATCTGGAATCCCTTTATCGCCGCTGTGAAGCGGTACGAGCTGATCGAGCCGGGGGACAGAATCGCCGTGTGCATCTCCGGCGGCAAGGACTCTGTGATCCTGGCCAAGCTGATGCAGGAATTGCAGCGCCATACCTCTCAGCCCTTTGAGCTGGTCTTTATGGTGATGGACCCCGGCTACAAGCCGGAGAATCGAAAACTCATCGAGGATAACGCCGCCCTGCTGGGGATTCCCATCACGATTTTCGACAGCGACATTTTCGATGTCACCGTCAGCGTGGAGAAGAACCCCTGCTATCTCTGCGCCCGGATGCGCCGGGGCTTCCTGTATGCCAAGGCTCAGGAACTGGGATGCAACAAGATCGCGCTGGGCCACCACTTTTCCGACGTCATCGAGACCACTGTCATGGGCCTGTTCTACGGCGGACAGCTTCAGGCCATGCCCCCCAAGCTCCGCAGCAAGAATTTCCCCGGCATGGAACTGATCCGGCCCCTGTACTGCGTCCACGAGGACGCCATCATCGCATGGAAGAACTACAACCACCTGCAATTCCTCCAGTGCGCCTGCCGGTTCACGGAGGAGCGGGAGGCAGCGGGGGACGGCGTGGGCCGCAGCAAGCGGCAGGAGATCAAATTCCTGCTGCGGGAGCTGAAAAAGACGAATCCCAACATCGAAAAGAGTATTTTTCAGGGGATCAACGGCTTGCAGCTGGACACCTTCCCCGGCTTTAAGCACCGTGGCGTGTTCCACTCCTTCCCGGAGCTGTACAACCACCCGGATTGGTTTGCCGGAGAGACGAAATCGGAAGAAATTTCGGAAGAACTCTAAAATAATCCTTGCAATTTGACAGATTCTATGGTATCCTATCATGGCTTACAAAGGGCGGTCCTCTGTCGTGCGCCGGCTAAAAGTGTGCCAATGCGCATAAAAAGCGGCATGAACGCCTATTAACAGGAGGAAAAAATCCATGGATCTCATCAAGGAACTGAACAAAGAAGCCCTGCAGAAGGAAACCGCCAACGTTCAGGTGGGCGACACTGTTCGCGTACACGTGAAGGTTAAGGAAGGCTCTCGCGAGCGTATCCAGGTGTTTGAGGGCACCGTCATTGCCAAGAAGCATGGCGGCATTGAGGAAACCGTCACCGTCCGCCGTGTTTCTTACGGCATCGGCGTTGAGAAGGTGTTCCCCGTCCATTCTCCTTCCATCGACCACTTTGAGGTCGTCCGCAACGGTAAGGTCCGTCGCGCCAAGCTGTACTATCTGCGTGGCCGCGTGGGCAAGGGCGCCAAGGTCAAGGAGAAGCTGTAATCAGCTTTCAGTTGAGCAGAAAAAGAGAGGCGAAAGCCTCTCTTTTTTTGTTATAAAAATCTGACGCAGACCTTGTGACACCGGGCTTTTTTTGATATACTATTCCAATAATGCGTAATTGGCCTTATGGTCTGAAAGGAAGAGTTTGATGCAGGAACAGGAAAAGCAGACGGCGAAGGGCCGGGACCTGTATGAATGGGTGCAGTCGCTGGTAGGCTCCGTTTTGGTGGTGGTGGCGATTTTTACCTTTGTGATCCGCATGATGGGAGTGGACGGCCACTCCATGCTCAATACGTTGCAGCACGGGGATCGTCTGCTGGTGGTCAACTCCATGCTGTACCATGACTACAAGTACGGCGACATCGTGATCCTGCGGAAAAACGGCGTGTTTGACGATGACCCCATCGTCAAGCGGGTGATCGCCGTGGAAGGTCAGACGGTGGACATCGACTTTGCCGAGGGCATCGTCTATGTGGACGGTGAGGCACTGGAGGAGGATTACATCCGGGAGCCGACCTACACCGCCGAGGGCACCGAATTTCCCCTGACGGTGCCGGAGGGGTCCATCTTCGTCATGGGCGACAACCGCAACGGCTCCAGCGACAGCCGGGACTACCGGCTGGGTACGGTGGATACCCGGTATGTCATCGGCAAGGCGGCCTTTTTGATTTTCCCCGGTCCGGACTATGAGACGGAGAAGCGGGACTTTAAACGGATCGGAGTGATTTGGTCATGAATATTCAATGGTATCCCGGCCACATGACAAAGACCCGGCGGATGATCGCCGAGCAGATCAAGAATGTGGACGCGGTATGCGAAATCTTAGACGCCCGCATTCCGGTTTCCAGCCGGAACCCGGACGTGGACGAGCTGACGGCGGGCAAGCCCCGCATGGTGGTGCTGAACCGCGTGGATCAGGCGGACCCGGAGGGGACGAAGCGCTGGGCGGAGCATTTCCGGGCCAAAGGCTACGCCGTGCTGGAATCCGACGCCAAAAGCGGCGTGGGCACGGCGAAATTCGCCGGGGCCGTTCGGGAACTGCTGGCGGACAAGCTCCGCGCCTACGCGGAAAAGGGGATGACCGGCCGGGTGGTGCGGGTCATGATCCTGGGTATTCCCAATGTGGGCAAGTCCACCTTCATCAATAAAGTAGCGGGGCGAAAGACCGCCAAGACGGAGGACCGTCCCGGCGTTACCCGCTCCAAGCAGTGGGTGCCTATCGACCGGAATTTAGAATTGCTGGATACACCGGGCATCCTCTGGCCGAAGTTTGACGATCAGAGCGTGGGCATGAATCTGGCCTACACTGGCGCCGTGAAGGACGATATTTTAGACGTGGAGACACTGGGCTGTCACCTGATGGCGTATCTGGGCGAGCACTATCCCGACGCCCTGAAAGCAGCCTATAAGCTGTCTGCTCTGCCGGAACGGGAGGCGGAGGAAAATGACATAGCCTACGGCTACCGCCTGCTGGAAGCGGCAGGGAAGAAGCGGGGCTTTCTGATCTCCGGCGGCGAGGTGGACACGGAGCGCATGGCAAAGATCCTGCTGGACGAGTTCCGCTCCGGCAAGCTGGGACGCTTTACGCTGGAACTGCCTTGACGAAAGGAGAAACGCTGATGGACTGCCCGTTATGCGGAAAAGAAATGCGCCGCGGTCAGGCGGCTTACGTTCCCACCGGCGGCCTGTATTTCCTGCCGCCGGGAGAGACGCTGCCCTGATGATGACACGGCGTGGGATCGAGGACAGAGGCGGCATTGTGCTGGATATGTGCAGCAGTTTGGGCTGGCTCAGGAAACCGGGCGCACTCCCAGCGTATATTTGCGAAAATTGCCGTAAAATGATCGTGGAGTATTGATATGGAACTTTGGGACTATGAGCGTCAGGCGTGGAACAGCGGTGCGGAGACCGTCTGCGGCGTGGACGAGGCCGGGGCCGGTCCCCTGATGGGGCCGGTGTACGCGGCGGCGGTGATCCTGCCGAGAGAATTGGACATCCCCGGCCTGAATGACTCCAAAAAGCTGACGGAGAAAAAGCGGGAAGCCCTGTACGAAGTCATCACCACTCAGGCGGTTTCCTGGAGCGTGACCCGCGTGGAGGCGTGGGAGATCGACGAGATGGACATTCTCAACGCCCGGATGCTGGCCATGCAGCGGGCCATTGAGGGCCTGTCCGTCCGACCGGATACGGCTTTCATCGACGGCAACCGGGACCACGGCAGCCGGTATGCCATCGAGATGCCCCATCAGCTCATCGTAGGCGGGGACGGCAAAAGCGCCTCCATCGCGGCGGCGTCCATTCTGGCGAAGGTCAGCCGGGACCGGTATGTGTCGGGAGAGCTGGACGCAAAATATCCCCAGTACCAGTTCGCTAAGCATAAGGGATACGGTACGAAGCTGCACTATGAACTGCTGGACCAGTACGGCCCCTGCCCGGAGCACCGGCGCAGCTTTTTGAAAAAGTGGGAGGCCAAACGCCATGGGTAAGACCCAGAGCGCCGGAAACCGGGGCGAGGCGGCGGTGGCCCGCTATCTGCGGCAGAAGGGCTACACGCTGCTGGAAAGTCAGTGGCGCTGCCGGTTTGGAGAATTGGATTTAGTGGCAAAGGACAAGCGAGGGCTCCTCTGCATCGTGGAGGTCAAGCTCCGGGGGAGCGGCTCCATCGCCCTGCCCCGTGAGTTTGTGGACAGCCGCAAGCAGCAGCGGCTCCGCAGCGCCGCGGAATTGTATCTGGCGGCGAACGAGTTGGACGTGCCGGTTCGGTTCGACGTGGCGGAGGTTTATGACGAGGGCGGCAGCCTCCGCATTTCCTATATTGAAAACGCATTTATTTAGCCTCATAAAGGAGGAGACCGATATGAAGTATTACAGCACGCGGGATAAGAACGTGTCCCTTTCCGCGGCGGAAGCCGTGAAAATGGGCCTGAGCCGGGACGGCGGTCTGCTGACCCCAACACGGATCCCTCAGATCGACCGGGCCTTTTTGGAGCGGCTGATACCCATGGAGTACGCCCAGCGGGCGGCGAAGGTCATGGCGCTGTACCTGACGGATTATTCCGAGGAGGAGCTGCTGACCTTTGGCCGGAACGCCTACGGCCCGGCGCAGTTTGACGATCCCATTGCCGCGCCGGTGCGGAAGGTGGAGGACGGCCTATATTGTCTGGAGCTGTGGCACGGTCCCACCTCCGCGTTCAAGGATATGGCACTGCAGATGCTGCCTCAGCTTTTGTCCGCCGCACTGCGGAAAACCGGCGAAAAGCGGACAGCCTGCATTTTAGCGGCCACCTCCGGCGATACCGGCAAGGCGGCCATGGCCGGCTTTGCGGATGTGCCCCAGACGTGTATTCAGGTCTACTACCCCAAGGACGGCGTCTCTCCCGTGCAGGAGCGGCAGATGGTGACCCAGGAGGGGGAGAACGTGGACGTCCGGGCGGTCATCGGCAACTTTGATGACGCCCAAGCCGGCGTTAAGCGTATCTTCTCCGATGAAGCTGTCCGGGCGGAGCTGGACAAGCGGGGTTATCTCCTGTCCTCTGCCAACTCCATCAACTGGGGCCGTATCCTGCCCCAAGTGGTGTACTATATCTCTGCCTACTGCGATCTGGTGCGGGACGGTGCTCTCACCATGGGGGACAAGGTGAACTTCTGCGTCCCCACCGGCAACTTCGGTGACATTCTGGCAGCGTACTACGCAAAGCGCATGGGCCTGCCGGTAAACAAGCTGATCTGCGCCTCCAACAGCAATAACGTGCTGACGGACTTCCTCCGCACCGGCATCTATGACCGGAACCGGCCCTTCCACACCACCATCAGTCCTTCGATGGACATTCTGATCTCCAGCAATCTGGAACGGCTGCTGTTCGACCTCTCCGGGGAGAACGACGCCGAAATCCGGATGTATATGGATGCACTGGGCAGCGCAGGCCGGTATCAGGTGTCCGACAACATCAAAGCAAAGCTGGACGATGCCTTCTGGGGCGGCTGCTGTTCGGAGGAGGAAACGGAGGAAACCATCCGCCGGTATTGGCAGGATCACAACTACCTCATCGACCCCCATACCGCCGTGGCGGCGGAGGTGCTGGCGCAGTACCGCGCCGCCTCCGGGGACGAGACCCCTGTCGTGATGGTCTCCACCGCCAGCCCTTACAAGTTCTGCGGGAGCGTGCTCACCGCCATCGAGGAGACGCCCTGCGGCGATGGACTGGAGCTGCTGGATCAGCTTCACGCGGTCAGCGGCGTCCCGGTGCCCTGCCGTCTGGCGGAGCTGAAAGGGAAGGCTCGCCGCTTTGACAAAACGGTGGAGAAGCAGGCCATGGAGCAGGCGGTGCTGGACTTCCTGAAATAAGTCATCTGAAAAACAACATCGGGAAGGAGGTGCCACCGAATGGCGCTTTACGCCATAGGCGATCTGCATTTATCCCTAAACAGCAACAAGTCCATGGAGGTGTTCGGCCCCGCGTGGGAGAACTATACAGAGCGGATCCGGGCGTCCCTGAGCCAGCTGACGGCAGAGGATGTGCTGGTGCTGGCGGGAGACACCTCCTGGGGAATGAGTCTTGAGGAATCCGTGGAGGATTTCCGGTTTCTGGAGCAGTTTCCCTGTAAAAAATATCTCATCAAGGGCAACCACGATTACTGGTGGGCCACCGCCGCCAAATTTCGCGCCTTTTGTGAGGCCAACGGCTTCACCACGCTGGAACTGCTGCACAACAACTGCTTTTTCTACGGCAATCACGCCGTCTGCGGCACCCGGGGCTGGTTTTTGGAGGAGGAGCAGAAGCCCCACAACGCCAAGGTGCTGAACCGGGAGCTGCTGCGGCTGGAGACTTCGCTGAAGGCGGCGGGGGAGAAGCCCATCTTCTGCTTCCTCCACTATCCACCACTGTATCAGGGCTACCAGTGTCCGGAGATCCTGTCCCTGCTGGAAGCCTACAAGGTGGAGCTGTGCTGCTACGGCCATCTCCACGGGCCGGTGATCCGCCGGAGGCAGGAGGGAAAATACGGAAATACGGAATTTTCTCTGATCTCCGGCGACTATCTGGGGTTTGTGCCGAAAAAAATTTGCGAAAAGTAGAAAAAAGACTGGAAATCTTGAAATATTTCTGGTAAAATACAAATTTGCATGGGCTGTTGCCTATGAGGATGGGTTTTACCGCCCATGATGAACGGAGGAGTAAACAATTATGACTGTCAAGAGCTGTGAAAAAGTTGAAAAGAGCCAGGTGGCGCTGACCATCGAGGTCAATGCCGCTGAGTTTGAGGCTGCCGTCGAAAAGGCATATCAGAAGATGCGCCGGAAGATCAGTGTTCCTGGCTTCCGTCCCGGAAAGGCCCCCCGCAAGATGATCGAGCGGATGTATGGCGCAGAGGTGTTTTTCGAGGAAGCCATCAATATCGCATTCCCCGAGGCCTATGAAGCCGCTGCTGAGCAGGAGAAGCTGCAGATCGTTGGCTATCCCACCGTCGAGATGGTGGGCGAGGTCACCAAGGACGGCTTCACCTTCAAGGCTACCACCCCTGTGTATCCCGAGGTCACTCTGGGCGAGTACAAGGGTCTGAAGGCTGAGAAGCCCGAGGTCAAGGTTCTGGCCGCTGATGTGGACGAGCGCCTCAAGGCCTTGGCTGACCGCAACACCCGTCTGGTGAGCGTGGAGCGCGAGGCCAAGAGCGGCGATACTGCCGTCATCGACTTCGAGGGCTTCAAGGACGGCGTTCCCTTTGAGGGCGGCAAGGGCGAAAACTTCAGCCTGGAGCTGGGCTCCGGCAGCTTTGTGCCCGGCTTTGAGGAGCAGGTCATCGGCATGAAGGCCGGCGAGGAGAAGAATCTCGACATCACCTTCCCCGAGAACTATCACGAAGATCTGGCCGGTAAGGCTGTTGTGTTCAAGGTGAAGGTCCACGAGGTCAAGGAGAAGGAAGTCCCCGCTATGGACGATGAGTTCGCCAAGGACGTCTCCGAGTTCGACACTCTGAAGGACCTGAAGGCCGACCTGAAGAAGAAGATCACCGAGGAGCGGCAGAAGGACGCTGACCGCGTGTTCGAGGAGAACCTGATGAACCAGGTGGCCGAGAACATCACCGCCGACATCCCCGATGTGATGGTGGAGAACCAGGCCCATCAGTATCTGGACAACTTCAAGGCCCAGATCAGCCGTCAGTTCCCCTATGAGGAATACAAGAAGATGACCGGCATGGACGATGCCAAGCTGCTGGAGGAGGCCAAGGAGCCCGCTCTGCGTCAGGTGAAGATGGATCTGGCTACCGCCGCCATCATCAAGGCTGAGAACATCGAGGCTTCCGACGAGGACGTGGAGGCCGAGTACAAGAAGATGGCCGAGCAGTTCGGCATGGACGTGGATTCCAAGATCACCGGCTACGCCGGAGAGGGCACCATGACCCTCAAGCAGGTCTACACCCGGTTCTACGAGGTGCTGGAACAGGCCAAGCGCGGCCTTGACAAGCGCTGCACCATCACCACCGCCCTGAAAGACCCGGACGCTGCCGACGGCGGCGAGGAGCGGTACAGCATCGACAACGTGGCGTTTACCGAACTGCCCTTCATGAACTACAAGATGGGCGAGGTGAACCAGCAGAAGCTGCCCTTTACCTTCCGGCCCTCCGATCTGGTGTGCCTGGACAGCATCCGGGCCGCTGACTGATGGCGCTGGCGGACGTCCTGCGGGAGCGTGTCTCCCGCAGGGGCCGCACCGCTGAGGTGGCGTGCGGTCTGCTGGGGACGGTGACGGTGGAGGCTCTGCCGCCCAGAGAGTGCGCCGCTCTCGGGATGCGGGACGGCGGACGGGCGCTGCTTTACGCCGCCTGCCGGGACTTGCAGACCGCCGGGGAGACCTTGCGCCGGGAGGGGCGGCTGTTCACCCCTGCCGAGGTGACGGCCTATGTGTCCGACGAGGAGGCGGCGGCCGCCGCACGGACGGTTTTGGCACTC
>OGFF01001399.1_pt1 | contig 25991 bp, 19 predicted proteins | sample 1570751 | NCBI WGS metagenome assembly OGFF01 (sample SAMEA2581951, study PRJEB24529) | metagenome | biome: Human gut stool | place: China | collected 2011 | reverse complement strand
TGGGTATAAAAATTCCCGCTCCGATATTTGTTATCTAGAAGCGGGAATTCAGGTTCGAAGTGGCTGATTGGTGTCCCTAAATAATTTCCATTGTTCATGAAGAGAAAATCGACGAGTCGCGACCTTAGCTATTTAGCGCTTCCTGAGCTCACGGAAGGCTCAGCAGAAGAACTGACTGAGCCCGTTTATGAACGGATTGCTTCGAGGTTAAGAGAGTTGATTTTCTCTCAAGAAATTGTCTTGGGAGATTCATTGCCCAGCCTTAGGACTGTTGCGGCCAAGCTCTCTGTATCGGTAGATACCGTTAGGAGAGCTTATTTTATTTTGATTGATGAAGGAATTGTTGAAAGCAAAATCGGCAGCGGTTTCAAAGTTGTTGGCCTTCCTCCTAAAGAGAAGCTTCTTTATCGAGAAGAAGGTGCGGCTCAGAACAGAGTTAAACCAAAGCAAACCGAATCACTCCGGCTGTGTGGCAAGACACTCTCTTATTTTCGTTCTGACCATTATCAAACCAGACCCTTTCTTTATTTCGGAGAGACAATTGAATTAGCAAAGGATCGGAAGTGGAACTCAATTGTCTCGCAACTGAACAGGATGACTTGGCATCACGCCGGCTATTCAAACCCGCAAGGTTCTGTACAACTCCGAGAGGCCATAGCTGAGACATTGCTGCAAAACCGAGGAATTGAGGCCGATGCTGAGAACGTGGTTATTACGACAGGGACAGTACAGAGCCTTAATCTGCTTAGTTCAGTTCTCTTGAGTCCGAGCGACACTATTGTGTTGGAGAAACCTTCCCCCAATCTTGTGCCCGCTGTTTTTGCTTTCCATAAAATACGAACAAGTTTTATTCCGGTCCTGTCAGATGGCCTCGATGTAGAGAAATTGGCCGACTGCGAGGATTGCCAGGCGTTGTTCACGGTCTCTTCAAACCAAATTCCAATGAGCGTCTGTACCTCATTGGAGAAAAGAAAACAGATGCTTACGTGGGCGCAGCAAAAGGGGAAATGGATTTTTGAAAATGGAATGGAAGATCTTTTTTGGAGTGGAAATAGAATTCCGGCGATTACAGCGCTGGATAGGTTAGGAGGAAATACCATTTTTTTAGATAGCTTTACCTTGCTTTTCTTTCCCGGAATAAGGATCGGTTATATTGCGGCACCGAAGGAAATAGCCAAAGTTCTGGCGGGGGCTAAGCTTTTGTTGGACAGGACGACCTCTACGAAAGGCCAAGATTATCTCGGGCAGTATATGCAAAGTGACTCGTTTGAAGTTTATCTGCGTAAGCTAAACAAAATTTTTGTTCAGCGACGAGATCTTCTAAAAGAACTCCTGGAGACAGAACTTTCTGAATTTGGGTTAGTTTCTGAAAGCCGCTGTGGCTGTCATCTGACCTTTACTCTGACAAAAGAAGGTGTTTCTGACAAAGATGTAAAACTATTGTTAGAAAAAAGGGGAATTACCTGTAGGGTTCTCTCCGAATTTCCAGGAGAGGCTGGGACTAACGGGTTAGTTTTGGGTTTTGCGTTGTTCCAATCAGAAGAGCTCAAAACAGCAATATCGGAACTAAAACAAGTGCTCAGAAGGCTGTATGCGCAATAATTAAAAACTGCCGCGTCCCAGGAGGATTGCGGCAGTTTTCGAAATGAACCAAAAATTAGAAGGCCAGACCAAGCGCCAACTTGAAGGTCACCGGAGACGGGCGCATGGAGAAGCTGTCGTCCGTCGGGCTGTGCGCCTTGTAGCGCGGGAAGCCCAAGTCCATGCCGCCGGTAACGTGGAGGTTGCGCGTGAGAGCAACCGTACCGCCGGCCTGAATGACCGGAGTGAAGATGTCCTTCTTAGCTCCCCAGCCCTCTTTGAAGTCCTGCTGGTCACTTCTGAAATAGCCTGCGCCGACACCGGCGTAAAGCTTCACGCGTTCGGCAGCTCTGAAGTGATACTGCACGGCAAGGCTGTAGCTCGTGAGCTTGTAGCTTCCGACTTTGCTGCCGTTAGCATGAATGCCGTGTGTACCGGACCGGTTAACGGAGAAATCTAAGGCCCATTCCGGAGTGACAAAGTAACGCAGACCGGCTGAGTAAGCCCCGTCGGAAGAAATAGAAGACGGTTTGGGCGTGCCCTTCAGCGTTGTCTTCTGCCAGCCGCCGCCGGCGTAGATCAGTACCTTATTAGAGAAGAGCGACTTCGGCGTGTCCGGCATATGACGAGTCTTGCGATCGTCAAACGTCATGTTGGCGAAGAAGAAAAAGATGTCGGAGAACGGAACATAGGTTCCGTAGATGCTGAAGTTGTCCGTGCCGACACCGACCAAAGGCAGCGGCGCCGGGAAAGGAATCCATTTGTAGTCGCCGCGGGCGGTCAGACCGATGGTGTAGCCGGCTTCCGCATAGAAAGGTGTGCTGCCGAGTCTCCAGCGGGACAACCAGCCGTAGCCCATGAACGGTTCAAAGTTGTTGTGGGAATCGGAGAAGGCCATAGCGTACATGATTCTGCGGTTTCCGCGGCTGTCGATAAAGTTGCGCGAAATACCGCCGCCCCACGTATAACCGTTTTCGTTGTGGCGTTTCTCTGTCTTGTATGCATATCCCGGATGAATCGTGTAGGCGGGAAGGAGCAATCCGGAGGAACCTTCGGAAATAATAGTTTTCATTCCGACCCAAGTGTCGGAAAGGTAGCTTCCTGAAGAGTTTTCTTCGGAAACAACACCGGCGGGGAGGGTATCGACAATTGCTTCCCAAACCGAACGACCGGAGTCTTCAGCAGAAGCAGATGAGGCGATCGCAATAATTCCAGCCCCGAAAATAGTTCTAATGATCTTATTTTTCACGACTTTTTCAATGGAGTGCAAAGCTGAAAAATTTTACAGAAAAACAGCTCGCTTTTATTTGATTTGGTCATTAGAACGAGCTCAATTAACGCAATTTTGATGCCTGTTTTGTGTAACGAGGCTTTTTAGGAAGTTCGTGAAACTTGCGGAATCGAAGGAATCTAATTAAAGTTGCACCGCGAAGTTCGTCGGACAATCGCAGGGGAGAAAGACCTCGGAGGAAAGTCCGGACTCCACAGGGCACCGTAGGAGGTAACACCTCTCCGCCGAAAGGCGAGGACTAGAGCAACAGAGACGAGCCGATTCAGTTCGGTTGAAACGGGCAATCTCTACGGGGAGCAACATCAAATAGGCAGCTAATGAACCTGCTCGGCGAGGCTGCGGGTAGATGGCTCGAACTCGGGAGTGATCCCGAGTCTAGATGAATGATTGTCATGCTGCCTTTGGCGGCACACAGAATCCGGCTTACAGACGGACTTCGCTCTTCTATCTTTTCTTTTATATTCAACCAATTAAATAGAGCGAAAGCTAAAGAACAAGAATAACTTCCGCTCAATGTGAGAGTCGGTGGAGGAAAGTGGAAAAAAGTGGCTAAAATTGAGACTTAGAAAAGGTAGATTTTTGTCTCGTTTTAGTCGTGTTCCAAGGCTCTCCGCACATCAATCTTGACTCCAAAGGGCGTCTGTCGGTGCCTTCTCGTTATCGAGAGGCTCTGGCGCAGCTGTGCTCCGGCCAAATGACCTTTACCCGGCACCCTGACGGGTGTGCTTTGCTGTACCCGCGCAATGTCTGGGAAACCAAGAGAACCGAATTAATGGCACTCCCTTACTCGGCCAGAGTCTTTCAAAGAATCGTGATGGGCTCTGCTGTGGACGTGGATATGGATGCCAGTGGCAGACTGCTGGTGCCTGCAGAGTTAAGAAAAGCATGCGGTCTTTCCAAAGAGATCGTTCTTGTGGGATTGGGCTCGCACTTTGAGCTGTGGGACGCTGAGAAGCTTGCGGAAAGCGAAGCTAAAGCAATGACAGAAAACCTATCGGATATCGCCGCCCAATTCAATTTTTAAAAATAAGGTAGTTTTCTGTGCAGGCAGAGGTCTTGGTTCATCGCCCGGTACTTGCTGAAGAGTCACCCCGACTCCTGGTAACCGATCCGAATGGCGTCTATGTCGACGGTACTTTCGGCCGTGGAGGGCACTCGCGCCTGATATTGGAAAAGCTCTCCCCGCAGGGGCGCCTGATCGCGTTCGACCGCGACGAAGAAGCCGTTAAAGCCGCCGCTCAGATCCAAGATCCGAGATTTCAGATTATTCATGCCCCTTTTGCCTCTATGAAAGAGGAATTGGCAAAGATCGGCATCGACAAAGTCTCCGGCATCTTCCTTGATATCGGCGTCTCCAGTCCGCAGATTGATGATCCGGAACGCGGATTTTCTTTCCGCTTTGACGGTCCTCTGGACATGCGCATGGACACGAGCGCGGGAGAAACGGCAGCCGAATGGATTGCCCGCGCCGATGCGGCCGAGATGGCCAAGGTATTTAAGGACCTCGGAGAAGAACGTTTCGCCATGAAGGCCGCTAAGGCCATTGAGAAGGTGCGTACCAAAGAACCGATTCTGCGCACTAAGCAGCTTGCGGACTTAATTGCCGCTACGCTCCCGCGCAACAAGAAAGACAGCGCCCAGCATCCGGCAACACGTATTTTCCAGGCGATCCGTATTCATGTGAATCAAGAGCTCGAGCAGCTTAAACGCGCACTCGAGTCTGCCGGCTCTCTGCTGCTTCCGGGCGGTGTCTTAGCGGTCATTTCCTTCCATTCGCTGGAAGACCGCATCGTTAAGAAATTCTTTGAAGCTGCGGCCAACCCGGCCTCCTGTATCGACCCGCGTCTGCCGCTTCTGCCTTCGCAGCTGCCGCAGCCGCTGTTTAATCGTGCCGTACGCATCCTGCCCTCGGAAAAAGAATGCGAGGAAAATCCTCGCGCCAGAAGTTCCGTGCTTCGCGGCGCATCCCGGACGGATGCTCCGTGGCCTGAACAGGGAGTGCAGGTATGAATGAGTTCCGCTTCCTGGTCGGGATGATTGTGATCTTGGAGCTGGTCCTTTTTGCATGCGGACTTAAAGTCGTAGAGAACCGCCACAACGCCCGAAAGCTGTTCATCGAGCTCGAACATGAGCAGCAGATCCATCATTCTTTGATGGACGAAAGGGCTCGCCTCAAACTTGAAATCTCCAACCTGGAGCAAATCCGTCAAGTCGAAGCCCGCGCGAAAGAAGGCGGCTTGGCCCCTGCTGAGAACGGTCGCGTGATTATCTTGGATAAGAACGCCGTCTCTTCCGGAGCTCAAAAATGAGAATCAGGCAGTGGCTCAGAGATGCATGGGACAACGTCTTCATGCCGACGGAAGAAAAACGCGGTGACGATGACAGCGTTAAGGACCTCCTGCGCCTGAAAATCAAGCCTGGCCGAAGCAAGTTTGTTTATTTCATGCTGCTTTTGTGCTTTACCGCGCTCGGCGTCCGCATCGGCTGGCTTCAGCTTGGTTTTAATACGGAATTCCTGCAGAAGCAGGGTGCGATGCGTTTCCAGCGCACGATCGAAGTGCCTGCGATGCGCGGTCAGATTTATGACCGCAACGGAACGCTGCTGGCAACGAGCGTGACCGCCAAAGCCCTTTGGATTATTCCTCAGGACGTTAAGATTACGACTTCTCAGCTCAAAGAAATTGCTAAGACGCTGGATGTCCCGGTCTCCGAGCTTAGGAAAAAATTTAACTCCAAACGTACCTTCGTCTACTTGAAGCGTCAGGTTCCGATTGAAACGGCCGAGAAGGTGCTGGATATGAAAATTCCGGGCCTGCACTCCACCCGAGAATTCCTGCGCAGCTACCCGGACGGCGAAGCGGCTGCTCAGATCGTCGGTCTGACCGGTTTGGACGGAAACGGTATTGAAGGCATTGAACTGGCTGCGGAAAAACGCTTGGCCGGTAAACCCGGCTCACGCCGCGTGATGAAGGACCGGTTAGGCCGCATCGTGGAAGACGCTTGGCTCAAAGAGCCGATGAACGGCGAAAACATTACGCTGACGATCGACTCCCGCCTCCAGAACCTTGCTTATGAAGCCCTGGGTCGTCAGGTTGAGAATCTGAAAGCTAAAGGCGGCTCCATTGTGATTGCCGACCCGAAGACCGGTGATATTCTCGCGCTTGCGAACTACCCGAGTTTTGACCCGAACAATCGCGGCAAGATTTCGCGCACCGGCGTTCGCAACCGCGCCATTGTGGACACATATGAACCGGGTTCGACGATGAAGCCGTTCTCGGTTGCCGCTGGTCTCGAAGAAAAGAAAGTCACGCCGAATACGCTCTTCCAGATCGGACGCTCCATGTCTTTCGGCCGTCATTCGATCGGGGACTCTCACTACAGTAAAGAGCTGACGGTTTCCGGCATCATTCAGCAGTCGAGCAACATCGGTACGTCTAAAGTGGCGCTCCTGATGACGCCGCAGGTCATGTGGTCTTACTACGACAAGCTCGGTTTCGGCCACTCGCCGCAGATCGGCTTCCCGGGTGCGGTGGCCGGCCGTCTGCGTCCTGCAAAGAACTGGCGTCCGATCGAGCAGGCGACTATGTCCTACGGTCACGGCGTCACGGTTTCTCTGCTTCAGCAAGTCCGTGCCTACACGGTGTTTGCACGTGACGGGGACATGATTGAGCTCTCTATTTACAAAGATCGTGCTTACCGTGAACCGCAGCGGGTCTACAGTGCCAAAACCGCCGGTCAGATGCGTGACATGCTCGCGAAAGTAGTAGAAAAGGGCGGAACCGGTTTCAGAGCTCGCGTTGAAGGCTACACCGCTGCCGGTAAAACCGGTACGGCTTACAAGGTCGAAGGCGGCCAGTACGTGAGAAAGTACGTTGCTGGCTTTGCGGGTTACGCACCGGCACACAATCCCCAGATTGTGGTGGGCATTATGATCGATGAACCGATGATCGGTAAACACTTCGGTTCGACGGCTGCCGCACCGCTTTTCTCCGAGATGGTCTCGAAGACGCTGCGTCTGATGGCGGTCAACCCGGATCGCCCCGAAGACTTTATGGTGACTAAGAACGATAAGAAGCCTGCCAAAGCTAAGGCGCAGCCCGCGAAGACTCATGCATTGAAAGAATCGAACCGCGCCCGCGCGAGGGCGCCGTCAAGGACAAATTTGAAATCAGCCAAAGAAGATCACGTAATAAAGGGGAAGACCAATGGTTGATGCCGTAGCTGTTGCCGCCGAGATTAAGCGATTCGCTCCCGCGGGAGCGGCTTTGCTTTTAGACAGTCGGAAAATCCGCAAAGGCGATGTGTTTTTTGCAGTGAAGGGCGTGCACACCGACGGCCGGGCTTTTATTGAAAAAGCCTGCGGCGCCGGCGCTTCCTGCGTGGTTGCTGAAAAAGGCGATATCGGCCCGTGCTCGGTGCCCGTCATCGAAATAGACAACCTTTATCGCGCTCTCGGTCCGATTGCGGCTGCCTACTACGGCAATTCGACCGCTCAGATGATCGGAATCGCCGTGACAGGCACCAACGGCAAAACCACGACCGCCAACTGGATCGCCGATCTGATGAATCGACTCGGAACACCGTGTGCAAGCATCGGAACGTTAGGATGCACGCTGAACGGCATAGTCCTTCCGAGCGTGTCGATGACAACGCCTGATCCGCTCACGCTTCAGGCAAAGTTTGCCGAGCTGCTTAGCCGCGGTTGCAAAGCGTTTGCGATGGAAGCGAGTTCAATCGGCCTGGAACAGGGGCGCCTTGACGGAACCGAAATCAAAACAGCTGTATTTACGAACCTCACGCGAGACCACCTGGACTATCACGGAACGATGGAGAACTATCTCCGGGCTAAGGAGATCCTGTTCCGCTGGCCGACGGTTGCCTCCGCGGTGATTAATCAGTCCGGTGAGCCGGCTCAGCAGATTATGAAGACCGCTGAAGGCGCCGGAAAAGCAATCCTGACGGTCTCTGCCAAAGGAGATCAACCGGCATACCTGTCTGCCGAGAACATCCGCCATACCCGAGAGGGACTGGAATTTGAAGTCCGCTTTAAAGGAAATACGTTCCCGGTTGCAGCGCACTTTTTAGGCCTCTTTAACGTGGAGAACTTTCTCTGCACGGTGGGCGCAATGATTTCCGTCGGTTTTGAAATCGAAACGGTACTTAAAGAAGCCGCAAAACTCATGCCCCCGGCCGGGCGAATGCAGATCGTGCGCGATGATCACGGCCCAATCTTTGCCGTGGATTATTCCCACACACCGGATGCCGTGACCCAAGCGATTAAAGCCTTGGAGGGATTAGCCGAAGCACGCGGCGGACGCATTTGGATTGTTGTCGGCGCGGGCGGAGACCGAGATCACGGCAAGCGTCCTCTAATGGGACAGGCCGCGTGCGCTGCCGATGAAGTCGTTTTGACGTCGGATAACCCGAGAAGCGAAGATCCGAAAGAGATACTGAAACAAATTCAAGCAGGGACAACCAAACCCTGCACGGTTATTGAAGACCGCAGAAAAGCCATTGAATATGCCGCGGAACATGCCGCTGCCGATGATGTCATCCTCGTTGCCGGCAAAGGCCACGAAGATTATCAGGAAGTCAAAGGTGTTAAACACCACTTCTCTGACGTCGAAGAGACACGCGAAGCCCTGCGGAAACTAAGGAACAAAAATGAATGAAGCGTTAATGACGATCGGGGAATTTGCCGAGATGCTCGGCTCCGACATCCAGATCAAGGGTGCTCCGGGGATTAAATTTTCCTCCGTCAGTTTTGATTCGAGATCAGTCCGACCCAACGGGCTGTTTTTTGCTATTGAAGGAGAGCGGGACGGCCACGAGTTCGTGCAGGCCGCTTCCGATGCGGGCGCAGCGGCGGCGGTCGTGACGCACTTTGTACCGGTGAGCCTTCCTCAGGTTTTGGTGAAAGACACGCGCGAAGCGCTGCTGGACTCCGCTAAAAAATGGCGCTCGAAGTTCGACCTGCCCGTGATCGCGGTTGCCGGCTCAAACGGCAAGACAACCACGACGCAGATGGTTTTATCCATCATCAAAGAACGCTTCCAGAAAGGTGCCTGGGTCGGAACCGAAGGCAACTTGAACAATGAGCTTGGCGTCTCGCTGATGCTTTGGAAACTGCGTCCCGAACATCAGGCCGCGTGCTTTGAAGTCGGCATGAACCATATTGGCGAAATGCGTCCGCTCGTCTCGGCGATTGCGCCGACGATCGGCACAGTGACCAACACGATGCGCGATCATCAGGAGTTCCTGGCTTCCTTAGAAGAGACTGCCAAAGAAAACGGTGAAGTCTTTGCTCAGCTTCCGCGTCAGGGCGTAGCCGTCATCAATGCCGCCGATCCCTTTGCGGTTGAATGGCGCAAGATGGCCGGCAACAATCGCGTCGTGACGTTCGGAACGCCGGACAGTGATGTTTATGCCTGCGAAGTCGAAGGGACAGCATTCAGATTGGTGACGCCGATTGGCCAAATTGATATCGAACTCAAAGTACCCGGCAAGCACAACATTGTGAACGCCGTGAATGCGGCCGCCGTGCTTTTTGCGATGGGCCGCGATCTCTGCGATATCAAGAAGGGTTTGGAAAACTTTGAAGCCGTCAGCCACCGCGGCGAAGTCGTGACATTGGACGATGGCTCCGTAGTCATCGATGACAGCTATAACGCCAACCCGGACTCTATGAATGCCGCAGTCAATATGCTGAGCGAATACCAGCTGCCCAAGATTTTTGTCGCGGGCGACATGGGAGAACTCGGCGTTCAGAGTCCGCAGTTCCACAGGGAGTTAGGCGAATTTGTACGCCGCTGCGGTATTGAGAACTTCTTCTCCATCGGCAACCGCATGCTTGATGCCGTCGAAGGTTACGGCGAAGGTGCGCGTCACTTTGAAACACAGGAAGAACTGCTCGCTGCGCTGAAGGAAGAGATGGTCAAGGGTCCGCATGCCGTGCTCTTTAAGGCCTCGAATTTCATGAAGCTCTTCAAACTCGCGGACGAACTGGTCCGCACCTGGAACAAACAAGAAGAAAAAGAACCGAAGGAAAACTAAATGCTGCTCGCTCTGATTCAATGGCTGGCCGACTCGACTTCTTTAGGCTGGCTTCGCGTTTTTAACTATTTGACGCTGCGCGCCGTTTTAGCCGCACTTACTGCTTTCTTTATCGCCTTGGCATTAGGCCCGGCGGTAATTCGTGAACTGAGAAAACTCAAGGTCGGTCAGGCTGTTCGTCAGTACGGACCGAAGAGCCATCTGGTCAAAGAAGGCACGCCGACCATGGGCGGCATCCTTATCTTGATTGCCGTGGGTGCATCGACGATCCTGTGGATGGACCTCAGCAACCGCTTTGTCTGGGTGGTGCTTTTTGTGACGTTAAGCTTCGGCGCCATCGGCTGGGTCGATGACTACCGAAAGGTAGTCCATCACGATCCCGAGGGCATGAAGTCCAGAGAAAAGTTCTTCTGGCAATCGCTTGTCGGCGTCATTGCCTCCGTCTACTTGGCTTTCTCTGTTGCGGCGCCGGGCAATGAACACATCTGGGGTTTGGTGCTTCAGTGGATGGAGAGCGGTTTTACCTCTATTCCTCTTCCGGAAAGAAGCAATCTGCTGATTCCGTTCTTTAAGAACGTATCGCTTCCGATCGGCATCTGGGGCTTTATCGTCCTCAGCTACTTCGTGATTGTGGGCACGAGCAACGCTGTGAACCTCACAGACGGTCTGGACGGCTTAGCCATTCTGCCGAGCGCTTTGGTCGGTATCGCTTTGGGCATCTTTGCCTACGTGGTCGGCCGTGTTGACTATGCCGCCTACCTCAACTTTCCGTATGTTCCGGGCGCTGGCGAAGTCGTCGTCGTAGGTGCCGCGCTCATCGGTGCAGGCCTAGGCTTCCTTTGGTACAACGCTTATCCGGCCCAGGTGTTTATGGGCGACGTGGGCGCTTTGGCGCTTGGCGGTGCACTGGGTACGATGGCCATCATTACACGTCAGGAACTGGTTCTCTTCATCATGGGCGGCGTTTTCGTGATGGAAACCCTCTCGGTGATTCTCCAAGTCTCGTACTTCAAGATTACGCACGGAAAGCGCATCTTCCTTATGACACCGATCCACCATCATTTTGAAATGAAGGGATGGAAGGAAACTCAGGTCGTCGTTCGTTTTTGGATCATCACCATTGTTTTGGTGCTGATCGGTCTGTCCACTCTGAAAATCAGGTAATCCATCATGTCGGTCAGTCAGAAAGTATTGGTTCTCGGTTTAGGAGCTTCGGGTCGTACCGCGGCTCGCTTTTACGCATCCCGCGGTTTTGAGGTGCTTGCCGCCGATACCCGACCGCAGCCGCCGAGGCTGGATGAACTGCGGAAAGAAATTCCGAATCTGAAGTTCCTCGGCGGGGCCGTTTCTCCCGTGATAGTTGCTGAAGTCTCCGAAGTCATGATTTCTCCGGGCCTGTCCCCCGAGTACTCAGTCTTTGCGCCGGCAGTGAAAGAAGCAAAGCACCGCGGTATTGCTGTCGTTGGAGAGATCGAGCTTTTTGCCCGTGAGCTGAAAAAACTCAAAGCTGAGACAGGCTACGCGCCCAAGATCATCGGCATTACCGGTACCAACGGCAAAACCACGACCACCATGCTTTCAACGGCCATCATCGCAGAGGCCGGCAAATCCGTTGTTGCGGCAGGCAATGTCGGCCCGAACGCCTTGGGCGAGCTGGAAAAACACCGCCAAGTCGGAACACTGCCTGACTTTTGGGTTTTGGAACTGTCGAGTTTCCAGCTCGAAACCACGGAAAGTCTGCACTGCGACAGCGCGGCGCTGCTCAACATCACCGAAGACCATATCGATTGGCACGGCTCGATGGAAAAGTACGCCGCAGCGAAACGAAAGATTTTTTCTGCCGATACCGTTCGTGTGCTCAACCGCGAAGATCCAGGCTCGATGCTTTCTGCCGAAGGCGTTCCGTCCGATTTAGTGCATACCTTCGGATCCGATGCGCCTAAGAAGATCGGAGACTTCGGAATCTCTGACGTCGGCGCGCTGGTCTGGCTATCCGGCTGCATTGCTTCGGCTTCCCCGGAATTACTGATTCCGGTGAACGCGCTCAGAATCCGCGGTCTGCATAACGCTATGAACGCAATGGCCGCGACCGCACTGACGCTCGCCGTCGGAATTCCGCTTGACTCTATCCTGCGCATGCTGCGTGAGTACAAGGGTGAGCCGCACCGCGTTCAGCTCATTCTCAGGGCCTCTGACATCGATTACGTCGATGATTCCAAAGGCACCAATGTCGGCGCTGTTGCCGCCGCCTTGGCCGGATTCGGTCCGAAGAAAGTCGTTCTGATTCTCGGCGGTGACGGCAAGGGACAGGATTTTGCGCCGCTCAAGGCTCCGATCGAAACGCACGCCAAGGGCGCCGTTTTCATCGGACGTGATGCTCCGCTGATTGAAAAAGAAGTCGACTATCCGGGGCTTCTGAAAGCTCATGCCAAAACCATGGCAGAAGCGGTTAGAGAAGCCCGTGCGATGGCTAAGCCCGGTGACACGATTCTGCTTTCTCCGGCTTGCGCAAGCTGGGATATGTTTAAGGATTACGCCGATCGTTCTGCGCAGTTTGTCGCTGCTGCGAAAGAAATCGCTGAAGAGGAAGGCCAGCTGTGCTGATCAGACGACGTAAGAAAGAAGACGCCGACGATATCGTCACACGTGTCGGCGACTACAACAACGCCGCCGCGCTGAACTACGAGCCGCGGGATATCGGTCCGGTACCTCCGGATTACGGTGTTTTGTTCGTCGTTTTCTCTTTGATGCTTCTCGGCTGTCTGATGGTGTTTTCGGCTTCTATTTCGTTAGGAGACTCTCCAAAGTACCACATCAGCGAGCATTACTTCTTTGTCCGTCACGTGATTTCGCTTGTGGTGGCGCTCTTCGGCGCCTATATTGTTTGGCATATTCCGATGAAGGCCTGGAAGAAGATGGCGTTCCCGTTCTTCCTATTCGGGCTCTTCCTGCTCGGCGCTGTGTTTATTCCGGGCATCGGTAAGTCGACGAACGGTGCCTGCCGCTGGATCCCGCTCGGGTTGTTTAATCTTCAGGTGACGGAAGTCATGAAGATTGCCGTGCTGATTTATGCGGCCGACTTTACCGTGCGTAAACAAAATTACATGCACAGCGTGAAGAAGGGTCTTCTGCCGATGCTGCTTGTGATGGGGCTCGTGGGCTTCCTCGTACTGAAGGAGCCCGACCTTGGTGCCTATGTCATGATGCTGGCCATTTCTATGGGCATTCTGTTTCTAGGCGGCATTAACCTGACGGTTTTCATCATGGTGCTGGTCGGCGTTCTGGGGCTGTTGGTCTTCATGATCTTTGCGGCAAGCTGGCGAGCGGCGCGTTTCTTTGCTTACCTGGATCCTTGGGAAATCTCGAACGCTCAGGGCAAGGCTTATCAGCTCTCCCATTCGCTGATTGCCTTCGGACGAGGCGAAAGCTGGGGCGTCGGCTTAGGCGACGCGATTGAAAAGCAGCACTATCTGCCGGAGGCTCATACCGACTTTATTCTCGCAATTGTGGGCGAGGAACTGGGCTTTGCCGGTGTGATGCTGATCCTGGTTCTCCTTTTCTGGCTGGTCAAACGAGCCATCGAAATCGGAAGAACCGCTATTCATTTGGAACATATTTTCTCCGGACTGGTCGCCGAGGGGATCGGTATCTGGATCGGAGTTCAGACTTTTATTAACGTCGGCGTGGCGAGCGGTTTGCTCCCGACAAAAGGCCTGACCCTTCCGTTCATCAGTTTCGGAGGTTCGGCAATTATGGCTGTCACGGCGGCTGTGGCCATTCTTCTTAGAGTTGACTATGAGAATAAGGTCACCATGAAGGGAGGAAAAGTATGAGTAAGCATTTAGTGATTGCGGCTGCCGGTACCGGCGGTCACGTCATGCCCGGAGTGGCGGTCGCAAAAATTTTGATTTCCCTCGGGTGGACCGTCTCCTGGATCGGCACCGAACAGGGAATGGAGCGCCGCATTGTCGAGCGCCAGAAGATCCCTTTTACGGCTCTGGACTTTCAGGGGCTGAGAGGCAAGGGCCTGAAGACCATGCTCTTCGGTGGCTTTAAGCTCCTGAAGTGCATAGCTCAGAGCCGAACGATTTTGACTAAAAAGCATGCGGATGCCGTGTTTTCAACCGGCGGATATATCGCCGTGCCGGTTTGCTTGGCGGCTGGTCTTAAAGGTATTCCGTATGTTCTGATGAACAGCGACGCGGATCCTTTGCTTTCGATCAAGATGGTGCAGGGCAACGCCGCCGGCGTGATGTGCGGTTTTGACGGGAAAGCGGCTAAGCTTGCCGGTGATAAAGGCGTCGTGACCGGAAACCCGGTCCGCAAAGAAATCCTGGCGATTCCTGCGCCCGAAGAGCGTTATCAGGGCAGAGAAGGCCGATTAAAACTGCTGATCTTCGGCGGCTCTTTAGGCGCCCAAGTGTTTAATCAGAATGTCCCGTCCTTGATCGCCGCACTTCCGCCGGAAAAGCGTCCTGAGGTCATTCATCAGTGCGGCATGAAAGCCGTGGAAGAGGTTAAGGCAAGCTATGCCGCGCTGGGCATCGAAGCCCAAGTCGTGCCGTTCATTGAAGACATGGCGGCTGCCTATGTTTGGGCCGACGTCGTTCTGGCTCGAGCCGGGGCAATTTCCGTGAGCGAGCTGACTGCCGCCGGAGTGCCGTCCATTCTGGTTCCGCTGGTCACGAAGACGACCTCCCATCAAGTCGGAAACGCCAAATACATGCAGGAGGCAGGAGCCGCTATCTATTTGCCCCAAAGTGAGCTGACTACAGGTAAACTCACTGCGCTTTTAGAAGGCCTCAACCGAGAAGAACTGCTTGAGATGGCAAAAAAGGCAAAGGCGCTCGGCAAGCCCGATGCGGCCGCCACGGTTGCGGACTTTATTGAATACGTATCGAACAAGGAATAAGAGTGAAATTCGCAATTAAGAAAATACATTTTGTGGGTATCGGCGGAACCGGTATGAACGGTATTGCCGAAGTGCTGATTAACCTCGGTTACCACGTTTCCGGTTCGGACTTAAAAGAAAACGCCGCGGTCGAGCATTTGCGCTCGATCGGCGCCGAAATTTTTATCGGCCATGACGCATCCAATGTCGGAGATGCCGGCGTGGTTGTGACCTCTACTGCGGTTCACGCAGACAACCCTGAAGTAGTTGAGGCAAAGAACAGAAATATTCCGGTGGTGCCACGCGCCATCATGCTCGCCGAGCTCATGCGTCTGCGTCAGGGCATCGCTGTTGCCGGAACACACGGCAAAACGACGACAACCTCTCTCATTACAAGCATTCTCGAAAGAGGCGGTCTGGACCCGACGTTTGTGATCGGCGGACGCTTAAATGCTGCCGGCTCCAACGCCAAACTCGGACAAGGTCTGTATATCGTAGCGGAAGCCGATGAGTCGGATGCTTCCTTCCTAAACTTGTCTCCGGTGATTTCTGTGGTTACCAACATTGATGAAGACCACATGGACACGTATGGGCACGATCTCAGAAATTTGAGAAAGGCCTTTACAGACTTCATTCAGAGACTGCCCTTCTACGGGCGCGCTGTCATGTGCATCGAAAGCGAAAACGTTCGCGCCATCCTGCCGAAGATCACTAAACCGATTCTGACTTATGGCTTCAGAGAAGATGCTCAGATCCGTGCAGAAAACATCCGCGCGGACGGAACGCAGATGCACTTTACGCTGGTGCGCGACGGTGCTGCTCCGGGAGAGATCACGGTGAACCTTCCCGGTGTTCACAACGTTCTGAACTCTCTGGCAGCGATCGGCGTCGCGCTGACGCTGGACGTTCCGATGGAAGCCATCAAAGAAGCACTCGCAACCTTTAAGGGCGTGGGCCGCCGCTTTGCCGTATGGGGTGAAGCTCAGAGCCTTAAGGGAGAAAAGTTCCTGGTTGTAGATGACTACGGTCATCATCCGACGGAAATGGCCGCGACAATTGCTGCCGCGCGCGGGGCTTATCCTGACAGAAGACTGCTTGTCGCATTCCAGCCGCACCGCTACACCCGTACGCGCGACTGCTTTGAAGATTTGGTTCGAGTGCTTTCTAATGCGGATGCACTGGTGCTTGAAGCCGTTTATCCGGCCGGCGAAGAAAAAATCTTCGGCGCTGACAGCCGCAGTCTTTGCCGCTCGATCCGTTTAACCGGAAAAGTCGAACCGCTGTTTGCGGGCAATACGGATGAAGTTATGGAACTCATTAATAACAACGTCAAAGAAGGCGACGTTGTTCTCGTCATGGGTGCAGGAAACATCGGAGAGGTTCCGGGCAAACTCATGAAACAAGGAAAGTAAAGAATGAAAAGCGTAGATGTAAAGGATCTTGGAAAAATCGCCGTCGTCATGGGCGGATCTTCCGGAGAACGTGAAGTTTCTTTGATGAGCGGAAGCGGCGTGCTCAAGGCACTGCAAAGCGTTGGTGCCGATGTGGTTAAGTTCGATCCGGCAGAGCAGCCTTTATCCGATTTGGCCGGTATCGACCGCGCTTTTCTGATTTTGCACGGAAAGGGCGGAGAGGACGGCGTCATTCAGGGCGTGATGGAATTCCTGAAGATTCCTTACACCGGAAGCGGCGTACAGGCGAGCGCCATCGGTATTGATAAGGAAATGACCAAAGCCGTCTGGGAAGCTCAAGGCATTCCGGTTCCTCGCGGTATGGTGTTAAGAAACGAGACGGACTGCGAAGAGGCTCATCGCCGTTTCAACGGAAACCTCGTGATTAAGCCGAGCAAAGAAGGCTCGAGCTTGGGGCTCTACAAACTTAAAAATGCGACCTTGGATCAGGTCAAAGAAGCCTTTGCTAAGTCTCAGGAAGCCGGCATGACCGTACTTGCCGAAGAGTACGTGTTCGGCCGCGAGCTTACTGTTGCCGTTTTAGATATGGGCGAAGGTCTCAAAGCTTTCCCGATCATTGAAATTAAGGCTCCGGACGGAGACTATGACTTTGAACACAAGTATTTCTCCGACGAGACCGTCTATGTGTGCCCGGCCGAAGTGCCTGAGAACGTAACCGAAAAGATTAAGGCCGTTGTTGAGAAAGCCGCTTTGGCCGTCGGCGCCGACGCTTGGAGCCGTATTGACGTGATACTGCGTGGTGACGGCAGCTTTGTGCTGCTTGAAATCAACACCGCGCCCGGCATGACGCCGCACTCTTTGGTGCCGCTCGCCGCGAGAACCTGCGGTATTTCGTATGAAGAACTCGTTAAACAAGTCGCGGCACGCGCTTCTTTGAAGGGTTAAGGGATGAGACGTTGGAGCGCGTCAACTTTTTCGCTTTTTGCCGATGTTTTCGGAGTGCTGTTTATTCTCCTGATTCTGACATCGGCGGTTTACTGGTTTGTTCAGCGGCCGGTATTTTTGTTGAAAGGAGTTGACGTTCAGGTTGAAGGCAATAAAGACGCGATAAACGTCAAGGATGTTGCGCAGGTGCTCGACGGTCATATCCACGGGAATTACTTCACCGCGGATTTGTCCGAGATCGCCGATCAGTTTAAGCGCATTCCTTGGGTAAGAGACGTTTCGATCGGCCGCGTATGGCCGAATCAGCTTCAAGCAACGCTTTACCTCCACCATCCGATCGCCGTATGGGGCGACGAAAAGCTGCTCGCCGAGGACGGCACGCTCTTTGTCGCGAACCAGGAAATTGCGGAGAGCAAAGGTGCGCTTCCGAAAATCTTCGGACCCGTTGACCGCCGCATGGAAATCTATAAACAGTACCAGGCTTTTGAAGATACCTGCAGAAAGCTTGGATATGATGTAACTTCATTAACTTATTCCGAATATTCCGGCTGGACACTGCATTTCAAGCGTCCTGAAGGCAAGGTGATCAAACTGGTTCTCAAGAAGGGCGAAAACTCTGCCCAGATGGACGAACGTTTAATCAAAATCATCGAATCTCTGCCGGCCATTTCCGCGCAAATCGGCGCGGAACCGACAGAGTTAGATGCGCGCTATGAAAAAGGGATTGCAGTGTTGAAGCCGGCACCGGAAGAAGAGACCGTTTCTCCTGAAGACACTGTTCAGGATACCGGGGATAAAAAGAATGGCAGATAAATCAAACGATTTGTTGGTGGGCTTGGACATCGGGTCATCAAAGGTTGTGTGTATGATCGCGTCTCCGGTCAGTTCAAGCACTTTTAAGATCGAGGGCCTCGGAGAGTGCAAGAGCGAGGGCATTGAGCAAGGTGGAGTCGTCGATATCAATCAGGCGGTTGATTGTGTCCGCGCGGCAGTAGAAGAAGCTGAAAAAACCGCGAATACAACCGTTAAAACCGTTGCGGCCGGTATTTCCGGCCCGCACATCCGTACGGATAACTGCATTCAGCAGACGATTGTGGGCTCGGGCGAAATCGAACAGAAGGACATTGACGACCTTCTGAATACAGCCATGTCGGTGACTTTGCCGCCGTCGATGCGCTATCTCGACGTGATTCCTCAGGAATACTCCGTCGACTACGCACGCCGTATTCGTACGCCGATCGGTATGGAGGGCAAGAAACTCGAAGGCAGTCTGCACGTCGTGACTGCGCAGAGCGCTCAGTGCCTGTTCCTCAATAAAGTCATCCGCAGAACCGGTCTGGAACTGATTGACAGCCAGTTGATTTTTAATCCTCTGGCAGCTGCGTCCGCCGTGCTTCGTCCGGAAGAAATCGATTTAGGGGTTGCGCTGATTGATATCGGATCTGATTTGAGCGATGTAGCGGTGTTTTTTGATAAGGCGGTGCAGTACTCCGCGGTTCATCCGATGGGCGGTCAGCAGATCACCGATGAGATTTCAATTAAGACACACCTCTCTCAAGAAGCGGCCGAAAAGCTGAAGCTGCAGATGGGACAGGTCCGTTACGACGCTAGAAAGGATAAAGACAGTTTTATTCGTCTTCCGACGGCGCCGGGGTACAGTGATGACGGCGGAAGGATCTTGAGCAAACAAGCGCTTTCTGCGATTATTGACGTCAAAGTTCAGGATATTCTCGAAAAGATTTACTACCGTATTCGCGACAAGAGCCTTCACACGCAGCTGGGCTATGGAGTGGTGCTCACGGGAGGCGGGGCTACGCTTCCGGGCATCCAGAGAATGGCTAAAGAAGTGTTTAGCTCCCATATGGCCGGACGCGAGATTAACGTGCGTCTCGGACGTCCTCTAGTAAATTACGAGACTTCGGAATTTGTTCCGCCCGAGCTTTACAACACGGAGAGTTTCCCTAAGCAGTTTGCCGGGTACTCAACTCCTCAGCACGCGGCGGTTTTAGGCTACCTTTGCCAGTTAAACCAGAAGTTCTGGGCGCAGGGATCCAACATTGGATCCAAACGCAAACTGAAGAGCATTGGTGGAGTAATTAAACAGTGGATTTTCGGAAATTTCTAAAGATCAGCATAGTGCAGGACGGCTTGAGCAGAAAAAAGGGCAGAAACACACAGCGACCAATCTCCTCAGACTGAAAATAAAAGCTGAACCCACGGAATTTTTTGAATTTTCCTCGCAGAAAAAAACGATTGAATTTAGAATTAACCAACTTGGCAGATCGAATGTCTCGAGATGCGTAATGGAGATAAAGTAGTTGATGGAAAAGGCATTTGAACCCTACGTGGACGGTTCTACCAACACCGTGATTAAAGTTGTAGGAGTAGGCGGTGCGGGCGGCAACGCTCTCAATACGATGGTGACCAAACTGACGGATTGCCAAGTTGAGTTCATCGCCGCGAACACGGACAGGCAAGCTCTGACTCGCTCTCTCGCTTCAGAAAAGATTTCTCTCGGCAGAACGGGGCTTGGCGCCGGAGCTCGTCCGGAAGTCGGTTTCCAAGCTGCTAATGACGCCAGGGAAGAGATTGCCGAGAAACTTCGCGGCGCCGACATGGTCTTCATTACGGCCGGTATGGGGGGCGGTACAGGTACCGGTGCTTCCCCCGTGATTGCCGAAGTGGCTCAGGAACTGGGTATTTTGACGGTTGCCGTAGTGACAAAGCCCTTCTCCTTTGAAGGCGGCAAACGCATGAGAAATGCCGAGCTCGGTTTAAACCAGCTCAAAAACCGCGTCCACTCTCTGATCGTTATTCTCAACGACAAGCTCGAAGAAGAACTCGGAGAAGACGCCACGATGCGCGAATGCTTTGAAAAAGCCGACGAAGTGCTTTTCAATGCTTGCGCAGGCATCGCCGAATTGATTCAGAAGGTTGGTCAGATCAACCTGGACTTCGAAGACGTCAGAACGGTTATGGGTACCCGCGGTACCGCCATGATGGGTTCCGGCGAAGCCGAAGGTCCCGATCGTGCCGTTACGGCTGCCTCCATGGCCGTTACCTGCCCGCTGCTTGAAGGCGTTGAACTTCGCGGTGCTAAGGGGCTGTTGGTTAACATCACGGCTCAGGAAGGCATCCGCATGTCTGAAGTCCGTTCTGCTATGGAAACCATCAAGAACTACGCCGACAGCGATGCCCTTATCGTCTTCGGTACGGTTTATGACGACAGCATGGGCGACAAAGTTCGCGTTACCGTTATCGCCACCGGTCTGGACCAGAACGGCACCGATGACTCCATCGTTAAGACAAGCTTCGTGAACGGTAAACCTGCCGTCGATAATCCGTCCAACCTGTGGCAGCCTTCCGGCTCCGCTCCGGATTCTCTGCCGAATGATTTGTTCGGCAACGTCGACGCACCTGCCAAACCTAAGGTTCACGCTTCTGCCGCTCCGCGTACAGCTTCTTCTTTTGCTCAGCCGCAGACGCATAGCACTGCAGCACCGACCCACACAGCAGCTCCCGCCGCTCCGGCTGCAAAGCCTGAAGTCAAGGCTGAAGAAGTTAAGACGGAAGTCAATCCTTTCGGAACTTATACACCGCAGCCTCAGAAAAAGGCTGAGCCGGCTCCTGCTCCAAAGGCTGAACCAAAAGAACTTCAGTCCGAAGCCATCAATCCGTTCGACCAGGCTTTCAGTCGCCCGATCGCAACGCCTGATGCCGGCGGTTTCGAAGGCCCGAAAGACAACACGATTTTCGGCAACTTCCACGCCAGCAACAACATCCGTCCTGCCAGCGACGTGTTCGCAACCCTGAATCCTCAGGCCGGCAACGGCAATGACAGCGGTCTGTGGACGGCCAATCAGCACAACGGTGCACCTGAGGCTAAAGGTCAGCGCGCAGCTGAAGCCAAGGCTGAAGATGAAAAACCGCGTTTCGAATATGGCATCCCCGCTTTCCTGCGCAAGAAGAACTAAGGTTTGGCCGCATCTATGATCAAACAGAGAACGCTTAAGAAGGTCTTCTCCACTGTCGGTATCGGCTTGCACTCCGGCCGCAAAGTTCGTCTGACTCTGCGTCCGGCACCTCCAGATACCGGTCTGGTGTTTACTCGAATCGATTTAAAGCCGCCCGTTGCCATTAAGGCCGAGCCTGAACGTGTCAACGACACGCGCATGGCGACGACTTTGGATAAAGACGGAGCCCGCATTGCGACGATCGAGCATTTGATGAGTGCGCTCTCTGGCTTGGCAATCGACAACTGCTACATCGATGTCGATGCGCCTGAGATCCCCATCATGGACGGCTCCGGTTCAACGTTTGTCTTTTTGATCAGAGCGGCCGGTATCGAAGAACAGGATACACCGAGAAAGTTTGTCCGCGTCAAGAAGAATGTCTCCATCCACGTCGGAGACAAGTGGGCTTCTCTTGAACCTTATGACGGCTACAAACTGTCTTTTGCGATTGATTTCGGTCATCCGGCTATTGATGAAACGGCCCAGTTTGTTGAAGTTGACTTTAATAAGGAAAACTACATCGAAAGCGTCTCTCACGCCCGCACCTTCGGGTTTGTGAACGACTTAGAGATGCTCTGGGGCATGGGCTTGGCACAAGGCGGAACATTAGACAATGCGATTGTTCTCGATGACTTCCATGTGTTAAATCCCGACGGTCTGCGTTCTCAGGACGAGTTCGCAAAACACAAGCTCTTGGATGCCATGGGCGACCTGTACGTTTTGGGTCATCCGCTGGTGGCGCACTACCGCGCCTTCAAGTCCGGTCATGAAATCAACAACAAACTTCTCCGCGCGCTTTTAGCAAATCCGGAAAACTGGGAGTTTGTTGAATATCAGGACGAACACACTGCTCCGAAGGCCTTTACCGAAGCGGTAAAAGAACCTTCGAACTAAGAAAAGAAAACTTCTTGTTTTTGCCCGCGCTAGCCGCGGGCTTTTTCTTACCTGCGGCCGGGACCTTGATGTTCTTCCAAGGTAGCGGCAAGTTTGGCCATTGCTTCCTTTAAAGGTGAGCTCTCCGGCAGGCGCTCCGATAACTCTTTAGCGCCTTCTACAGCTCCGGGACCGCCGATTGCGGGGCCGCTTTCCGTGAAGAGGAAGGGCTGCGGATGCAGACCGCATCGATCGATAACGGGTTTGACTTTCATGGCGCCGAAGCCTTTTTCAGCGAGGGCTTTTTCGACCGAGGGCTGGAACATGGTAAAGCGGCGGACAAAAAGCGGATTGGGCAGGCCGATTTCCAAGAGCAGCACTTCTTTGATCAGATCGCGAGGATCTTCATCCGGATCGATGTCGTAGGGGTTCTCGTCTTTGATGCGAACCTGCTGAACGGTGATTCTGAGACAGTCTGGTGTGACCGAAGCTCCGAGTTTGTAGCCTTGGCAGACGGGATCAATCACTGCAGCAAGGCGCTTTGCTAATTTTAAGAATCCGAAATGCTTAGCCAAGGAGCCCTTTTGAAGGACTTTGGAGATCGGTTTTTGTGCAGATCGCGGGTACATTTCAGATCCAGGATAAATCAGACATAGCAGTGTTAAGTTAGCAAATTGAAGAAGCGAATTCAATTCCTCACCTGATTGAGCTACAGAAGCGTCACGCTTTGTATGCAACTTGTAAAAGGACGGGCAAAAACTGTTTAGTGTTGTAAAATCAGTGAGTTTCAAAATTGGCAAGGTGTAACTGCCAATGGGAGGCGTTGTGCCTCCGTTTTTATTAAGAGAAAGAATTAATGGCCAGTTTCCTGACAAAAATTTTTGGTAGCCGCAACGACCGACTGATTAAACAGTATCGCCGTAAAGTTGCTGTGATTAATAAACTTGAGCCCGAAATCAAGGCATTGAGCGACGAACAGCTCAAAGCCAAGACGGCTGAATTCCGTCAGCGTTTAGCCGACGGCGCTTCCTTGGACTCTCTCCTGCCGGAAGCATTCGCCGTTGTGCGTGAGGCAAGTTTCCGTGTTCTCGGTATGCGCCACTTTGACGTGCAGTTAATCGGCGGTATGGTCTTAAACGACGGCAAGATCGCTGAAATGCGTACCGGTGAAGGTAAAACTTTGACTGCAACATTAGCGGTTTATCTCAACGCATTGCCCGGCAAAGGCGCGCACGTTGTGACGGTGAACGATTACTTGGCCAGCCGTGACGCGGCTTGGATGGGTAAGGTTTACAACTTCCTCGGAATGACTGTCGGAACGATTCTTTCCAACCAGCCGAACGATCAGAAACAGGCTGCTTACGCCGCTGATATTACTTACGGTACGAACAACGAATTCGGCTTCGACTACCTCCGCGACAACATGGAGTATGAGACCGGCGCTCGCCGCCAGAGAGGTCTGTTCTTCGCGATCGTGGACGAAGTGGACTCCATTTTGATTGACGAGGCCAGAACTCCGCTGATTATTTCCGGTCCTGCCGAAGGCAGCACGGATATTTACGTTGCGATCGACAAGATTCCCGACATGCTGGTTCGCCAGAAACAGGAAAAGGGCGAAGGCGACTACTGGGTTGACGAAAAGCAGCACACAGTTCAGCTTTCCGAAGCCGGTCACGAGAAAGTCGAAAAGATCATGGTCGATATGGGGCTGCTGCCTGCCGGCCAGAGCTTGTACTCTCCGTCAAACATCATGCTGCTGCACTACTTGAATGCAGCACTTCGCGCGCATACGCTCTTTGTTAAAGACCAGCACTATGTCGTTCAGAACGGCGAAGTCATCATCGTTGATGAATTCACCGGCCGTTTGATGAAAGGACGCCGCTGGTCCGATGGTCTGCATCAGGCCGTTGAAGCCAAAGAAGGCGTTGAAATCCAGCAGGAAAACCAGACTTTCGCGTCTATTACCTTCCAGAACTACTTCCGCATGTATGAAAAGCTCTCCGGTATGACCGGTACGGCCGATACGGAAGCCTATGAATTCCAGGAAATTTACGGTCTTGAAACCGTTGTCATCCCGACCCATCGCATGATGATTCGTGATGACCAGCAGGATAAGGTCTATCGCACTGCGAAAGAAAAATACAAAGCCATCGTTGACGACGTCAAAGAGTGCTACGGCCGCGGTCAGCCGGTGCTTGTCGGTACGACCTCGATCGAAAACTCCGAGCTTATCAGCGACATGCTGACTAAAGCAGGCATCCCGCACAACGTGCTGAATGCTAAGCAGCATGAAAGAGAAGCTCAGATCGTTATGGAAGCCGGCCGTCCCGGTATGGTTACCATTGCGACCAACATGGCCGGGCGCGGTACCGACATCGTTTTAGGCGGCGGCATCAGCAAGGCTCTTGAGCAGATCGACAACGACGAAACCCTTTCTGACGAACAGAAGAAAGCTCAGAAAGAAGAAATCAAAGCGAAGTGGCAGGTTGACCACGATCGTGTCGTTGAACTCGGCGGTTTGAGAATTATCGGTTCCGAGCGTCACGAATCCCGCCGTATCGACAACCAGCTCCGTGGTCGTTCCGGTCGTCAGGGTGACGAGGGCGAAAGCCGTTTCTTCCTGTCGGTAGAAGATGATCTGATGCGTATTTTCGCAGGCGACCGTCTGGAAAACATGATGCGGACACTGAACGTGGACGAAGATACCCCCATCGAAAGCAAGGCACTGACCAAGATCATCGAGTCCTCTCAGCGCAAGGTAGAGGGACGGAACTTCAACATCCGTAAGAATGTCCTGAACTACGACGATGTTATGAACGCTCAGCGTGAGATCATCTACAAGCAGCGTGCACAGGTTCTTGACGGTGAGGATCTCCACGAGAGCATTCTCAAGATGATGGAGGAACTCATAACAGATACCGTAAACAAGTATCTCATTGACGAGGACGTTAAGGACGATTGGAACATTGTCGGCTTGAAGGATCACTTCCTCGGCTGGCTCATCGGCCCTGAGGATCTCACTTTTGAGGACGATGAGCTCCAGTCAGTAACAAAGGCTGACATCATCAGCGCTCTCAACGAAAAGGCAGCAGAGATCTATCAGGCTAAGGAAGAGGCTTACGGCTCGGAGGTTATGCGCGAACTCGAAAGAGTTATCCTCCTCAAGGTCGTTGATACCAAGTGGATGGCTCATATTGACGATATGGAAGAGCTTAAAAAGGGTATCGGTCTCCGTTCATACGGTCAGAAGAATCCTGTTATTGAGTACCGTTATGAGGGATTTGAAATGTTTGATGCTATGGTTGAAGCTATCCGCGAGGATACGATCCGTATGCTCCTTACTGTAAAGCTTCGCAAGAATGAAGCTCCTGAGCGCGAGCAGGTCGCAAAGCCTGACGCTCCGAATGCAGGTTCAGGTGACGGAAGTTTCAGCGAATCGACAAAGTCCGCGCGCAAGGTCGGCGATAACGACCCCTGTCCGTGTGGAAGCGGCAAAAAGTACAAGAAGTGCTGCAAGTTCAAGGACACAAACAACAAGTAAGAACTTTAGGCAATACCGCCAAAACGTCAGGTGCGCTTTGTGATATGTTGCCTTGAAAGCGGGCGGGCTTTAAGTCCGCCCGTTTATATTTCGCTTTCACTTGAACACGCTATGATTGAGGTGATGACATGAAGAAATTTATTTCGCTTTTGCTGTGCCTTTTTGTGCTGTGCAGCTGCGGAAAAGATGTTAAAACTTCGGCAAATGACGAACCTGTCGGCGATGTGACCGAGACGCAGACAGAGGTAACTTCCGAGCGGACAACAGAAGCTGTTAAAACCACGGAAACTGAGGAAGAACCCGTCACCTCGGCAGTTTCAACAGCTCCTCCGCGTTCGACAAGGATATATACAGGGTCAGTCGTGACGATTTTCAAAGGCCCGGGAGTCCT
>OGFF01001397.1_pt1 | contig 26016 bp, 25 predicted proteins | sample 1570751 | NCBI WGS metagenome assembly OGFF01 (sample SAMEA2581951, study PRJEB24529) | metagenome | biome: Human gut stool | place: China | collected 2011 | reverse complement strand
AAATACACGCTGGATTCAGAGTACCGCCGCGATGTGGACAAGGGCCTGCCCATCCATGTGCCGGTGAATTACTACCCGGACGATGATCCCACAAAGCCGCCGCTGTTCCGCTGGCGTGCCCACGCCCACCTGCTGTATGAGAACTGGCTGAACTACTATGTCTACCAGAACACCCCCTATGATCTGGGCGAGATCCAGCGCGTAAAGCACGAATAAATGCAAAAGAAAACCGGTATTGCGTCAAAATTGCGCGATACCGGTTTTTGTGCTATACTGTTCCTGCGGCCCTTCTCCATTCCCCTAACCGCGGAAAGGAGGTGAACCCCTTGGAAACTCTCTCTACATTTATCCAAACCGTTGCCGCGCAGGTAGTTGCCTACTATCTGTGTACATGGATCGACGGTAAGATCGGCAAGGGCAGCGAACACTAAAAGAAGCCCCCGGTACTGACACTACCGGGGGCTTCGTGTTTCGGCATGAACCCGATGGATTCAATCTCTCTACATTGCCTATCTTTAGTATATGCAGTTTTGGGCAAAAGTCAAGCGATGAAATGCAAATTATTTTTTACGCCTTACCGGCTTTTTCTTGCGCACGCTGTAGCCGAAGGTGCCCAGCTTTTTGCCCAGCGCCAGATATTCGCCGTGGCTGTAGACGATGAGCTTTGCCTTGTCGAGGCAGAGCTTACCGTTCTCGTCCAGCAGGCTCTCGTCCACGTCGCAGGCGACTACTTCGGCGAGGAAGAGGTCGTGGCTGCCCAGCGGGATGACCTGCGTGACCTTGCACTCGAGGTTGACGGGGCTTTCTTCGAGAATGGGGCAGTCCGTCAGCACCGAGCCGGGGGCAGAATGGAGTTTGCAGGCTGCGAATTTGTCAAAATCCCGGCCGCTCCTGACGCCGCACCAGTCCACCGACTTCACCAGTGCCTCGGTGGGCAGGTTGATGGCAAACTGGCCGCTCTCCCTGATGAGGTGGTGGCTGTACCGCTCGGGGCGGACGCTGATGGATACCATGCTGGGCTGGGTGCAGATGGTGCCGGTCCAGCCGATGGTGATGAGGTTGGGCTTGTCCAGCCCGCCGCAGGAGACCAGCACCGGCGGCTCCGGGTTCAGGAGGGTGCTGCCTTTCCAGCTCTGTTTGCTCATCCGTGATACTTCCTTTCGTAGGGAGCCCATGTGCGCTCGCTGATGATGTAGCGGGGGCGGGCCTTGGTCTCCATATAGATTTTGCCGACGTATTCGCCGATGACGCCCAGACACACCAGCTGGACGCCGCCCATGAAGCAGACGATGCAGATGGTGGAGGCCCAGCCCGCCACGGCGCTGCCCAGAACAGCCTGCACGATGGCCCAGATGACGCCGATGAAGCTGATGAGGCTGACCGCGATGCCTGCGCCGGTGATGAGGCGGATGGGCTTGTTCGACAGGCTGGTGATGCCGTCGAAGGCGAGGGCCAGCATCTTGCTGAGGGGATAGTGGCTCTCGCCGGCCAGACGTTCGTGGCGCTCGTAATAGACAGTGTCGCTGGGGTAGCCCACCAGCGGCACCATGCCCCGCAGGAAAATGTTCACCTCGCGGTAGTCGGCGAAGCTTTCCAGCACCCGGGTGCTGATGAGCCGGTAGTCGGCGTGATTGAAGACGATGTCTGCGCCCAGCGCGTTCATCACATGGTAGAAGCCCTCGGCGGTGAACCGCTTGAAGAAGGTGTCGGTGTCCCGGCGGCTGCGCACGCCGTAGACTACCTCGGCGCCGTCCAGATACTTTTTGACCATCTCATCCATGGCGTTGATGTCGTCCTGGCCGTCGCAGTCGATGGAGATGGTGATGTCGCAGCTGCCGCTGTGGAGCGCCTCCATCAGCCCGGCCAGCACGGCGTTCTGGTGGCCGCGGTTCCGGCTCTGGGAGATGCCGATGAAGTGCTCATCCTCAGAGGCGAACTTCTGGATGAGGGACCAGGTGGCATCGCGGGAGCCGTCGTTGACGAAGAGCACCCGGCTCTTCTCGCTGACAAGGCCCGCTGCGGCGAGGTCGTTTATCTTTTTCAGGAACATGGGGGCCGTGATGGGCAGCACCTGTTCTTCGTTGTAGCAGGGAATAACGATCCATAAAATCGGTTTGGACATGATGAAGTTCTCCTTCTATATAAAGCTCTCCCTCTGGGAGAGGCTGTTACAGCACCATGTGCCGCAGCGCGTCCGGTTCCAGCAGCTTGAAGCTGCTCTTATAGGTCTCGAGCAGGCCGTCCCGCTGCATCAGGCTCAGCTCCCGGGAGAGGGCGCTGCGGTCGCAGTTGAGGTAGTCGGCCAGCTGGATGCGGGAGTAGGGAATGGTGAAGGTGAGGCTGTGGTGAACCTCGGCCTCGCTGAGCAGGTAGGCGCACACCTTGGCCCGCAGGCTCTTGAGCAGCAGCAGGTCTACCCGGCGGGAGAGCAGGAAGTATTTGTCGCTGATGGTGCGCACAAGGTTCTGCAGCACCCGCTGGCGGGCCGGGTCGGCCCCGGGCAGCAGAAGCTTCTCGTAAGGCACCAGCAGCACCTCGCAGGGGGCCGAGGCCATCACCGTTACCGGGCTGGAAAGGCTCGAGCCGCCCAGCACGTCGCCGAACACACCGCCCGGCCCCATCTGGCTGATGGGCAGACGCGCCCCGCTGGCGGCGGGATGGTAGGCCTCGATGGCGCCGGAGAGCACCACGCCCACCCGGCGGTTCGACTGTCCGGCCAGTACGAGGGTCTCGCCCCGGCTGTAGGTGCGCAATACGGCCCCCACTTCGCCCAGCAGGACCCGGAGCGCTTCGGCTTCCAGCCCGGTGAACAGAGAGGTGGATTGTAACAGCGGAAGATAATTTTCCATACCCATTCCGTGAGGTTTTCCCCGGGCCCTCACCGCCCTTCTGCGATTCCGTTGCATGTGCAACGGTATTTTTTCTCTTATTATAGTAAACTTGAGGGCGTAAAGCAAATGGTTTTGCAAATTTTTTGCGGGAAAATTTCTCCCAATGAAAGTGAGGAACGAAATCCTATGAAAAAACTGACATCTCTGCTGCTGTCGCTGGTGCTGATGGTCAGCGTGCTGGCCTGCGGCGCATCGGCCAAGACGAGCAAAAAAGTGCGCATCGCCGGCCTGAAAGGCCCCACCACCATGGGCCTCGTCAACCTGCTGAGCATGGAGAAGGACGGCACTGCTTCCCTCGACTATGACCTGCAGCTCTACGGCGCAGCCGATGAGATCGTGCCGAAGCTCATCAAGGGCGAACTCGACATGGCCGCTATCCCGGCCAACCTCGCCGCGACCCTCTACCAGAAGACGAAAGGCGGCATCCAGGTCATGGCCGTCAACACGCTGGGCGTCCTCTACGTCGTGGAGAAGGGCAATACCGTCCACAGCTTTGCCGACCTCAAGGGCCGCACCATCCTTTCCACCGGCAAAGGCACGACGCCCGAGTACGTCCTGCGCTATCTGCTCAAGAAGAACGGCCTCGACCCCGACAAGGACGTGAAGATCGAATACTACAGCGAGGCTTCCGAGGTCACGGCCCAGATGGCCGCTGCCAGGAAGGATGCCATCGCCGTCCTGCCTCAGCCCTACGTCACCGCTGCCCAGATGAAGGACAGCGACCTCCGCGTCGTCCTCGACCTGACCCGCGAGTGGAACAAAGTCTGTGACACCCAGCTCATCACCGGCGTCACCGTGGTGCGCACCGAGTACGCAAAGCAGAACCCCGATGTCATCGCAGCTTTCCTGACCGACTACCAGAAGAGCGTCAAGGCGGCGAACGAGGACATCGACGGCACCGCCGCCCTCTGTGAGGAAGTCGGCGTGGTGGCCAAGGCTGCTATCGCCAAGAAGGCCCTGCCCAAGTGCAACATCGTTTACCGCAACGGTCAGGAGATGAAGAAAGACATCTCTGCTTACCTGCAGGTGCTCTACGATGCCTCTCCCGCCGCCGTGGGCGGCAAGCTGCCGGACGATAACTTCTACTACACCGAGCCGTCCGTCCTGCGCAAGGTCATGGCGGCTATCCGCAATTCCGCAAAGTAAGCTTTGAAACAAAGAAGGGGCTGCTGCACATCGTTTTAGCCGAAAGTGCAGCAGCCCCTTTCTTATGTCAGAAGGCCCGCGCCGATGCCGATGAGAGCCGGCAGCAGCCAGCCAAAGCCGAGGCTGCTCAGGGGCAGAGCGTTCATCAAGGTGGAGAGGGGGCCGAAGGGCAGGGCAGCAGGGATGCTCTGGATGGCCGTGAAGAGGATGCTCAGCCGCCAGACCGATGTCCGCTGGAACCGTCCGGGCAGGAACTCCACCACGATGAGGACGATGGCGATGGGGTAGATGGCGTTCAGCACCGGGACGGAAAGGCTCAGGATGTCCGCAAGGCCGATGTTCGCCAGCAGCATACTCACCAGCGCGAAGAAAGCCGCAATGGCGGGGTAGGGCAGCTGGGGCAGAAGCTCGTGGAAGTATTCGCCTACGCTGGCGATGAGGCCGACACAGGTGTTGAAGCAGGCGATGACGAAGATGGCGGCCAGAAGCACCTGTCCCACCCGGCCAAACAGGCCGTCGGCCAGTGCAGTCAGGACGGCGGCACCGGTGCCGCTGCCGGGGAAGGCCGCCCCCGAGATGCCGCCGATGTGGGTCAGCATGGCGTAGACCACCAGCAGCATCCCGCCCGCGATGAGCCCGGCCCGGATGGTGCCGCGCCGGACGGCGGACTCCTCCGTGATGCCCACCGCCTGAAGGTTCAGCGCGATGACCGCGCCGAAATTGAGCGCTGCCAGCGCGTCCATGGTCTGATAGCCGTCCAGCACGCCCTGTGCGGCGGGGAGGGCGGCGTAAGCCTCGGCAGGCGTGCCGTAGCCGGGCGCGGCCGGGCGGAGGATGCAGCCCGCGAACAGCACCACGATGAGCACCAGCAGGGCAGGGCAGAGGATGCGGCCCAGCCGCTGGGTCAGCTTTTCGGGCTTGAGGGCCACGAAGTACGCCGCAGCAAAGAACACGAGGGAGTAGATGAACTGTCCCGGTGTGCTCCGCCCCACCAGCGGCGTCAGCATCTCAAACGAGGTGCTGGCCGTGCGGGGGATCGCGAGGCAGGGACCGATGGACAGATAGACCAGCACAGCGAACACCTGTGCGAAGCGGGGATGGATCCGCCCGGCCAGCGCAGGCAGACCGCCTGCCCGGGCCACCGCTGCCACGCCCGCGATGGGCAGGCCGATGGCGCTGACGGCAAAGCCCACAAAAGCGGGCCAGAGCGCCGTCCCGGCCTGTGCGCCGAGGAAGGGCGGGAAGATGAGGTTGCCTGCCCCGAAGAACATCGAGAACAGGGTGAACCCCACCAGAAGGAGCTTTTTGCCCCGGAGGGCCTGAGCGGAATCGTGCATGGTCATCTCTCCCAGCTGTGCGCGGAGGCACGTAGAATAAGGATTACTTTATTCCAGTGTAGTGTTTTATGACCTTCATGTCAAGAGAAGAAAAGATGAAGGATTGTATTCTCATACATGATGTGATATTCTGAAAGCGAGAAAACGAACAGGAGCAAAGAAATACATGGATAAAACAAAAAAACGCCGCATTCAAATCTTAGCGGCGTCGGTGTTCTGGCTGGGCGTCTGGCAGGCGGCGGCTGTGGCCATCGGGCAGGAAGTCTTTCTTGTCTCGCCGGTGCAGGCCATCGGTACGCTGGTGGAGCTGCTGCCGCAGGCCGAGTTCTGGCAGCGCATCGGTTTCAGCGCCGGGCGCATCCTGTTGGGCTTCGGGCTGGGCGCGCTGTCCAGCGCGGTGCTGGCGGTAGCCGCCGAAAAGTGGGAGTGGGTGGACGCCCTTCTCGCCCCCGTGATGCAGCTGGTCAAGGCTACTCCGGTGGCGAGCTTCATCATTCTGGCGCTGGTGTGGGTCAGCGGCTCGTCGCTGTCCGTCCTTATCAGCTTTCTGATGGTGCTGCCCGTCCTCTACAGCGCAGTGCGCACCGGCATCGGGAGTGCTGACCGTCAGCTTCTCGAAATGGCGCAGGTGTTCCGTCTGCCTCTGGGGCGGCGTCTGCGGGCGGTCTGGCTCCCGGCGGTGCTGCCCGCGTTCCGGCAGGGATGCAGCGTGGCGCTGGGCATCTGCTGGAAGAGCGGCGTAGCAGCAGAGGTCATCGGCCTGCCGGACGGCAGCATCGGCGACGCGCTTTACCGGGCAAAAATTACCCTTTCCACCGGAGAGCTGTTTGCCTGGACCTTCGTCATTATCCTGCTGAGCGCCGTATTCGAAAAGCTGTTCCTCGCTCTGCTGGATAAAGCGGTAGCGGCTGTTCTGGGCGAAGAGGGGGCTGAAAAATGAGTGAAACCAACAACAAACTGGAAATAAAGAGACTGTCTAAACGATTCGGAGAGAAAATCCTCTTCGAAAACCTCTCGCTTACTGTGGACGACCCGGCGGTGCTCTGGGCGCCAAGCGGCTGGGGCAAGACGACCCTGCTCCGCATCCTGATGGGGCTGGAAGCGCCCACCTCCGGCAGCGTGGAGGGCGTGGGGCGTGTGGGCGCAGTCTTTCAGGAAGACAGGCTCTGCCCCCAGCTGACCGCCGAAGAGAATGTGGCGCTGGTGCTGACCGCAGAACAGTACAAGGTCAAAACACAATACAAAGAGCAGATACGAGATGACCTTATACAATTAGGACTGGATGACGAGGCCCTGGCCCTGCCTGCCCGGAAGCTCTCCGGCGGACAGAAGCGCCGCACCGCTTTGCTGCGCGCTCTCTGGGCCGAGAGCGACACGCTTCTGTTAGATGAGCCCTTCACCGGCATGGACCCCGCCGCCATGAAAAAAGCCGCAGCCATGCTCAAGGCACGCTGCGGCACAAAGCCTACCCTGCTGGCGACCCATGATAAAGAAGCCATCCGGGAGCTGGGGTGGAAAGTGATCGAACTGGGCTGAAACGAAAGGAGCCTGACCATGGAGAAAAAGACGAGCTGCCTGCTCTGCGTTCTTACCGCGCTGCTTCTCGCTGTGCTCTATCTCTGGGCCGCTCTCCGCCCGGGCGTCTGGCTGCGGGATGCCTTTTTGTATCGTCAGGCCGACGGCAGCTTTTCGGGCAAGGATGCGTATGCCGCCTACACCATGCAGGTTGCTCAGACGGAAAACGGTGCGGAAGTGGAGTTCACGATAGACGGAGAGACGCGGCACTATCGGCTCGAATCGAAAGCCGAGGGCATGAGCGACCCGGGCGTAAAAATTGAGCAGGACGGAGTGGTCATTTTTACCGGGACCGCGCTGGGCGACCCCGGCGACGCCATCCTGTGGAGGGAAGACGATGGGGGCCTTGCCGACGAGGTGAACGTCATCGTCAACGGCGAATACCAGAGATCCGACCTCTGGCCCAGCTGTAACTGGCTCTATAATGTGGCCGTCGGCGGGCGGCGGGAGACCCGGGGCAGCGTGGCGTTCCTGCTGCCGATAGGGGCGCTGGTGGTGCTCCTTGTGCTGGATGTCCGGTTCCCGCTGCTGTTCTGGAACCTCCGTCACGGGCTGGAAGTGTACGGCGGTGAGCCCACCGACTGGTATTACGCGATGCAGAGGGTGAGCCGCATTGCCAGCATCATCGGTGTTTTTGTGCTGGCGGCGATGAGCTTTGCTGTTCACTGAGGCTCACAGCAGCTCGGCAAGGATGCTGTTCTGTACGATGAGCCCGGCGGGCGTGAGGGCGAGGGTGTGGCCGTCAAAGTTGGCGTAGCCGCTCTTCACGCAGTTTTTCACAAAGGCCAGCTGTGCGGTGGAGAACTCCCTGCCATAGCGTTTTTTGTATTCGTCGAGGCTCAGACCTTTGCGCAGACGCAGCTGCAGGATGAGATAATCCTCCGCACCGCAGCCGCCGTCCATGACGGGCGCGGCCTCGTCCCGCAGAAAGGCTTCGGTGTCGGCGGGGTAGTAGAACCGCTTGCCGCCCATGCAGGAGTGGGCCGCAGGGCCGATGCCCAGATAGTCGCCGCAGTCCCAGTAGATGAGATTGTGCTTTCCCTCATAGCCCGGGCGGGCGAAGTTGGAGATCTCATATTGCCGGTAGCCATGATGTTCCAGCTGCTCGACGGCGTAGAGGTAGAAGTCTGCCGCCTCGTCGGAGGTGGGCAGACCCTCGGGGGGCGTCCGGCCAAAGGCGGAGTCGGGCTCGATCTTCAAGAGGTAGGCGGAAATGTGGGCCGCGCCGCCATCCTCGATAAGCTCCAGCGTCTCGTCGAACTCGGCCTGCGTATAATGGGGCAGGGCCAGCATGATGTCGCCGCTGATGTTCTCGAACCCGGCACGGCGTGCGGCGGCGAAAGCGGCCCGCGCCTGCTTTGCCGTGTGGGGGCGGCCCAGCGTCTTGAGCTGGCTGTCCCGGGCCGACTGGACGCCGAAGGAAATGCGGTTGACGCCCGCCTCCCGGAATGCCCGGAGAGAGTCTTCGGTCACGGTCTCAGGGTTGGCTTCCAGCGTGACCTCGGCCCCGGGCAGGGGCTGTGCGGCGGCGATGAGCCGGGCGGCGTCTGCCGGGTCCAGCAGGCTGGGCGTTCCACCGCCGAAATAAAGGGTGTCCGGCCGCAGGGGCGTGTCCGGCGCAAACCGGGAGAGTTCCCGCAAAAGGGCGTCCACATAGGCCCGGGGGACGCCGCGCTGGCCGGGGGCGGAGTAAAAATCACAGTACCGGCATTTGGAAAAACAGTAAGGAATATGCAGATAAAGTCCGAGGGACATCAAATATCACAGCCTTTTTCATGAATCGTTCATTTCTATGCAGTATACTATATTTCGTAGACCGGGGCAAGGCCGAGACCGATGCCCTGATTTTGAATGGAGGATTCCTTATGGATTACAACAACTATGACCGCGGCTATGCGGAGCCTTCGATGAGCGCATCGGACTATATGACCCGCACCTACCGCTGGATGGCCGGCGGCCTGCTCGTCACCTTCGCAATGGCCTATATCACGGCGACTACGCCCCTTATCTATCTGGTCGATTCCCTTTACTTCCTGCTTACCATCGGTGAGCTGGCGCTGGTGTTCATGCTCAGCGCCCGGGTGCAGAAGATGTCCATCGACGGAGCAAGAGCCGCGTTCTTCGGATATGCCATCCTGAATGGCATGGTCCTGAGCTACTACTTCCTGATGTTCTCGGTAGGCACGCTGGTCATGGCCTTCCTCGCCACGGCGGTCTACTTCGGCCTCATGGCTGTGTACGGCACCACCACCCATAAAGACCTCACCGGCTGGGGTCCCCGCCTCATGATGGCTCTGGTGGCCATGATCGTCACCAGCCTTGTGGGTGCGCTCTTCGGCTTTGGCTTCGGCACCTCGGTGCTCTACTGCGGCATCGGCCTGGTGGTGTTCATGCTGCTCACCGCCTATGATACCCAGAAGCTCCGCCAGATCTACGCCTACTATGCAGGCGACGCTGAGCTGGCCGAGAAGGCTTCCATCTACGGCGCACTGACCCTGTATCTGGACTTCATCAACATCTTCCTGTATGTCGTCCGTCTGCTGGGCATGAACAGCCGCAGCCGCAACAATTAAATCAAATTTTCCGGAGCCGCCGTGCAGAGCGTTTGCACGGCGGCTCTTTTTGTCAGAATGCCTGCTTTGAATCATGATAACTGTGCGATTTGCCAAAAATCGAGGAAAAGGTTGACAGAATGCGGGGGGGGGGTAAAATTTGTGTGGTGATGCGGCAGACGATGTTTGCGGCAGCAGCACACAGAGCTTATTTTTATTGAGGAGGGGTTTCGAATGAAACTGTTCAAAAAGGTTCTCGCCGCAGCCCTCGCGGGCGTGCTGGCACTGTCCGTCCTGACGGGCTGCAACAACAGCAATAGTGTGGCTACCGTGAAAATGCTCGATGCGCTGAATGACTGGGCGAAGGTCTATGGTGTGGATACTACCTTCGAAAAGGGCAATAAAGAATTGCAGGAACAGGTAAACGCACTGGTGAAGACCGTGGATGAGGTCGGCAAGGGCATCGATTTTGGAGATGCCAAGGACTTCGATGATGTGTACAACGCCATTATGAAAGATAAAGCTGCAAGGCTGAAGCTGGGGGCTTGGGCAGCGAAGTTTACTCAAGCAAATGTTGGTGATGGTTCGCCGCTGTATGGGTATGGCTTTGCCGATATTAGCGTAGCGCTGTCTGCAAGCAGCAGTAAGAACATTTACTATGCAGGTCAGCTGATGACTTCCGAAACTCCTATCAATCCTCCTGACACAGAGTGGGCTGGTCATAGGGTGCCTAATTGGATTGCGGGTGACAAATCTTATGTTGCCGTTGCGACCGGCGAGGTTGGCGGTAAGAAGTACATGGTCGCCCTCTTCAAGACCACTGCCGTAACGAATCCGGAATATAATAAGGGTTGAGTCTCAGCCGCAGCAATACCCGCACACTGAACCATGAACCCGTTAGGCCCCGGTCATCCGGGGCCTTTTTGCGTCCTGATGAATAAACCTCGCTCTGCCGCTCCAAACTACCACCAAAGAAACGATTCCGTACACAAAGATGGATTGGAGTAACGAACGATGGAGCAATTCAGAAAGTTTTTGCGGGACAAAGCCTTTGCGCTGGTGCTCACCGCCTGCCTGCTGGCGGCGGCAGCGGCCGGGGTGTGGGCTGTGCGCACGGTGCGCAATGAGCTGAAGAAGGATCTGGACGCGGTGCGCAGCCCGTCCAGTACCGCCCCCGGCATCGACGAGGGCATCAACACATCGCCCGGCGTTGCCGGAGAGGAGGAAGCCGAATGGCAGCAGCAGAACGCACCCGCAGCAAACAGCGTGGCCAATGTGCCAAAAGCCGACAGCTCGTCCGGTGGGGCTGCGTCCTCTTCTGGTGCGCGGTCTGGGTCTGGTTCGGTACGCGAACCCTCCGCGCTGCAAACCGAGTCCTTGCCTGCCAGCAGTTCGGATGCGCCTGCCTCCACGCAGCCTGTCTCGGGGCGCGTCTTAAACAGCTACAGCGGCGATGAGCTGGTCTACAGCAAGACGCTGGGCGACTGGCGCACCCACAACGGTGTGGACTACGCCGCCGACAGGGGCGCGGAAGTGACCGCCCCGGCGGCGGGCAAGGTGGTGGAGACCGGCACGGACGACAAGTGGGGGCCTGTGGTCGCCATTGAAGATGCTTCCGGCAGGATCTGGCGGGTCTGCGGTACGACGGACGCCAAGGTGAAGAAGGGCGACACCGTCTCGGCCGGGCAGACCATCGGCAAGGTGGGCAGCGTGAGCTGTGAGTGTGCCGAGGAGAGCCACATCCACTTGGAAGTCATGGAGGGCGAAAAGTATCTCGACCCCATCAAGGCCATGAAATAAGCAAAATTTTCCGGGCAGGTGCAGCAGAACGCTGTACCTGCTTTTTTCACATTGCTTTTGGCGGTCGATTCTGGTATGATAAACTAGAATAAGTGTGAAGACAGAAGAAAAAGCGGAGGAAACGAAACATGAAGGTCTTAGTGGTAGGTGGCGGTGCTGCCGGCCTGATGGCGGCGGGCGCGGCCCTGCGGCAGGGGTATGAGGTGACGGTGCTGGAACATATGGAAAAGCCGGCTCAGAAAATTCTCGTTACCGGCAAGGGCCGCTGCAATGTGACCAACGACTGCACCGCAGAGGAATTTCTGCACCATGTGCGGACGAACCCCCGCTTTCTGTTCTCGTCGCTGGGGGCTTTCCCGCCGGCCAAGACGATGGAACTGTTTGAGTCTCTTGGTGTGGAGCTGAAAGTGGAGCGCGGACGCCGGGTGTTCCCGGTGTCAGATAAGGCCGAAGAGATTCGGCAGGCTCTTCTGCGGTACGCAGACGGAGCGGACATCGTCCACGACGGGGCAAAAAAGCTGCTGCTGGAGCCGCTGGCCCAGCCGGAAGAAGCGCCTGCTGCGCCGGAAGATCCGCGCCACCCGAAAAAGAAAAAGCCCGGCCCGGCCTATCGCTGCGTGGGTGTGCGGGGAACTTCGGGCCGGGAGTACAAAGCGGACGCCGTGCTGGTGGCAACGGGCGGCCTGAGCTACCCCACCACCGGCTCCACCGGCGACGGCTACAAGCTGGCCCAGCAGGCGGGCCACACCCTCGTGGAGCCTGTCCCCAGCCTTGTCAGCCTCGTGAGCCATGACGCCGACTGCAAGAAGATGATGGGCCTCGCCCTCAAGAACGTGACTCTCACCCTCCACGAGGACGGCAAAGCCATCTTCGAGGAGCAGGGCGAGATGCTGTTCACCCACTTCGGCATCAGCGGGCCGCTGACCCTCAGCGCGTCGAGCCATCTGGGCGACATGAAAAAGCACAAGTACGAAGCTTTTATTGATTTGAAGCCTGCCCTCAGTGAGGAACAGCTTTATGACCGTATCACCCGGGACTTTGCCCTTCTGGCGAACCACGCGGCGCAGGGCGCACTGGTGAAGCTGCTGCCGTCCAGTATGCAGCCGGTCATGGTGGCTCGCTGGGGCATCGACCCGGCCACCAGGGCAAACCAGATCACCCGGGAGCAGAAGCGGGAACTGGTACAGCTGATGAAGCACTGGCGGGTGTCCATCGACGCCCGGGGCGATTTGGCACACGCAGTCATCACGTCAGGCGGCGTGTCGGTGCGGGAGGTTGACCCCAAGACCATGCAGAGCAAAAAGGCCCTCGGCCTCTACTTTGCAGGCGAGGTGCTGGATGTGGACGCCTATACCGGCGGCTACAACCTGCAGATCGCATTCTGCACGGCACAGAGTTTTGCGAATCATCTGGAATGACCTCTCAGTCTGCTTCGCAGACAGCCCCCTCGTTAGGGCAACAACGACTGCCGCCAGCGGTGGAACGGCGTCAGCCGTGACGGAGAGGTTTAAGCGGCTGGAAATTTCAGATTCATATAGAAGGAGATATAAAAATGATTTCTGTTGCGATCGACGGGCCTGCGGGCGCAGGCAAATCTACGCTGGCGCGGCGTCTGGCTGCGGACTTCGGCTACATTTATGTGGACACCGGTGCGATGTTCCGTACCATCGGCCTTTACGCCCTCCGCGCGGGCAAAGACCCGAAGGACAACGAGGCAGTCGATGCGCTGCTGCCCAATATCACCCTCGAGTTTGCTTTTATCGAGGGCGAACAGCATATCTATCTGAATGGCGAGGACGTCAGCACGGCCATCCGCACCGAAGAGGTGGGAATGGCGGCTTCTGCCGTGGGTGCAAATCCGGCGGTGCGCGCCTTCCTGCTGGAGATGCAGCGGGACATGGCCAAGACGCAGAACATCCTGATGGATGGCCGCGACATCGGCACCGTGGTGCTGCCCAATGCGACTGTGAAGATCTTCCTCACCGCCAGCCCGGAGGCCCGCGCCACCCGCCGCTGGAAGGAGTACCAGCAGAAGGGCATCGATACCCCCTACGAAGATGTGCTGGCCGACGTCAAGCAGCGCGACTATCAGGACACCCACCGCGCCGCAGCCCCCCTCAAGCAGGCAGACGATGCCGTGCTGCTGGACACTTCGGAGCTGAATTTTGAGCAGAGCTTTGAGGCCATGAAGAAAATTATCACGGAGAAGGTCAGATGATACTATATTATATTCTGGTCCCGCTGGCATGGCTGGTGTTCCACATCGGCTTCCGCGTCCGGTGTGAGGGCAGGGAGAACTTGAAAAAAATCGGCACGAAGGGCTGCATCATTGCCCCCAACCATATCTCAGCCATCGACCCGGTGTTCGTCGTCATCGCCCGGTTCTGGGGCCAGCGGATGACAGTGTTTGCCAAGAAAGAGCTGTTCGAGATAAACGCATTCCTGTCGTGGTTCTTCCGGTGCGCCGGTGCAGTCTGTGTCCGCGGCACGAAAGAAGAGGTCAGCGTCATTGACGACACCGTGAAAAAGTGTCAGGAGGGCGGCACACTGCTGCTCTTTCCGGAGGGTACGCGGGAGCAGGAGGGAAAGTTCCTTCCCCTCAAGAGCGGCCTCTTCGTCATCGCGGCGGCAGCAAATGTGGACGTCGTGCCTTGCCGGATCTACTACGACACCCCCGATGGTAAGATGAAGCTGTTCTGCAAGGTGCGTGTCATCTTCGGCGAGCCCATGCCCGCTGCACAGTTTGCAATGGAAGGCCGCCGCGACATAAAGAAGCTGCGGGAAAATAAGCAGGCCGTTCTGGATGCATGGAGTGAATTGTGATGAACCTCTCAGTCTCGCTATCGCTCGACAAGGCCGAGTTGCGGCTCCCAGCATCCGCTGCGCATTGCGCGCGTCTTACTGGCCTCTGCCCCAACAACGACTCCCTGTTTCCGCCACTGGCGGCGGTCGTCACTGTTGCCCCTACCGAGGGGAGCCTCTGGCGAAGAGACAAAGCTTTACGAAATGCCAAGGCCTCTCCTCGATAGGAGAGGTGGCAATGCGAAGCATTGACGGAGAGGTTAACATCTAAGAATGGGGTACAGCCCCTTTCAGAGGGGCGCACCACCAGAAAGAGAAAACAAATGAGTGAAACGATACTGACAGCAGAAAACTTAAAGTTCCGCTACGACTCGGAGCAGCCCGGCTACGCGCTCAACGGCGTCTCCATGCAGGTCAGGCGGGGCGAGTTCGTGGCCGTGCTGGGCGCAAACGGCTGCGGCAAATCCACCCTTGCCAAGCACTTCAACGCCATCCTCCTGCCGGAGGAGGGCAAGGTGTACGTCGAGGGCATGGACACCGCCGATGATGACAAGCTCTATGACATCCGCCAGACCGTGGGCATGGTGTTCCAGAGCCCGGACAACCAGATCGTCGCCACGGTGGTAGAGGAAGACGTGGCTTTCGCGCTGGAAAACCTCGGTGTTCCGCCGGAAGAGATGCGCCGCCGCGTTGATGACGCCATGAAGATGGCGGGCATCTACGAGTTCCGGGAGCGCGCACCCCACAACCTCTCGGGCGGCCAGAAGCAGCGCGTCGCCATTGCGGGCGTCGTCGCCATGCGTCCCGACTGCCTCATCCTCGACGAGGCCACCGCCATGCTCGACCCTCGCGGCCGTGAGCAGGTGATGCAGACCATCCACCACCTCAACAAGGATCTGGGCATCACCGTTGTGTCCATCACCCACTACATGGAAGAAGCCGCGCAGGCCGACCGTGTTCTGGTGATGAGCCAGGGCAGCGTGGTGATGGAAGGCACCCCGAAAGAGGTGTTCAGCCAGACCGAAAAAGTCCGTTCTCTCCGCCTCGACGTGCCGCAGGCCGCAGAGCTGCGGGATGAGCTGGTCAAGGCCGGCATCCCCATGCCCGAAGGCATCATCGACACCGGCGAGTGCGCACAGGCTCTGTATGAGCTGCTGAAGTAAGGGGGGACGGAAACATGGCAAGTATTATCAAAGTAGAACACCTGAGCTATGTCTACAACCCTGGTATGCCGAACGCAGTCACCGCGCTGGACGACGTGAGCTTTGAGGTGGAAGAGGGCGATTTCGTGGGCATCATCGGAGCCACCGGCTCCGGCAAGAGCACCCTCATCACCCACATGAACGGTCTGAACAAACCCACCAGCGGCAAGATCATCATTGATGGCCGCGACCTCTGGGCCGAGCCGGATAAGATCCGGGATTTCCGTTTCCTGACGGGTCTGGTGTTCCAGTACCCGGAGTACCAGCTCTTTGAGGAAACATGCTATAAGGACATCGCCTTCGGCCCGAAGAATATGGGCCTCGACGAGGCGGAGGTCGATAAGCGCGTCCACGAGGCGGCAGAATTCGTCGGCCTCGATGAAGCGCTGTTGGAGCGCAGCCCCTTTGAGCTGTCCGGCGGACAGAAGCGCCGCGTAGCCGTGGCGGGCGTTATGGCCATGAAGCCCCGTATCCTCGTTCTGGATGAGCCTGCGGCCGGCCTCGACCCCGAGGGACGGGATGAGATCCTGTCCGAGGTGAAGGACTACCACAAAAAGACCGGCACCACGGTGCTTCTGGTCTCCCACAGCATGGAGGACATTGCCAAGTACGCCGACAAGGTGCTGGTAATGAACCGGAAGAAGATCGCCATGTACGACACGGTGGAGAAGGTCTTTGCCCGCGCTCCCGAGCTTCTGGAACTGGGCCTCTCCGTGCCGCAGGTGACGAAGATCTTCCTCAAGCTGCGGGAGATGGGCGTGGACGTCCCGGCGGACGTCTACACCATCCCCTACGCCGTCAAGATGATCCTGGCGGCAAAAGCCCGGCGGGATGCAGGGGAGACCCTCGTCTTACCCCGGGATGAAGATCAGAAAGGGGGTGCAGCCGAATGCTGAGAGATATTACCATCGGCCAGCACTTCCCCGGCAACAGCCTCGTCCATCGTTTTGACCCCCGGCTCAAGCTGGTGCTGACCATCCTGTATATCGTTCTGCTCTTTGCGGCGTCCAACCCGCTGGGCCTTGCGCTTTCGCTGATTTTCCTCGCCGTGATGTACGCGGTAGCGAAAATTCCCTTCAAGCTCATCCTCAAGAGCCTGAAGCCCATCTTCCCCATCATCGTCTTTACGGCGGTGCTGAACCTCTTCTTTGTCTCGGGCGAGGGCGACCCGGTGTTCAAGCTCGGATTTCTGACCGTTTACGCGGAGGGCATCCGGTATGCTGTACTGATGGCGGTACGCGTCATGGCCCTCATCGCAGGCACGAGCCTTTTGACCTACACCACCAGTCCCATCGTTCTGACGGACGCCATCGAGCAGCTGCTCAAGCCTCTGGGCAGGCTCCACTTCCCGGTGCATGAACTGGCCATGATGATGAGCATCGCGCTGCGGTTCATTCCTACCCTCATCGAGGAGACCGACAAGATCATGAACGCCCAGAAAGCCCGTGGTGCGCAGCTGGACAACGGCAAGATGACCGAGCGTATCAAGGCGCTGGTCCCGGTGCTGGTGCCGCTGTTCATCTCGGCTTTCCGCCGCGCCGACGAGCTGGCCATGGCTATGGAGTGCCGCTGCTATCGCGGCGGCGACGGACGCACCCGCCTCAAGGTGCTGCGGTGCGAAAAGCAGGATTATATCGACCTTGCAGTGTGCATTGCGTGTTTTGCGGTGATCCTCGCTTCGAGATTGGTGTTCCCGAATTTTTGAGAGGGATAACCTCTCCGTCACGGCTATCGCCGTGCCACCTCCCCTAATAGGGGAGGCTTTGGCATTTCGTAAAGCTTTCCCTCTTCGCCAGAGGCTCCCCTACTAGGGGAGCTGTCGAGCGAAGCGAGACTGAGAGGTTGGACTATATGAATTATCTCTTAAAACTATCCTACGACGGCACGAACTACTGCGGGTTTCAGGTGCAGCCCAACGGGCGGAGCGTAGCTGCTGTGTTTCAGGACGCCTTGGAGGCGGTGCTGGGCTGTCGGCCCGACATCAAGGGCTGCAGCCGCACCGACGCCGGCGTCCACGCGCTGGGCTTCATGCTCAACTTCCACGCCGACACCCGCATCCCGGCGGCAAAGCTGCCGCTGGCGCTGAACCAGCATCTGCCCCCGGACATCCGGGCGCTGGAAGCGCGGGTGGTGCCGGACGATTTCCACGCCCGCTATGCGGCCCACACCAAGACCTATCTCTACCGCATCCACAACAGCCAGATCGACTCGCCCTTTGCCGCGCGGTATTACACCAAAGTGCCGGGGCGGCTGGACGCGGACAGGATGCAGCAGGCGGCGCAGTATTTTGTGGGAAAGCACGATTTCCTCGCCCTCTGCGCCTCGGGCAGCTCGGCTGCGGCTCACGGCGACACCGTGCGCACCATCACGGCCTGTGACGTCCAGCGCCGGGGCGACGACATCGACGTCACGGTGACGGCGGACGGCTACCTCTACAACATGGTGCGCATCCTTGCAGGAACCCTCTGTGAGGCCGGCGCAGGGCGTCTTGCGCCTGAGGCCGTGCCGGGCATCCTCGCCAGCCGCGACCGCAAAAACGCCGGGCCGACGCTGGCGGCGAAAGGGCTTTTCCTCAAGAGCGTGGACTACGACACGCCCATAGAATAACGCAAACATGACCGATGCTCCCGGAGGGAAAACGCCCCTTTGGGAGCACTGTCATTGCACGAAGGGACAGGAGAGTATGAGAAAAAGACAGCGCGGCCCCCGGCCTGTGTCGGACGAGCCGCTTTCGGCGGGACGGGTCGAATACCTCGAGCAGGCCCGCGAGCGGGTGCGGAACCGGCGCATCCGCCGCACGGCACTCATCGTCGTGGCGCTGACGCTGGTGGTGCTGTTCACCACCGGCATCGTGGGCAGCTCTGTTGCCATGGCCAAGGACTGGGCCGACACCGCCCGCATCCTGCTCTTCCCCGGCACGGGCTGGCCCCAGCAGACCGGCGTCATGGAGGTGAAACAGCTTGCCTCCATGAACAGCAGCTTTGTGGAGCTGGGCGAGGAAGGGTGCGTGGTCTGGTCCCGCACCGGCACCCGGCTCAACTCCATCCAGAGCGGCTACGCCCGCCCTGCGCTGGCTGTGGGCAAGAACCGCTTTGTGCTCTACAACCGCTCGGGCAATGAGCTGCGGGTGGAAAGCCGAACCCAGAACCTCTACACCAAGACGATGGAGAACAGCATCACCCTCTGTGCCATGGCCGACAACGGCACGCTGGCCGTCGTCACAGAGGACCCCGGCAGCGCGGCCCGGCTTCGGGTCTACTCGTCCTCAATGGAGCAGCTGTTGAGCTGGAGCCTTACCATCACCGACGGCACCCCGCTGCGGCTGGCTTTTTCGCCGGATGGGCGGCGGCTGGCAGTGGCGGCGGTGACGGTGAACGGCGGCCAGATGGTCACGAATTTCTATGTCGTCACCCTGGCGCAGGGCGACCCCATGCTGGTGGGAAGCGGCAGCGGTGCGGCCCAGTGGCTGAGCTGGACCGGTTCCCAGAGCATCTTGGCCGCCGGCGACAGCCGCGCTGTCCTCTACAACGTATCGGGCGGCGAGCGGGCAGCCTATGACTTTACCGGGCAGACCCTCCGCGACATCTCGGTGGACGCTTCGGGCAATACTGCCCTTCTGCTGGCCTCCGGCCAGCTCTGTCAGGCCGTGATGCTGGGCCGTGACCTCGGCGTCGAGAACACCACGCAGGTGCAGGCGTCCAACCGCATCGTCCGGGCAGGAGACACCTTTTATCTGCTCACCGATACAGGGGTGGAGTGCCTTTCCACCGACGGCACCTCCCAGTGGACCCAGAGCCTTTCGGCCCGCCCGCAGGGTCTGCTGGCCGACCGCAGGCAGCTGCTGGTCTTCTGCGGCAATACGGTGCAGGGATTGACCCCGCCTGCGGCGGAAAACAACGCTCAAAGCAATACATAATAAGGAAAACAAGATATGTTCAAGAATCCGTCATTTCTTTTTGATATAGTATGTACCGTGGTCTGGCTGCTTCTGGCTGTGCGCTATGCCCGCAAGGGCTTTCTCGCAGCCAGTGTCCAGCTGGGCGGGAATGTCTTCAGCCTCGTGGGCGCCCGGGTCTTTTCGGGCTGGGCTGCTGCCGAGGTGTTCCAGCGCTTTCTGGCCGGGAGCTTCCGTACCCAGATCGCGGAGAGCATCTCGGCCGGAGGGGTCGTGGACCTGACCGGCATCGCGGACAAGTACGCGGGCTTTCTGCCCGAGAGCTTCCGCGCCTCCATCGTGGAGACCTGCGAGCGCTCCATCTCGGCTGTGCTCAGCGACAACGCCGTGGTGCTGGCGGACGCCATCGTCCAGAAGGTGCTGGCTCCGCTGCTCACGCCGGTCATCTCGGTCGTGCTCTTTTTCGTGGCCTTTGCCTTGCTGCGGATGCTGGTGAGTATGCTGGTCACCGTGCTGGGCCTTGTCAACCGGCTGCCGGTCATCGGCACCGTCAACCGCTGGCTGGGCTGGGTCACCGGCTGTGTCGCCAGCACCATGGACATCTATCTGGTGCTCTGCGTGGTGTGGGCCGTCATCGTCATCACCGGCGGCAATCTGACCGTCCTGAACGATACGGTCATGAGCGGCAGCCTTTACTATAAAGCATTCAATCTGTTCAACCCCTTCCTGTAAAGGGGAGCTTTAGGAGGAACCTATATGGTCTGCAATCGCTGTCAGAAACGTCCGGCCATCATCTTCGTCCAGCGGATGGAGAACGGCCAGATGAAAAATGAGGGCTTTTGCCTGCACTGTGCGCGTGAGCTGCACATCAAGCCGGTGGAAGACCTGATGAAGCAGTTCGGTATGTCCGACGAGGACATGGATAACATGGAAAACCGGATGGAGAGCATGATGGATGAGATGGGGGACGCGAACCCCCTCTCCCTCATGATGAATATGGGCCAGCCCATGGACGGCGAGGAGAACGAAGGGGACGACGACCTTGTCCCCGGCTCCAGTGCTACCTTCCCGCTGGGCGTCAAGGCGGAGGGCGACGCCGGAAACAGCAAAAAGGCCCAGAAGAACGGCAAGAAGCCGCCCCGCCGCAAATTCCTCGACACCTACTGTGAGAACCTGACCCGCAAAGCCCGGGAGGGCAAGCTCGACGACATCGTGGGCCGCGACCGCGAGATCTACCGCACCATCCAGATCTTGAGCCGCCGCCAGAAGAACAACCCCTGCCTCATCGGTGAGGCGGGCGTCGGCAAGACGGCCATCGCCGAGGGCATCGCGGAGCGCATCGCCAAGGGCAATGTCCCTGTGGGTCTGAAGGATAAGGAGATCTTCCTGCTGGATCTGACCAGCCTCGTGGCCGGCACCCAGTTCCGCGGCCAGTTCGAGCAGCGGGTCAAGGGTCTGCTGAGCGAGGTCAAGGCCGCTGGCAACATCATCCTGTTCATTGACGAGATACACACCATCACCTCCGCCGGTGAGAGCGAGGGTGCCATGAACGCGGGCAACATCCTCAAGCCTGCCCTCTCCCGCGGTGAGATACAGGTCATCGGCGCCACCACCTTCAACGAGTACCGCAAGTATATCGAGAAGGACCAGGCCCTTGAGCGCCGCTTCCAGCCTGTCCGCGTGGAAGAGCCCAGCGTGGCCGATACGCTGGCCGTCATGAACGGCATCAAGAAGTATTACGAGGAGCACCACCATGTGCAGGTGGATGCCGATGTGCTGAGCGCCATCGTCACCCTCAGTGAGCGGTATATCACGGACCGCTACCTGCCCGATAAGGCCATCGACCTGCTGGACGAAGCCTGCGCCTGCTGCAATCTCGCCCACCCGGTCATCTCGGAGTATCTCGAGATGCAGAAGGAGCTGGACGGCCTCAGGCAGGAAGAGGCAGACATGGAGTCCTCCGACGTCAATGAGGCCATCGACTACGAGCAGGTGGCCCAGCGGAAGACCCGCATCGCCAAGCTCGAGGCAGAGCTGCCCGCAAAGCAGGCTGCTGCCAGCGAGATAAAAGTGACCATGGACGATGTGGCCAAGGTCATTGAGCTGTGGACGGGAATCCCGGCGGTGAAGATCCAGGAGACGGAGTTCGTCAAACTGGCCGGGCTGGAAGCGGAGCTGAAAAAGAAGATCATCGGTCAGGACGAGGCCGTCCATCTGGTGGCACAGGCCGTCAAGCGGAGCCGCGCCGACCTGTCGGGCCGCCGCCGTCCCGCAAGCTTTATCTTTGTCGGCCCCACCGGCGTCGGCAAGACGGAGCTGGTCAAGCAGCTGGCAAACCAGCTCTTCGACGGCCCCGACCCGCTCATCCGTCTCGACATGAGCGAGTATATGGAGAAATATGCGGTATCCCGCATGATCGGTTCGCCTCCGGGCTATGTGGGCTACGAAGAGGCCGGCCAGCTCACCGAAAAGGTGCGCCGCCGCCCCTACAGCGTGGTGCTGTTCGATGAGATCGAAAAGGCCCACCCCGACGTTATGAACATCCTGCTCCAGATCCTCGACGAGGGCAAGATAAACGATGCACAGGGCCGGACGGTGGACTTCTCCAATACGGTCATCTGCATGACCTCCAACGCCGGCAGCAGCGACAAGACGACCTCCGGCCTCGGCTTCAACAAGAGCGAGGAGCAGCTGAGTGAGGAAAAGACCCGCAAGGCTCTGAGCCAGTTCCTGCGGCCTGAGTTCCTTGGCCGTGTGGATGAGGTCATCGCCTTCAAGCCGCTGAGCCAGCAGACGCTGGAAGGCATCGCGGCTCTCATGCTGGATGAGTACAAGCCCAGCATGGAAGCCAAGGGCATCGCTTACAGCTACACTCCGGCGGCTCTCTCTGCCCTCGTGGCCAGGAGTCAGGGCGGCAAGTTCGGCGCCCGCGACCTGCGCCGCGTCATCCGCAAGGCTGTGGAGGACCCCGCTGCCGAGCGCATCATCGACGGCACCCTGAAAGCGGGCGGCAGCCTGACGGTGGAGGCCGAAAACGGTGAAGTTATCTTGAAGTAAATGCTTGACTTTTCTGTACTATCGCATATAATAAAGACAGAAAGACAATGAATTCGTGCATAGAATTCACACCAAAAGAAGAAAACCCCTTCCTGGAGTTGCAGCTCCAAAGAAGGGGTCTTCTTTTTAGTGCTTACAGTCCTTGTTCAGCATTCTGTCAAGCCACTTGCTGATGAGATTAGAAGTCACACCAGCTGCGACAGATACCATGAAAGACAACATCTCGTGCATAGGACACACCTCCCTTCCCAATGAAATTGGGTCGGTAAGGACCGTGAGACAATTATAACATATAATTCGACCAAAAGATACAGTAAACGGCACTCCGAAGCAGTTCGGAGTGCCGTTTGTCATAGGCAGACTTAGTCGAGGGAGACCGGGAACTCGGGCTTGTTGGCCATACGGGCATTGGTGCGGCCCTCGGGGATGATCTCGCCGGCGGCGGTCAGCGCCAGCTTGGTGAGGGTGGGGCCTATCAGCTCATACACCAGCACCGAGAAGAGCACGACGTTGCGCACCATGTGGCCGTCGGAAAGCTCAGCGGCCTCGGCTGCCATGCCCAGCGCCACGCCAGCCTGCGGCAGCAGGGTGATGCCGAGGTACTTCTGGATGTTGTGGCTGCAGTGGGTGGCCCGGCCGCTGACAAAGGCGCCGGAAATTTTGCCCAGAGAGCGGAAGGCGATGTACACCACGCCGATGAGGAGCACCAGCGGGTCGGAGAGAATGTTCAGATCCAGCTCTGCACCGCTGAGCACGAAGAAGAGGATGTTCACCGGCGACACCCAGCGGTCGAGGCGGTCCATCAGCTCATCGGAAGTGGGGCAGATGTTGCAGAACACCGTACCGGTCATCATGCAGACCAGCAGCAGCGAGAAGCCGCAGTGTATCGGTCCGATGTCGAAGGTGACCATGGACAGGCCCACCGTCAGCAGCACGAAGGCCACGGAAAGGCTCATGCGCTTGGAGCGGGAGTGAAAATAAATTTCCAGCTGGTTGAGCGCGAAGCCCGCCACGGCGCCCAGACCCAGCGAGAAGACGATCTCCACCACCGGCTCCACCAGAACACTGATGGCGTCGATGCGGCCCTGCTCGAGGGCGTTGGCAATGCCGAAGGAGGCGGAGAAGAGCACGAGGCCCACGGCGTCGTCGATGGCGACCACCATCAGCAGCAGGCGGGTGAGGGGACCGTCGGCCTTGTACTGCTTGACGACCATCAGGGTGGCGGCAGGGGCCGTGGCTGCTGCGATAGAACCCAGCGTGATGGCCGAGGCCATGGAGATGATGTCGGGCCGGATGAAGTGCAGGATGACCAGCGCCGCATCCACGAGGGCGGTGGTCACGACGGCCTGTAAAATGCCGACCGTGATGGCCTGCTTGCCCATGCTCTCAAGAGCCGAGAGACGGAACTCGTTGCCGATGACGAAGGCGATGAAGCCAAGCGCCACCTGGGTGATGAGGGACAGGCTGTCCACCTGTTCGAGGGTGCCGAATCCGATGCCAAAATCACTCAGGCCCAGACGCCCCAGAAAGAAAGGCCCCAGCAGCAGGCCTGCCAGCAGATAAGATGTGACCGCTGGCAAATTGATCGCCTTTGCGAGGCGCGACATCAAAAGACCTGCGATAAGCGCCACGGAAAGGCAGATGAGAAGCTGTTCCATGCGATATTGCGGGCAGCAGCACGATACCGACGCACAGCCGCCCTTTCCTCCTTTTTCTCAGTCAAGCGTGTTTCCTTGCTGCTTGCCAAAAGCCCAAAAACACAGCACAGTAATGAATTATACTATCCCACTTTCTAAAAAGCAACATCTTTTCAGGCGGCAAAATTGAAGATTCCTTAACAAATGGCCGAAAAAGGCAAAAAAACAGGGCCGCTGCGCAGGCAGTGGCCCTGTTGTATGCAACAATCGTGAATTTAGTTGAACTTGAAGATCTTCCGTGCGATGCGGTAGCCACCCACCACGATGGCGTCGCCCTTAGGGAAGGGCAGGTTGGTCACGCCGCCAAAGCCGAAGCGGATGGAGCGGTAGACTGCGGCGCTGGTGTGCTCGCGCAGATACTGCCACAGGCCCTTCTGCTTTTCTTTCGCCTCGGCGCTGCCGTCCAGCAGCAGGAAGATGTCGCTGACGGCCATCATCATGGAGAGGTAGTGGAGCATATAGGCCCGCAGTTTCTTCTCGCCCTTGAGGGCGTCGAGGTCCTGACAGTCGATCATATGCCTGGTGACGCGGAGCTGCTGGTCCACGCGCTTGACCATGACGCTCTCGTTGACGCTCTGGTCGGCACGGCCGATGAAGTAGCGGTAGAGGTCGAGGTCCATATAATACATGGTCTTGACGAAAGGCAGAGGCTGGTAGACGAAGATGTTGTCCACGTAGAAGGTATGCTTGGGCAGCACCATGCCGCACTTGCGCAGCACCTCAGTGCGGTACATGACCGAGTGCATCAGCAGGTTCTGGTCGGGGCGGAAGTGGCCGACGTGCATCCAGGTGAACAGACGCTCCTGCGGGAAGATGTTGGTGTACCGCACAGTGTGGCTGGTGCCGTCCTCGGTGTGCTCGTAGACATAGTTGCAGATCATGAGGTCGGGGGCGGTGCCGCGGGTCACGAGGGTGTGCAGGCGGGCCAGCACCTTCTGGAGGGCGTCGGTGTCCAGCCAGTCGTCGCTGTCCACGACCTTATAGTACAGGCCGGTGGCATTGCGGATGCCCTGATTGACGCCCTCGCCGTGACCGCCGTTTTCCTGATGTACTGCTTTGACAATAGTTGGATATTTGGCAGCATATTCATCTGCAATCTCTGCGGTTCTGTCTTTGGTAGAACCATCATCCACAATGATAATCTCCACCTCTTCTCCTCCCGGAAGCAGAGATTCGATGCAATTTCTCATATAACCTTCCGAATTGTAACAAGGAACTGCGATTGATAATAACTTCATTTTATACTTCTTTACCTTTCCTGTATTTTTCTTCTCCCAGTGCAATATCCAGATACTCTGCATAGGCCGCAAATGCCGCCGGAATCGGATAACTGCTCTCAGTTTCTTTTGTTTCTATAAATAAGAATCCGGAATCTTCCATATGATCTGTTTCTTCCAGACTCACAGCATACCCCGTCATATGCCATTCCACATGACTGAAAATGTGTTTTGCTCCCGCAAGCGGCAAGATTCGAAGGGGCGATAATCCCCATTCTTTCACCTGCTCCAGCACCTGCTGCTCACTTAAGTTTCCATCCAGATTTGGAAGTTCATAAAGTCCTGCCAGCAGTCCTTTTGCCGGTCGTTTCCTGATCGCTACCCGGTCTCCGTCTTTTAAAATCAGCACCGTCCGGTCTTCGATCCGACGTTCTTTCTTTGCCTTTTTCTTCGGAAGCTCGTCTACGATTCCTTCCGCTTTTGCCCTGCAGCAAAATGCCAGTGGACATTCTTCGCACTTCGCCTTTCCGTTTGGCACGCAGACAATGGCCCCGATCTCAATGAGCGCCTGGTTAAAATCACCAGCCCGCTCTTTGGGAATCACTTCCCGGATCTCCGCTTCCATGGCATTTTTTACTGACTGCTTCAGCACATCCTCATAGCTTGCCTTCACTCTGGAAATGACACGCAGCACATTTCCGTCCACAGCAGGCATGGGAATACCAAACGCAATGGAAGAGATTGCTCCTGCCGTATAACTGCCTATCCCCGGCAATGCCAGAAGCTTTTCAAAATCCGCCGGAAATTCTCCGCTGTATTCTGTCATAATGACCTGTGCAGCCTTC
>OGFF01001391.1_pt1 | contig 26110 bp, 18 predicted proteins | sample 1570751 | NCBI WGS metagenome assembly OGFF01 (sample SAMEA2581951, study PRJEB24529) | metagenome | biome: Human gut stool | place: China | collected 2011 | reverse complement strand
GAGCAACTTTTTGTTGCTCAGGAACTTATAAATAAAGTTAAATCAAAGTGTTGCGAAATTAAGGTTTAATTACTTTTTGCGGAAAGTTTCGTTCTTGATAATGATTGAACCTTCTTCAGTATCGAGTGTAGCCTGCTCCTGAACGTCTGCATCAAGACCCTTGCGGCTCAGGATTATTACTGCAGCCTTACCTTCTGGCTTAGCAGGCAATTCCCACTTGTAAAATTCCTTGTTAAGGCCTTTTACTTTAACAGAGAAATCACTGTTCAAAGTAACACTGCGCTCACCATCTGCGCTCTTATATTCACCGGCTGCTGCAGCCTGAAATGCAGAATCGGTTACAACTGTCTGTTCTGCCTGAGCCGGAGCTGGTGCTTTTTTCTCAGAACATGCAGTAAAGGCAATCAGCCCTAAAGCAAATGCAAGAATTGATAATTTCTTCATAATCTTTATATTTTATATGTTAATAATAATGTTAATTTAAACCTTTTTTATAAGCTAACTCTTTTTATACATTTGTTTATCTCAGTGGTATATTATAGAAAGATAGTATTCCACTAGTACAAATGATTACCCAAATTGAAACGAGCCCCGTAATAATAGGGACGCTTGCAAATCTGATGTCGTGGTTGGGCTTAAAACGTTCGGTATGCTTTCTCAAAAAATGCTGAAATATATAATAATATAAGGTGGCATAGAGAAAACCAATTAGCGTACCAATCATGAGGTCGCCAAAATAGTGTACACCGAGATACATTCGGGAATAACTGGTTATCAATGCCCATAGGCATAAGAATATCGTGAGTTTGCTTCGGCGAACCAGATATTGTGCAAAGAAGGCCATGCTCCATGCATTGGCTGCATGAGAAGATGGAAAACCATATCTGCCACCCCGATATCCTTGAACAACATGTACCATCGGACTGATTGGATTATCAGGATTGCTGGGACGCATTCTTGCTACTAGCGGTTTCAGAAATCCTGATGCGGGTCTGGTCTGAAAATAAGATAATCAGAATGATAACAACTAAAGTGCTCATCACAACCTTGACAGGAAAATTCTTTAGCAGTACAAAGATAAAACTGGCATAGAATGGAACCCATACAAAACGGTCTGAGAAAATCATCATGAAGTAATCCCAATACTCGTTGTGAAAACCATTGAAAAACAGAAAAATCTGCGTATCAATCTGTTCTATTTGATGAAGTAATTCTATCATTGTCTTTCTTTATGAAATTCTGTAATGTTCGCTTTCTTGTTTCTGATAATCTGTTGCCCTGTCGTTTGGGCTATTTTGCACTCAAGTCATCGTACAACTTCTGAAGATAAGCCATGCCTCGCTTCAGGTTATAACCTTTTTTGCCTTTATCATAAACAACCTTTTTGGATTTGTTGTCGTAGATGATAGAGTTCTCCTCTGATACCATGCCGAAAGCATCAGGTACATCAAAGAATGCAAATTTAGGAGTAGCATCACTCAACATATTCTTGCTGAACAAGAAGTCTTTGTGAGGAATGCCTAATTGGCCGAGCAGTGTAGCTGCAATATCATGCTGACTTCCAATGAGCTTAACATTCATCGGGCGGGCTATTGCTCCACCGGTCATGATAAGTGGAATCTGATAGCGGCTACGGTCAAAGTTGTCAAGATGTTCTTTGTATGCGCCAACATGATCGGCAACAAGTAATACCAAAGTATTTTTCCATCTAGGCAATTTGCTGTATTCACGCAGAAGATTACCTATGACACTATCAGTGTAGGCAAATGCATTTAAACGCTTGTCTTTCAGTCTGCTATATGGTACATCGAATGGCTCATGACTACTTGATGTCTGAAATATTCTCAGCATAGGCTGTTTGGCATTCTGTTCTTTCTTGATGTCTGCAAGCAGACGATTGGCTACGATATGATCGTGTACTCCCCATTTGCTCAATTTGTCTTCTATAGGGAAATCGCTATCAGAAATGATTCTCTCATAGCCTTGGGAAACCAGCCAAGAGCGTTGGTTAGCAAAATCAACATCACCACCATAATAATATGCATTGCCGTAATGCTTTGCTTTAGCCAATGAACGTGCCAATGACGGTAATTGTGCAGATTTTGCCGGGTAGCGCATGATGCTGGTTGTAGGTTGTGCAGGATAACCGCTCAAAACAGCAACCAGACCACGATCCGTGCGGAAGGTGTTGGAATAGAATCTTGAGAAGAAAATTCCCTTTTTGGCTATTGAGTCCAAGCAGACAGCTACGTCTTTATGTGTTCCGACGGAAGGCATGATGTCGTTGGCAAAGCTTTCCATAATAATGACAAGTATATCCGGCTTTCCGTTTTTCCGGGTCTCTTCATTCAGAAGAGGGTAGGTGTTCTGGTCGCTTGAACTTATCATTTGAGCAAAGAGCTTGTTAGCTTCTTCTTCTGACATGTATCTGTATTGCGATGCAAAATCTTCTTGATGGGTAAGTGATTCAAACAGGCTGAACATCGGATTGACAGCAGCATGATTCAAAAACGCATTTTGGCTGAAATATGCCTTTCCTGTATTTGTTGTAGATACAGTAAATCCTCCTCTGATAGGGATGAAGAGAAGACCGGTAAGCAGCAACAAAATAAGAGAATGGCGCAAACGATGATGCTCTATATCAGAGTAGCGTGTTCTGCGACCACTGCCGAAATCTCCAAAACCATAATTGCTGTATCTGCTGGAATAGCGCTTCTGGGTATGAGGCATGCGGAGTGCATACCAGACGGCTATGGTAAGCAGCACGGTGATGAGAAGAGCAAAAAAGATGTAAAGCCCTCCAACACTTGCAAGTGCATCCTTTGGCGAGGTGAAGAAATAATATAATGGAGTGCTATCTAGCGGGAAGTTCCAATATGGATATAATCCTGCATTCAGTATGAATGTAATGGAAACCAGGAAAGATGCCAGTATAAAATAAGCATTCAGTATTGGACGTATAATCTCTTTACGAAACCAAATCGTTGCAATGAGCAACAAACCAGGGAGTGCGGTTAGGTAACCAGCCATAGAGAGGTCGAGAGATAAACCGTACCACATCACTGTAGGTATTTTGCTCCAGATATTATCGATGGGTTGTGTCGCAGAAGCCTTTTCCATTATCATGAAAAATGGTTTCTGAATACTGAACAAAATGACAAACGTAAAATACGTTTTTATAAACCACAATACTTGCTTCATATCTATGCTTCTTGACTAATAATTACACTATACTCTGTTCGGAGTTTGAAATTTAATGCAAAATTAACCATTTTATTTCATATAAACGACTTTTTTGTGTTTATTTTTCAAAAAAGTGAGAAAAAGTTTGGTCGTTTTAAATAAAAATAGTACCTTTGTTGTAATAAATTTTATAACATAACTATGGCTAAGTATAATATTCAACCTAAAAAGGAAAAAATAGCAAGATATCAATCTATGCTGAGTGAAGAAACTAAGGACCGCCTTCGCGACGAGATACTCCGCGTTCTTATAACTGAAAGAAAGTACAAGGATCCAGACTATAGTTCCAAGAAACTGGCAGAGGATTTGAATACTAACTCTCGCTATATTTCAGCTGTGTGTGCAACCCGATTCCATAAGAATTATGCTGAGTTGGTGAATGATTATCGAGTAAACGATGCAATGTCTTTGCTTACCGATAAGCGTTATGCAAGAATGAGTGTAGAAGATATCAGCGAAATGGCTGGTTTCAATACTCGTCAGAGTTTCTATGCTAATTTCTTCAAGCGAACAGGAGTTACTCCTCGTCAATATCGTGCTAATCACTTCAAAGGATTGGAGTAAGTGCAATATATAATAACTAGATCATGAAACAAAAAGAGGGTGTATCATAAGTTAATGATTCACCCTCTTTTTGTTTTTACAAGCTATTGAGAGTTACCTCTTGAAGTAGTTTCTCAATGCCTGGTGGCGAATACTCCTGTTCAATCTGCGTATGGTCAGATTTCGTATCTGGCGAACTCGCTCTCGTTTGAGTCCCATATCTTCAGCAATTTCAGCCATCGTTTCTTTAGGAACACCTATACCATAGAATTTAGTAATGATTTCTTTCTCTCGTGGCAATAAATTTGCAATGCTTTCTGCCATCTTATTTTTCATCATTTCTATATTCAGGGTATCATCTGCAATTTTTACATCCGGATCGTTTAATATGTCTAATAGGGTATACGGATTGTTTGCGCTTAGTGGCGCATCTACAGATACAGCTTTGTCTGCGTTTCTTGGGGCAAATTTCTTCTGGTCTTTCGGTAAACGATAAAGTCCTGATTGTTTATCGATGGTCTGTGATATAGCCTTATGAACGAAAGGACCGGCATACGCCACAAAATCGGTGCCCCGATCGGCTTGGAACTTTCTGGCTGCCATAAGCATTGCCAGAGTTCCTTCGCTAACCAAGTCATCAAACTCAACGCCTTTACCTTTATACTGGTTGGCTACTGATTTTACATAGTTTAAGTTCTCACTAACTATCTTGTTTATTTCTTTTTCTGTCATATTCAATAATTCTTTTTGCAAATATACATAGAATAATTCAAAAAAGCAAGTATTTTGCGCATTTTAACCAATCATTTTTGGTTTCCACATATTATTAATGGATGTTTCTATGATTTGCATAAAGCTGCGTATGGACAGTATTCGCAACGATGCTTATCATCAGTTGGTCGGAATGGTTGGTCCTTGTCAAAGATGTTGGCGATGAGAACTTTCAGTTGTTTCATAAACTCCTCTTCGTATACATCTATGCTGCTGATGAGTTCCTTGCCCATTTTTAATGTCGGATCATAGTCTTCAGCTCCTGCGTTTTGTATAAACAGCAAACCGGGCGATACGGGGTCTTGCCCCGGATTCAAATCCTTATTATGCTTCACAATGATTGAGTAGAGCATGGATTGCAAGTAATAGTCTGTATGCTTGTTTAGCATAGAAGGATTAAATACTTCATCCAGCGCTCTAGGATGTGTTGTTGAAATACGTCCTGTCTTATAGTCTATTACGCGGATTCGTTCTGCAAGATTTTTTCCGTTTGCATTGCCATTAGCCGCAACAGCGTCCAGTCGGTCGATAAAACCTCCTATTGTAAGAGATAATTTACCGATACTGGTTTCTACTTCAATGCCTGTTTTCACTACCAGCTCTAATCCCAGTATAGTGAATGGTGCCTGGCGCATATCAATCGTGATAAGTTGCCGGATATACCTTGCTATTACTTCTTTGTTGATAAGTTGCAGACCATTATATTTCGGGTGATATCCTGCAGCGCTAACTTTAAAGAGTTCTTCTCTGAACGCCTGATCTACCAGGCGATAAACAAGCGATTCATCTTTTAAGGCTTGCTCTAATTGCTCTTTTGTTATAACGATAGGACGAGTCAGTTTGAGTTTACCTTTATTGTCTGTAGTCAGGGCATTGTTGCTTGCTAGTCCTTGATAAAACAGTTCGGCAGCACGGTGGAAAATGTTTCCAAACACTTTGTTGTCTACCTCGTCTTCATCTATTTCATCTGACTCAATCAGTCCTTCTACATATTTATAATAGAATTGCTTTTCACATCTTAAATATGTATTCAGAAATGTTGGCGTAAGCATTTTCAGATTCTTGAGCTTGATGAACGTATTCTGCTTCTTTTCTATAGAATCGTAAGTAGGACGTATAGTACTTTGCCCTGCAACCAGTGATGAACGTTTAATGTCATGATGGCTTTCTACTAAAAGCTGGAGCATAAAACGACTCATCTCACCCGATTGACCATCTTCTGTAGCGTTATTGTAACATAAAGTGATGTCGCGTGAGCGCTGAAGGAGACTATGGAAATAATATGCGTATATGGCTACTTTGTTATCAACCGTAGTCAAGCCGTATGCCTTTCTCAACGAATAGGGAATAAATGAAGCATCGTTTACTCCTTTCGGTAGTTTTCCTTCGTTGCATGAGAGTACTAAGATATGCTCGAAATCCAGATTTCGAGTTTCCAATACTCCCATTACCTGTATTCCTTCTGCAGGTTCACCATGAAATGGAATACTTGTTGACTGGATGAGCTGTTGCATGAGTCGTTCCAGAGTGATGCAGTCTACTGCTAAGTCTCCTGTCTGGATGAGTTCTTGCAGACGGTTCAACAATGTATAGGTCCTGAAGAGCGATTCCTGGAATAAAGGATCGTCTTGTTCTTTACTATTCACACCTATTGTCTTCAAAATTTCCAGCAGATACTGGATGAGTCTCAAGTTGTATTCATTTTCTGTTGCAGTCTCACCCAAATCTTTGAAAAGCAGAGACAAGCCTTCATCACCATCCATGCTTAGGAATTGGCGGGTAGGATAGAACTGCTTTTGTTCGTCAAGAGCGCTCAAGAGTTTGCTATAATTTTGAGAAATATAGCGTGTGTATGGATGACGAAGTGCCATGAGCACATAATGTAAGCGATAGTTGTTACTATGCTTGGGATGACCAATACCCTGCAAATTGATGAGATGTTGCAGCAAGCTGTAGAATGGTGTCTGTTGAAGCGGATAACCCAATGTTATGTTATATGATAACTGGTCGTTCTCAGAATAGTCTGGTAACGACTTGATGTCTTCGTTTGTAGGAAGACTATGTATTACACTTTGTAATAATCCTTCATCGGCTAATACGATTGCAACTTTCTTTCCACATTTATATCGTTTTTTTTCTTTAAGCCATTGGTTTACATAGCGAGCCTGAATGTTTTCAGTTGATGCCGAAATGTATGTAATGTCTTTATCGTTATCAAAGTTATGATAAATATCACGAAGATCATGAGGAGGCATATCATTCAATTCGTTAGGAAAATATTTAAGATATTCTCGAATATAGTGACCTGCCTCATGGTTGTTTTGCATATAATAGTCATCGTAGTCCCAATAGAAATGTGCTTTACCCTCTTTCATCAAGCGTTCGCAGAGTTTCTGTTCTACAACTTGCATCATATTAAAACCGACAAAGAGATATTTCTTGTGTTGAAATTTGATGTTTTCATCATTTACAACTTTCCGATACAGAGCCCCCTCGTAAGCTAAGCCTTGTTCTTCAAGACGCTGGTTAAACTGTTGGTAAATATCGAGAAAATGGCTCCATAGTTGCAGAAATCTCTTTTTGAGTTCAGAGTTGTGATCATCGTTGAAGTTGCTGAAAAATTTTCTAATCAGCATTTTCTGTTCTTCTGTAAGATATGAGATATCGTCAAGTTCATGTATATCGCTAAGATTAGCAAAGAGTTTCTCAGCCTCTGCCATGTTTTTATCTATATCGTCAAAATCAGTGATAAGGAGTTGTCCCCATCCGTAAAAATGGTCTAGGGTCTCATCGATACCTGTGCAGGCTACGAATGTTTTATGTAAATCGCAAACCAGTTTGATTGGGTCTCCAACTTTCAATGTGCTATGTTTGCGAAACAGGTCGCTGATAGTTATGTAAGATGGTGACCAGATGGGATGGTCGGTCAATCGGGCCAGACTCTCATTGAGGAAGAGAGCTGCACGTTTGTTTGGAAATACGATTGCAATATCGCTGAGGTTATTGCCATATTTCTCAAGTATATCTCTTGCTACATATTTTAAAAATGTTTTCATATCTCAATGCTCATTTTATGTTTGAAAATGTTCTTTATTTTGCCCTGTTTTTCATGCAGAGCAATAGAATTGTATTATTTCACCACTTTAATAATTTTGTTAGGGTAAACGTACCATAGATAACCGGTTACTTTATGATTGCCCATGCTTCTTAATAAACCGATGTATTTTCTAACCTGTTCATGGTGTTCTATTTTCGGTCTGCCAAACTTAAAGTCTACAACTATTGTCTCTTTTTTTGAGTTTTGCATCACTCGGTCTGGACGGTATTCTGCCACTTTTCCATTTTCAACTGTCAGGATAGAACATTCATTTAGTATGGTCAGTTCCTTATCAAACCATTTTGCGACCTTTGGTGATTCAAGCCTTTTCCTAATCATTTCCTTTATTTTCTCTGGTGTGAGGTTCTGATCGTACAAAAGTCCGTCTAACTCTAGTTGCTTCAGGGCTCCATCAATGTCATCAGCCGTACGGATTGTGGAAAAGAGGTTGTGCAGCACCGTACCCATTTTGATATAAAATTTCTGCTGTTCTTCTGTTTCATCACGTTTTATCAAGTCACGACTTTGGTTACTTTGTCTGAATTCAGGCATTGCTGGTGTGACATTTATTTTTATTTCCAATGGTTGTGAAAACGCAGAGAGCACATTTGTATCCTTCTTCTCGTTTGATTTCTTGGAAGAATCAGGTACATATATTTCATTATAGCAGAAAGATATGTCATCTGTTTTGGCATCAGAACCTATTCCTGTTAACTCCATCTTTACATCATTAGCTTCAAGTCGGCTGGCTACCTTGTCAAGTACAGATTCGATAATGGCAGAACGATATGCAGAATTAGCTCGTTTGCCAATTACAAACAGGTTGTGACTGGCACGCGTAAAGGCGACATAAAGCAGATTCAGGTTATCAACTACGTTTTGTAGATGTTCATGATTATAATCTGCTTCATATATACTTTGTTTCATCAGTTTAGCACTGAAGTCTATTGGTACAAGTGGCAGTTCGTTGTATGGAGCTTCTTGCGGTGTACACCAGATTGTGTTGGCTTTTTCTAATTGCCAGTCACAGTAAGGCATGATAACATGATCGTATTCTAGTCCCTTGCTCTTATGTATAGTAAGGAATCTGATGCCTCCATCGCCATCACTGTGGATGCTTTTTTCGTGAATATGGCTATCCCATTCTTTAAGGAATCCTGCAATGTCACTACTGTTGTCTGTGAGATATTTACTCAGACTATCATAAAAAGCACAGATGTAGGCGCTTTGCTTGATCATGTCTTTGATTTCGCTAAACTTTAACTCTGCAAAAAGACGTTCTGTTAGATCGAAAAGTGGCATTTCCAGATACTCAGAACGATTGTTCAAAAGTTTTTCTGGGATATTTCCCGTTACAGAATAAGTGTCACAAAACTTATTGAGAGTTGCTAAAGCAATATTGTCATTTGGGTGTACTAGGATATAGAGAGCGTTAACCAAGGTACATACTGCTTGGGAGGCATCCAGTCTGAATGCCTCATCTGAAACCAACGGATAGTCGGAATGGTTCATAAAATACTCAGCAATGTCCTGTATGTTACGATTGCTTCTTACCAGGATTGCTATCTTGTTGCAAGGAACACCTCTTTCAATCAACTTGTCTACAGTGTCCAGTGTGGTTTGCATCATTCTGTCTTCAATATTTTCACCGCCCAAGAGCTGGATACTGATAGATCCATTAGGAACAGAATGGTGGTCTGGTACTCGCTGGCAGACATCGCTATATGCGCTTTCCAGCTGTTTACATTCCTCTGGACATTTATCCGTCAGGTCTTCAATCTCCAACTTTACTGCTTCTGTAAAAAAAGCATTGTTAAACTCAATGATGTTTCTATCAGAGCGGTAGTTGGTATCCAAAGTTTCTATGCTTACTTTTGCGCTTTTATTAAATTCTTTATTGATATTATTGAGCAGTCTCCAATCGCCGGATCGCCATCTGTAGATGCTTTGTTTTACGTCACCTACGATAAGGTTGCCGGCATTTTCTCTACTCATGGTTTCTTCGAGCAGCACTTTAAAGTTCTTCCACTGTATTGTACTGGTATCTTGGAACTCGTCAATCATTATATGGTCGAGTTGAGTGCCAATTTTTTCAAAGATGAATGGCGAATCGCTATCCTTTATCAGTGAATTGAGCAAGGTCTGAGTATCGCTCAAAAGGAAACGGTTTGCCTCTCTGTTCATCTCCCTGACTTTTTTATCTATGCTTCCCAAAAGGCGGAGCTGATTAAGATGCTTTATGGTCAAGTCGGTACTTTTAAAGATTCGTGTGAGTCTTGGACGATTGTCTTCAGCAAACAGCAAAATAGGGTAGAGCACCGATTCTACATAATTGAAAATATCAGTACAATTTTTTACATCAGATTTTTTGACCCATGCTTCCGGACTTTCCCGACATTTATAGAAAGTATCATTGTGTAGATCATCATCACTGTATTTGCCATTTTTCAGCTTGTTGAAATAACTCCAAATACCTCTCGTTTTTCCAGCTAAGTCGTCTGACGTAAAGCCTTCTTCTTCAAGGGAATCGAAAAAAGTAGCAGCAATTTCTTTAAGCTGCTCTTTTGTCTTATCGCGCTTTTTCTTCATTCGGTCGGTAAAATCCTTGAAGAAATCTTCTTGTTCCATCAATTCTGTCAGCTTGTCGGAATGAGCTTTGTAATAATCCTTGAATATGTTCTCACCGAATTTCTTGATCTGTCCTATGACATTCCAACTCTTATCATCATCGATGTTTTCTTTGATATAATCCATAATCCAGAAGAGTAATCTGTCTGTATCTTCCAAACCTTCTATGAGTTCATCAACTGCTTGTTGCTCAATTTGATAGTCATTGAGTTCAATACGCAAATTGGCAGTCAAGTCAAGTTCACGAGCTAGATTTCTCAATACATTCTGAAAGAACGTATCGATGGTCATAACCCGGAAATAGTTATAATTGTGTATGAGCAGATGCAGGGCAGATTCTGCATTTTTCTGAATTTGTTTGGATGAAAGATACGGTAAAGCCTGCTGTATTTGATTTACATAATCGTTTGCTTCTGGTAGTCCGTGTGCAATTTCGTATAATTTTCCTAAGATACGCATTTTCATTTCTTCTGTAGCCTTGTTGGTGAAGGTTACTGCAAGAATGGTTCTGTAGGAAGCAGGATTAGCTATCACGAGTGTCATATACTCGCGAGCCAAGGTAAATGTTTTACCTGAGCCTGCACTTGCTTTATAAACAGTTAGTTGTGAACTCATATTTCGTTTTTTAAATGATGTTATTGATATTGTGTTTTGGAAATTATGTCTTATCCATGCTTGTATGAATATTACCAATCCCTAAATAGTTCAAAACCGAAGCGACAGCCTACGCCATCAAATTTCGTGTTTTTGAAGGCTGCAAAAATTCCTAGGGTAATAGCTCTTGTTGTTACTCCATATCCCCATTCTGTGTATGGGTGTAAATGGTTTACAACAAGACTGCTTACATAGAGACGCTCTGCTTCTATATATTTTCCAATCAGAGGGAGCCATGCGGTTGCAATCATAGGAGCTTCATAAGTGAAATTTCCACGTATGTAATAATCACTTGCATTATACCATTGCGAAGACAGTAATTCGAACTCTCCACTCCAACTGTCATTCCAACCTCCAGGAATATTATCATCATGGAAATTTGTATAGTCAACGAAATCCCAATGGTCACCTTTACGGGTATAAAAACCTGCTCCTAATCTAACAGAATATGATTGACGGCGTGACGCTTGGAAAATGGTTTGTGCATCTACTTCTACCCGTTCGTAGTCTATATTTGATCCAAGTAGGTTTTTCCATCCCTTTTCGTAGTCTATTTTAAAAATCGAGCCTTTCTTTCCCCAGGGTAACAGTTCTAATGCCACAGCTGGTGCTACTGATACATATTTGCTTGGATAATTAAACAGTTTATAGAAACTTTCTATCACAGCCTTTCGGGTATGTGAAACCAAGCCAATCTCAAAACCGACATAGTCGTTGAAACTCCAGTGGTTAGTAAGGCGAAGGTAATCATCTTTAAACTCTGTCAGTTTCCTGTTATTAGCATCAATCTCTGTTGAAATTTCTGGTAATGCCAGTCCCGGATATCCTGTGAGTAGAGGATATAGAAAATCATTATCTTCCGGTTTGCTGATGCCTAACATCTTTCGTGCAACACGATTGTTCGAAATTCTATTACCGTTACCTATTTCTAACTTGATGTGTCCATTGTGCTTTTGGTTGTAGTTGAAAGTCAACGGTATTCTGAAATAGAATCTGTGTTGTTTCATACTGTAACCACCTTTAAAGCGAAGTCCTAATTGTAAGTCTTCCGTAAACCGGTAGCTGCCTTTCAAGTCAAACTTATATACAACACCTTTACGTTCGGAGTATCCCATATAGAGTGGGTTGAGAATAGGACTGATACGGAAATAACCTTGGTTTTGCTTACCGAAGCCTTGAGAGATTCTGTTTAATACATTATCACCGATAACATCCCAAAGTATATCTTTTGCAAAGTTAGTCTTTGGTATGTTGTTATTCAAGGAATCTGCAACTTGTTTTCTTTTTTCATAAAATCTATTGTATATATCTGTTTCTTCTTGGTTTAACTCAATAGGGCGCACTTTTGCCATTAATGTTGTATCGGCTACATTATTGAGTGAGTCACTTAATATTTTGGGTAGTCCGTATACTGTTGTGTACATACCGGTTATCTTGTTGCCCAGAAAGCTAAAGTTGGCTCTCATGCTGCATTTAGCAGGAGAAAGTGAGCCAAATCCGTCTCTTCCCATTATGATAGAGATATAGAAACGGGTCATATCATATTCGCCCTCAAAGTCTACCATGCTTATCTTGCCGGTTTTTGAATCAACAATAGCACGTGCTTCTATAACTTGTGTGTTTTTGAGACGAGGATATACGTAAATTTGAGCTTTGCCGAATGGTAGTTGAGTGACGGCGTATTTATAATATCTGCGATTCTTCTGATGAAAAGGTGAAAGAATATTGGTTTCGAAAAGAGTTTCTCCATATACTGTTGGAGTCATGTATTTCAGAACCGATGACAGTGTATTGCTTCTATGCGGAATAGTGCTTATGTTCAACAAGCGTTTGGCTACAGGTTTACCTTTAGCATCCAACGTCATTTGGTTATAATACTCACTGATAAATCTTCTACCACCACCATGTGCAACAGCATACATTGTTGGCACAAGCATGAGGGTAGCATTACGCTTGTTTGTTTTGATTTGAAATTTAGTATAGGCATAACTCTTGTGTGCTGCTCTACCTGCCGTGTCAACAGTTTGTGCATATTTAAATACCAAACACATCACCGAGTCACTAAAGGCGTCTCTCGGTGACATTCTTCTTGCATGTGCTGCAAAAGCCATCATGCAGAAGATAATCGTCAAAATGATGTGTGTTTGATATTTCTTCATTTATTATGAGTTAAGATGTTACTTGGCAGAAGAACTATGCCACATATTTTGGGCAGCAGCTTTCCTAACCAAGATATTTCATAAGGATTCCTATCTTTCCGGATTCTCTCAGTTTGGTGATGCTTTTTTCTCTTATTTGACGAACTCGCTCACGGGTCAAGCCCATTTTATCACCAATCTCCTCGAGTCCCTTTTCGGTTTCCCCAATTCCGTAGCATGCGCAGATGATTTTCAGTTCGCGATCCTTGAGGCAAACTTTTAAAACCTGTCTTAGGTCTTGTGCCATACTTTCATGGTCAACCTGCTTGTCTGTTCTGCCCTCGTCTCCGCTTGCCATTACATCTGCCATGGAATTGTCATCGTCATCACTGAATGGAGCATCTATGCTTACATGATGACCGCTGGCTGCCATGCTCTGAGAAATCTTGTCCTCGTCAACACCCGTTCTGGCGGCAAGTTCCTCAACGCTTGGACGGCGTTGGTTTTCCTGCTCAAACTTATTTATTTCCTGGTTTACCTTATTGAGCGATCCTACCTGATTGAGAGGAAGTCGAACGATTCGACTTTGCTCAGCTATTGCCTGTAAAATGCTCTGACGAATCCACCAGACTGCGTATGAGATAAATTTGAACCCTCGTGTTTCATCAAAGCGTTCTGCAGCCTTGATGAGTCCGATGTTTCCTTCGTCAATCAAGTCTGTCAGGGTTAGCCCCTGGTGCTGATATTGCTTTGCTACAGACACCACAAAACGTAAGTTGGCTTCAATCAACTTATTCTTTGCTCTTTCGCCAGTTCTGCCTCCCTTGCGAATAGCTTGAGCCAATTCTATTTCTTCATCAATAGAAACCATTGGGGCTCTACCTATCTCTACAAGATATTTGTCGAGGGCCTCGCTGTTACGATTGGTTATACTCTTTTGTATCTTAAGCTGTCTCATTATCTTTTCCTCTTAGTTACACATTGCACAATTGACGCAAAGATAATAAAAATATTGATACGCATCTAGATTTATAACTTACTTTAACGTAATTAACCTAACTTATTCATTTAAAGGTTATTTTACCGTCTTGTTCTTAACAAAACTTTGAAAAGCGTCATCGTATCCGTTAAACACATTGATGTCTACCTCTCCATGTATTCCCGCAACTCTTCCGTCAGGGCAGAGCTGCCAATATACCAGTCTGATGTCTGGCTTATACTCACCATATCGCGCAATCCAAACCTGATAGTTATGTTTCAGATCGGGAGCTCGTGTCAGATAGCGATTTACGAAAGTTTGGCTAATGTAAAGAATAGGCTTAACACCTGTTGCTCTCTCTACTATTCTAAGCCAAGTTCTGATGCGTGCAAACAATACTCCTGATCCTCCCATTTTTTTGATTTGACTAGGAAGCGGTTCTACATCAAGAACTGGGGGAAAATCGCCTTTCCTAATGATACTATGTTTCAGAAAGTGTCGTGCTTGTTCGGCAGCAGGTGTTATGGTGGTAAAGAAGTGATAGGTTCCAACCTTGTAACCATGTGCTTTTGCATCACGATAATCTTTTTTATAATATGGATTTAACAGCGATTTACCTTCTGTACTCTTGATATAGATGAAGCGAATAGGGAAGTTTACTGTTCCTGACACTGTCTTTTTGCTGAGGCGGCCAAGATGTGTAATGCGTAAACGGTTCCAGTTGATAGCATATTTTTTCCTGCCTTTTCCATGCTGGTATTTGCTCAGGTCTATGCCATAAATACGTTCTGATGTATATACAAGTCGTTCGCCTTTATAGCGGTCATTTTTCCATTCGCCTATTCGTAAAGGCTTCTTGGGAGCAATGCTGAATCCGAATCCTTCACGTTTTCCGTTTTTCCAGTAACCTTCATAATAGGTTCCATCGTATCCTTGCCAGCATCCTTGACCGTTTGGTTGATAGATACTGTCGGTTGTACCCCGATAATATCCTAGAGAATCAGGTAAGAGGGTGTAATCAATAGAACGTCGAAGTGTGGCTCCATGTGCTGTTGCTAAAGATGCTGCAAGTTGAGGTGAAATAGCTTTAACCCCTTCAGGAGTTGTTTCTGAGAAAAGTTGGAATGTGTGGCTTTCTTGTGCAGTTTCTCCATTCTTCGCTTTGATGAGTTTGCATGCCTGACTTTTCCACTTTCCGTTCTCGTCTCTATAATAGGCTTGATATGAAATGGAGCGTTTCAACTTGAAATGTCCCTTTTTCTGTACATGTTTCAGGGAATCGATCAGTCTCTTGGCAGAATCGCGTAGTTCCAGTTCGTGTTGGGTATAAGCACAAATAGAGTTGTAGCCTATATCCTGAACAGAATGAGAGTGAATATAATAATTCAGTTCTCCAACTTTCCATTTGGAGTCTCTATACAAACTGTCTAAAGAATCAACTTTCTCTTTAAAAATGCTATCTGCATCTTTGCCAAGATAGTGATTCCGGCTGATGCTGTTGTTGTAGCAGGCGGCAAGTCTTCCTTGGCATGAAGGAATCAACGCCCAACGGTTCATAAAGTTGGCTGCCAGTGTTGTTGTGTCTTCGTCGAACCGGAGTATTGTTTTTCCATTTTGAATTAATTCATAGTGACTGTATACTTTTATGTTTGCTTTTGCCTTGTTCACTCTATCATTTGATGGGTTCTGGCAATAATAGCTCCATGTGCTGGCGGCAGCCAGCAGAATGAGAACTAAACTTGTGATATATAATATTTTCTTTTTCATTTGATGATGACCTCCAATATTTTCTTGGTGGTTTCGGTAATCTTCGTTTTCTCTGACGTACGTTCGCCGATAAGCCAGATGATTTCACCTTTACTATCAGTTAACACATGTTGTGTCTTCTTCTGTATATAGTCAAATTTCTTATCTGTCATATAGTCACTCAACAGTTTGCTTCCCTTCATGCCGAAAGGTTGAAATCTGTCGCCTTCTTTTACCAGTCGGTAGGTGAGGGGAAAACTGACTTTTTCAGCATCCAAAGTGATGCATTGCGATTCTTTGCTTGGCATGAAGTTACCCATATTCGAGAAGATTCTTATTTTGATTTGGAATCCTTCTTCCATGTTGTAAATGCCTTCTTCCGGCAGTCGGAACGCTCTCTCTTCCTGGATGTTATTCAAGTCTTGTATGTTAGAAATCAACAGCTTTTCTCTGTCGATGACTATCATATAATCTTCGTTTTTCCAAATTTTACCGACACCACTATCCTGGCTGTTGAGGCTTTCACAGATGTCATCAATAACATTGCCATGAAAACCAAATCTGCTTAATTCTTTATGGAGTATGAATTCCGGACTAGGAGCATTCATGACAGATACTTTTGGGATATTTATAATGTTCCTGTAAGAATCGGTTGTACTGATGCTATCCATGCTGTCAAGTATCATTTTTGCTTGGCGTATGTATTTGGCAGTGAGAGCAATATTTTCACTTGCTGCCGGGTTGATACTTTCTAAGAGAGGTACTACATGATGGCGAATTTTATTTCTTAAAGCATCGTCTTCTAAATTTGTTGAATCTGTGACAAAATCCTGTTTCTTTTCTTTTAGATATTGCAATATATCCTGTCGGCTGATGCAGAGAAGTGGGCGCAGAATGTTTCCGTTTTTTGGGGCGATGCCTGCTAATCCGTCTACTCCAGATCCTCTTAACAGATTCAGAAGTAAAGTTTCTACATTGTCATCGCGATGATGGGCCACACATATGCCTCCTGCATGCAAGTCTTTTACTAATTGGGCAAAATAGCGGTAGCGTAAGTCGCGTGCAGCCATTTCGATACTTACCTTGTGCAAATGGGCATAAGCATAAGTATCAAAATGGATTCGAGACAAACTGATTCCCTGTTGTTGGCACAGATTTACACAAAATTGCTCGTCTCTGTCACTCTCTTCGCCGCGAAGGTGAAAGTTACAGTGTGCAGCAGTAATATTCAGTCCTAAATTTTTCAGGATAAGCAATAGGGCAACGCTATCGGCACCTCCAGACAAGGCAACGACATATGGTATTTGCCACTTGAACATACCGTGATGAATAATATATTTTTTGACGATATTTTCAATTTTGTTCATTCTGCGAAACTTTAAAAGTATATGATGCTTCTTATTACTTTCCGTTTTTCAAAAAATCTTCTGCCCGCTGCAAATCTTCTGGCGTGTCAATGCCTACAGTTTCTACATCTGTAGTACCAACTTTTATCTTGTAGCCATTCTGTAGCCATCGAAGCTGTTCCAGGCTCTCTGCTATTTCCAGTGAGCTTTGTGGTAGCTGAGTTACCTCTTTTAAAACTTCTTTGCGATAAGCATAGATGCCCAAATGTTTCAGATAAGGAAAACTTATGAGCCACTCTTCCTCTTCTTTTCCTCTTACGTATGGAATGATGCTGCGAGAGAAATACATAGCAAAGCCTTGATTGTCTACTACTATCTTTGGGCTATTAGGATTTTTAACAGCTTCCATACTGGTAAAAGCCTTTCCTAAAGTCGCAATTTGGGTTGTTGGGTCATCAAAACACTGGCAGATGGTTTCCAGTTGACTCTTGGCAACAAAAGGTTCATCGCCTTGAATATTGACAATAACATCCCAGTCTCCACCAATTTTTTCGATAGCTTCTTCAATGCGGTCAGTACCGCTCTTATGATCCTTGCGCGTCATAACAGCTTTACCGCCAAATGCTTCTACAGCTTTGAAAATTCGCTCATCATCTGTTGCAACATAGGCTGCTTCTAGACAAGCTGCTACTTTCTCATAAACATGCTGTATTACTGGCTTGCCACCTAACATGGCAAGTGGCTTTCCCGGGAAACGTGTCGATGCGTATCTTGCTGGAATAATTCCTATAAATTTCATAATCTTCTATATTTAAACCTGTTTACTATTCTATTCATGCGGTTCGTTTAACTTCAAATAAAAAAGTTGCACTTCCGCAGACGCAAAAGTACAACTTTATTTTGTATTCACCAAAAAACTTTTTGTTTTTTTTGATTAAAAACGGGTTGATAGGTTAATATTCGCATTTATCTTTAACAATCCTTTTCAAAGAGAAAGATTTCTTTTGCTTTTCCACATTAATTTATTTATATTTCTCAAAAAAATGTTTCTTCTTTCGTTATCTTCGCTGAAATTGTGTAACTTTGCAGAAAAATTTTAAGAAAGGAATAAAATAAATGCCGTTAAGATTACCAGATAAGCTTCCAGCTATCGAACTGTTGAAGCATGAGAATATATTCGTGATGGACGAAAGTCGTGCGCATAAACAGGAGATTCGTCCGTTAAAAATCTGTGTGCTCAATTTGATGCCCCTCAAGATTACGACCGAGACAGATCTCGTTCGTCTTCTGTCGAATACTCCTCTTCAGATAGAGGTTTATTTCATGAAGTTGAAAAGTCACACGCCAAAGAATACTCCAATAGAACACATGATGATGTTCTACAAGGATTTTCAGGAACTTTCCAAACAGAAGTTTGACGGAATGATAGTTACAGGTGCTCCTATCGAAACGATGGCTTATGAAGAGGTAGAATATTGGCCTGAAATCAAAGAGATTTTTGATTGGGCCCGTACCCATGTTACTTCAACACTCTATATCTGCTGGGGTGCCCAGGCTGGTCTTTATCATTTCTATGGTGTTCCTAAGTATCCTTTAGAGAAGAAGATGTTTGGTATTTTTAAGCAGAAGCCTCTCGATTTGTCTCAGCCAATCTTCCGCGGTTTCGATGATATCTTTAATATGCCTCATAGTCGCCATACAGAGGTAAGACGTGAGGATATTGAAAAAGTGCCAGGACTTGACATCATTGCCGAATCGCCTGAAAGCGGTGTCAGCATTGTGATGGCCAGAAACGGCCGCGAATTCTTTGTGACGGGTCATCTTGAGTATGCGCCAAACACGCTGGATAAGGAATATAAGCGTGATGTGGGCAAGCGTGATGATGTAGAACTGCCAAAAAATTATTATTATCATGACGATCCGAACGAAGAACCTCTGGTGACATGGCGTGCTCATGCCAACCTCTTCTATAGTAATTGGATCAACTATTATGTTTATCAGGAGACTCCTTACAATATTGACGAAATCAGTTAATTTGAAGGACTCGGGTGATTTCGAGATAGATTTCTTATGCAAACATTAGAATTATTGGCGCCTGCCAAGAACTTGGAATGTGGTATTGCTGCCATTGATCATGGTGCAGATGCCGTATATATTGGTGCACCTCGTTTTGGTGCACGAGCAGCAGCAGGCAATTCGCTGGAAGATATCAGACAGTTGTGTGATTATGCTCATCAGTTTGGAGCAAAGGTTCATGTTACAGTGAATACTATCATCTATCAGGATGAGATGTTGGATACGCTTAAGATGATCCAGCAACTTGATGAGATTGGTGTTGATGCACTTTTGCTGCAGGATATGGGTGTGCTTACTGAGGTGAGGGCGCAGAATTTGTGGAGTAGAGAATTGCATTCCAGTACCCAGTGTGATGTAAGAACTCCAGAAAAGGCGTATTGGCTTACCACGTTAGGTTTCAAACGTATTGTTCTGGCTCGTGAGCTTTCGCTCGATGAAATCAAGGCGATCCATCAGGCGATTCCTGATAGAGAAATAGAGGTCTTTGTACATGGAGCGCTCTGCGTAAGCTATTCGGGTGTATGTTATGCTTCTGAGAAGTGTTTCGGGCGCTCTGCTAATCGTGGAGAATGTGCACAGTTCTGTCGTATGAAGTTTGATCTGCTCGATTCCAATGGTCAGGAGATAGAACATCAGCGTTATCTGTTGTCTCTCAAGGATCTTTGTCAGCTTGATCATCTTAAGGATCTTGCTGATGCTGGAGCTACTTCGTTCAAGATAGAAGGAAGATTAAAAGATATCAACTACGTCAAGAATGTGGTGGCTGCCTATAGCAGTCAACTCGATGCAATCGTAAAAGCTGAACCGCGTAAGTATCGCCGTGCATCGGTGGGACATGTTCAATATAATTTTACACCTAATCTGAAGAAGACTTTCAATCGTGGCTTTACCCATTATTTCCTGAATGGGCGACAGCCGGATATTGCTTCTTTCGATACACCGAAAGCTATCGGCGAGTTTGTGGGGAAGGTTAAGGAAATACGTGGCAACATTTCTTTCAACGTAGCCACAGTAGCCAGCTTTAAAAATGGCGATGGACTGTGTTTTATCAATGATGACCGTGAGTTGGAAGGCTTTCGTGTGAACAGAGTAGAGGGCAATCGCCTCTATCCGTTTGGAATGCCTGAACATATGCGTCCGGGCATGGCTCTTTATCGTAATAACGATCGGGCTTTCGAGGCTTTGCTGGCTCGTAAGTCTGCTGAACGTAAAATCTATATTGTCATAGAAATGGAGCCTGTGATGGGTAATGAGTTCAGGGAAGAGCCACAGGGGGTAAAGGCTGTTGTCAACATCATGAAGACGAAAGAGGCTGATGGTGGCTTGATTTATCAGGTGGCTGAGGTGTTTAAAGAGTTGAAACTCGAAAAGGCGAAACGCCCGCAGGGCGAAAATATAAAGGCTCAGATGAGCAAACTGGGCGATACGATTTACGAAGCTTACCAGGTAGAACTTCTGAAGGGAATGGAGACATACTTTGTTCCGAACAGTATTCTCACTGCTATCCGGCGTGAATTGATAGATGAACTTACCAAGGCAAATCAGAAACAGCTTGATAAGTCGTTGTGGGGTGGATGGGATAGAACCTTGTTCAACAATGGTTTTGGATTCAGTCAGCCCGGTGAGCACCGACTTACGAAAGAGGAATTTACTTGGCAGCCGGAATACGGAAAATGGGGATATCTCTATAATATAGCTAACTATGATGCAAGAGATTTTTATCAGATTCATGGTCTGTCGCCAGTAGTTCCGGCATTTGAGTTGGGTAAGAATATTCCTTCTGCATGGGATGCTAAGACCCAGGAAGAATATGATGAGAATATAGAAAAAGACAAGGCAAACCGAAGTATGCAACCTAAGTTTACCAACGAAAAGGGAGAATCGCTCCTGATGCAGTGCCGCCATTGTATCCGCTATTCGTTGGGCTACTGTGTGAAGCGTGGAGGCAAGAAACCATCCTGGAGAGAGCCTCTCTTCCTGCAGTTGGGTGACGGTCGTCGTTTCCGTCTGGAGTTTGCATGCAACGAATGTCAGATGAACTTATATAGTGAGAAATAAATGAAAAAGAAATGGACGATACAGATTCTTTGTATGCTGGGCATCCTCTTGATGTTCAGCAGTTGTTATCATCGCCGTGCTCATCACCAGATGCATGCAGCTATGGTAGAGTACAGTAATAAACAACTCGATTCCATTTCGTTTTCTACTACCCATCATTATACCAACAAATTCAATTTTCTGGTATTCAAGGATTCCCTGGAATTGATAGCGCAACAGCCTGAAGAATTTTTGAGCAATTTGCCTATCGACTCCTTCGCCGTCCAAAAGAACTGCCTGCTGGTGGTTACGGATATTCGTATGGTTCCTCAGGATTCCATAGATTCAGTTTGGGTGCAGTTGGCAACAGAAGATAATCAGTTTGGCTGGACCCGTGAGTCCCGTCTGCTGCCGAAGGTTGTGCCCGATGATCCTATTTCAGAGTTCATTATGACCTTCAGCAATACTCACTTGCTCATCTTCATGGTTATCATTATCATCATAGCTGTAGCCTATACCGTTCGCAGGATATTCCATAGCAATGGTAAACTGGTTCACTTCAATGATATAGATTCACCATATCCAACAGCGTTGGTACTTATTGTTTCGATATCAGCAACCTTCTATGCCACCATTCAGCTGTTTTTGCCAGAAGTATGGCGTCATTTTTATTTTCATCCTACGCTCAATCCTTTTGCCGTACCGCCTATATTGGGCTTTTTCCTGGCTACAGTCTGGGCGATACTAATAGTAGGACTGGCTTGTGTTGATGAGGTGAAACACCGTTTGCCGGCTGGTGATGCAGTTCTGTATCTGGGTGGTTTAGTAGGTGTTTGCGCCATTGATTACATCATTTTCAGTGTTACTACCTTATATTATATAGGTTATTTGTTGCTCGTAGCCTATATATGGTTTGCCATACGGGTTTATCTGTTTCCTCATAAATAAGGATAGGGGGTGCAGAAAAAAATATGTACCTTTGCACCCGTTATGAAAAGAATAGTATTTTATAGTAAAAAGAGCGTATGCATTGGTTTGGCAGCGGTAGCGTTGCAGGCTAGTGCTGCGGATAACGAAAGGGCTACTTGCTCTGACCTGTCATTGGGTACGAGTGAAAAGTTTGCAGAAGCTAACGGCTTGCTGGCTGATAGCAGCCGAGTTTATGACATTGATGAAGTTGTGGTTGTTTCGCAGCCTAAGGAGAATTTCCGTCTTCGTCAACAGCCTCTCAGTAGCACTTCCTTTGGTTCTTATCAGATGCAGCGATTAGCTTCTCGCGATTTGCGCGAACTTTCCTGCTATGTTCCTAATTTTGTGATGCCCAACTATGGCTCGCGTTTTACCAACGCCATGTATGTGCGTGGTATTGGAAGCCGTATAAACAGTCCGGCTGTAGGAATTTATCTTGACGGAATTCCAGTGTTGAGCAAGGCTGCTTTCAATCTTCACCATTATCAGACCAGCCGTATAGATATTCTCCGTGGTCCACAGGGAACACTCTATGGTCAGAATTCTGAAGGTGGTTTGGTGCGCATCTATTCACGCGATGCTTATGATAGCAAGGGCACCTACGTTAATCTGGGATTGGGCTCTCATTTCTATCGTAATGTAGAAGCGGCTCATTATATGAAGCTTTCACCTCGTATCGCATTAGGGGTAGCTGCTTTTTATGATGGACAGAAGGGATTCTTCCATCGTGCAGGAACTAGCGATTATGCCGACAATTATGATGAGGCAGGCGGTAAGTTTAATCTTAAGTTCCGTTTTGATAGAGGATGGAGCATGGATTTGCTAGCCAATTACCAATTTGTCTATCAGCATGCATTTCCTTATGGTCAGTTGGATTTAAACAGTGGCAAGGCTGCATTACCAAATACAACATTCCCTGGGCTTTATCGCCGCAACATGCTGCTTTCGGGTGTTAATCTTCGTCATGAAGGAGCGAAATGGGATTTTGCTTCTACTACCAGCTATCAGTTCCTGGATGATAATATGAATATGGATCAGGATTATCTTCCTGAAGATTATTTGAGCTTGCAGCAAGACCAGTTGCAGAATTCTATCACTCAGGAGTTCACATTTAAGAGTCGTCAGCCTTTCTTCGGCTTCTGGCATCTTACACAGGGTGCATTCTTCTCCCATGTGTGGTTGAAGACAAATGGTCCTGTAAAATTCGGTTCAGCATTGACGAAGCCTATCAGTAACCTTATCCAGAGTCAGATGCAGCAGGCAATGCCTCCGGCAATGGCTAGCGGAGTTTCTGTCAATGTAGATATGGGAGCTCCGGGTTTGTTCCATACTCCTCAGAGCAATTTGGGTCTCTATCACGAGAGTACGTTTGATCTTTCTTCCCGTCTGAAAGCAACGCTTGGTTTGCGTTACGATTTCATGCATACAAGTATTCATTACGATACTTATGCTTATATGGCGATGACAGCTAAGGTGATGGGCAGGGAGGCTACTTATACATTGCGTTCAATACTCGACCGCAAAACGGGTGATGATTACAACCAGCTCTTGCCAAAATTTGGCTTAAGTTACCAGCTTGATGAGCAGGGCAGCAATGTTTATGCCACAGTGAGCAAGGGCTATCGTGCAGGCGGTTATAATATCCAGATGTTCAGTGACATCTTGCAGACCGAACTGAATGCTAACCGTCAGCATGCGATGCGAGGCAATTATGACGTTCCTCATACCGATGAAGATTATGATAGAGTGAACCAGACTATTGCCTTTAAGCCGGAAACCTCATGGAATTATGAGGTTGGAACGCATCTCAATCTTTTTGATCATCGTCTTCATTTCGATTTGAGTGCCTTCTATATGCAGGTTCGCAATCAGCAACTCTCTGTGATGGCAGGAACCTATGGCTTTGGCCGAATGATGGTTAATGCAGGTAAGAGTCACAGTTGTGGTATTGAAGCCGCGCTCAAGGGCCAGGCTTTCGACGGTGCTTTTGATTGGGGTGTAAACTATGGTTTTACACGCGCCGTATTTGATGAATATACTGATGGCGAGGGTGATAAGGCTGTGAATTATAAGGACAAGAAGGTTCCTTATGTTCCCCAGCATACGATAGCAGCCATGGCTGACTATCATTTGGGACAGTTTACCTTCGGATTGAATATGAATGCGCAGGGCAAGACTTATTGGGATAATGCCAATACCTACAGCCAGAAGATGTATTTCGTGATGGGTGCGCATTGTGATATTGATTTCAGCAAGATGAGCATCAGTATCTGGGGTAAGAACCTCACAGATACTAATTACAATACCTTTGCTGTTGATAATGCAGCAACAGGAAAGAAACTGTATTTTGCCCAGCGTGGCAATCCTTTCCAATGTGGTGTTGATCTGAAATTCCACTTTTAGGATTAAATAGAAAAGGAGTTCCGGCATTCTGAAATGCTTGAACTCCTTTTTCTTTTTAATCTCATTTATTTCCTTCCTTTATTTTAATTCTCCATATCCTACCAGCCGGTCGGTGCGGTCGCTCTGAGCCCGATAGTAAACCAGTACATTGTATTTGTTCTGGGTCTGGTAGAAATTTCCTTCTGATGGGAGCAGCCTGATGCTTCCGTCCTCCATCTTCATGAGATACTGATAACTGTAATAACCTTGCTTCATGAAGAGACGTGCGTGATAGGTTTTCGTCATTTCATCATATTCCATCCGATATTCAGGGAGGAAACGGCCGTAGGTCCAATCTGCGTTCAGATAAACATCGCCCGGCAGTTTAGGAGCTTTCAGGGTAAAGTGAATCTGTGCATATTCGCAGGTGTTGTTGTTTTCTACGTTGTCGCTGTTGCGGATATAAAACGAACCTTTGGCTGCTTCATCGTAAACATAATTGGGGCGAGGGCTGTCAGTCATTATCTTTACCTGATAGTCGCTTCCATCCCAATCTATAGCGTCTATTCCCATGGTTGGATGATCTGTGTCCAGAAATTCAAACTTTCTGTATTCATTGCCCGCATCGAAAATCAGAGCTCTTACATGCTGCCAACTCATTTTGCCCGCACTCAGGTAATCGGGTTTAGGGTTGATGACAGCATTGTCCCATCTTCCGTTCTGAAGCACTACGATGTTCAGCTGGTTGGGATGAGTGATTCTCAGCTGGCTGTGATCCAGTTCCATTTTCAGTTGCTGATGGTCCTTCTGGATATCAATATCTGTTGTTGAAGTAGCTTCTAACTTCAGTTTAACCAATGGCTGAGGCTCTGTAATCATCCAGCAGGCTGTAAACATTTTACCTTCTTCCTCGTTTTCCGCATTGTCGTCATAAACAGTCAGTCTGTAGTTGCCGCTCATGGTAAGTTGGCAGTCGGCATTGGGAATTGCCAGATGATAATGGGTATAAGGATGATTGGTGTTGATGGATTGCTCTACATCTTCAATAATCTGGTTGCCGTTGAATCCTCTCATATAGTCGCTTTCAAAGAGCGAAGAAGTTACGTTCCAGTTTGCATCACAATGTTCAATCTTGTATCTGTATCGGTGATAATCGTGCGTCATATCGTCAAAATCGATGTGGATAGGTTCTCCGCCCAAAGACGATACTGGGAGCGATAGCCAGTTGGTTCCGCCGACCACCTGTAGGGTTCTGATGCGCTGGTTGAGTATTTCGTGCTGCTGCGCCCATGCAGGATGGGTAAACAGAAAGAGAAGGGAGATGATAGTGTATAATTGTTTCATATGGCTTCGTACGTATATATAAAAAAATAACTTGCAGTAGTCTTTTGATAAAGAACTAAATGCAAGCCTAAACAATCTAAATTAATACATGAAAACACTTTCGTAGTCGATAGGGGAATCGAACCCCTATGCCAAGATTGAGAATCTTGTATCCTAA
>OGFF01001386.1_pt1 | contig 26186 bp, 20 predicted proteins | sample 1570751 | NCBI WGS metagenome assembly OGFF01 (sample SAMEA2581951, study PRJEB24529) | metagenome | biome: Human gut stool | place: China | collected 2011 | reverse complement strand
CCTGCTCCCTCATGATCTTGTCGAGATCTTTCATTCCGCCTACAAACTCGCTGATCTTAGTCGACTTTACCACATAGTAACCAATTGCTACTGTAGGTATCATTCTTGAAAAAATACTGCCAACAACTATAGCCAATGTTCCAACCAACATATTGTCCCAAACATAAGGAATATATTAAACAATATAAACCGGCGTTTTATACAACCCTGCTTACTCAGTGTAAACTCAATTCATACCTGCACGATGTTGATGTCAGAGCAACAGAAATGTATGATACCCTAGTTAAGCAATTAGCAAAACAAGAAGGTGTTACAGAAAAACTCAAAGCAACCGATATGATGTTGTGGGTACAGAAAATGAATAGTATTCGTAATAGGGCAACAGAAATCGTAAATGCAGAGGTGATTTGTACCGTATAAACACAGCGACGGCAGGGAGTAATCCCTGCTGATTTTTCGATAGTACAAGAATGTTATAATTATATACATTTTAATTATAAATTTGCAAAGCTTTTTAAATTGACTTTTATTTTAAAATATGATAGTATGTTAGTATGTAAACTTACATACTAACATGCTATCATAGAAATGGTGGTGATTACTTGATTGTTGATGATTCTATGAAATTCTGTAATTTGCTTGCACAAATGATAAAAGAGGCAAATTTATCAAATGCCAAGTTTTACACTGCACTTGGCATAAAGAAACCTTATTTTTATGATATTTTAAGCGGTAAAGTTAATCCACCTCCTCCCGATAGACAAATTGCAATGCTTCGGTTATTGAAACCAAAGCCTGAAGAAATAGCGTTGTTTTTTGATTTGGCTGCACAGGAACGAAATGAAGTGCCTGCTGATATTGCGGAAGCACTTAAAGACAAAAAACTGCGCAAAAAATTAAGAAAAGATATAGATTACGAAGAATTATTAAAGAACGGAGATAGTAAAAATGAGCGATAATAAAAGAGAACAAGAGAGAACAGAACTTTACCGTACAATATGGGCGCTTGCAAATGAACTTAGAGGAAGTGTCGATGGTTGGGATTTTAAACAATATGTTTTAGGTATGCTGTTTTATAGATATATATCTGAAAACCTTACAACTTATCTCAACAAAGGCGAATGGGATGCTGGAAATACTGATTTCGATTATGCGAAAATCAGTGATGAAGAAGCTTTAAGCGTTAAAGATGATATGGTGCAAGAAAAAGGCTTCTTTATTTTGCCCAGCGAATTGTTTGGGAATTTATTAAACAGAATAAAAAAGGCTGATAAAGATGCAAAAGATCAAGCGGAAAAGAACGGCAAAGAAGTAGAAATTGCTGATTTGGATGAGAATTTAAACGAAATATTGCAAACGAACTTTAAAAACATTGAAGCGTCTGCTATCGGTAGTCCAAGCGAAGAAAACTTCAAAGGACTGTTTGACGATATAGATGTAAACAGTAATAAGCTCGGACCAACAGTTATTAAGAGAAACAAAAGACTTAAAAGATTAATTACTGTTATCGGGGATATGGATCTTGGTAATTATCAAGATAATTCCATTGACGCTTTTGGGGACACCTATGAATACTTAATGGGAATGTATGCTTCTAATGCCGGCAAAAGCGGTGGTGAATTTTTTACCCCACAAGAAGTATCTGAACTTCTGACAAAAATTTCACTTCTTGATAATAATGGTAAAATGAAAACAGAAGTAAACAAAGTATACGATCCTGCTGTGGGAAGCGGTTCGTTACTTTTGAAGTTTGCAAAAATTCTCGGTAAAGATAATGTTCGCAATGGATTCTTTGGTCAGGAAATTAACATTACAACTTATAACCTTTGCCGCATCAATATGTTCTTACACGACATAGGTTACGATAAATTCAGCATTGAACATGGCGACACTTTGACTGATCCTAAGCATTGGGACGAAGAACCGTTTGAAGCCATCGTTTCAAATCCGCCGTACTCGATTAAGTGGGAAGGCTCTGACAATGGAACACTGATAAACGATCCTCGTTTTTCTCCTGCCGGTGTATTGGCTCCTAAATCAAAAGCGGACTTTGCTTTTATTATGCATTGTCTTAGCTGGCTTGCTACAGACGGAGCGGCGGCTATTGTTTGCTTTCCCGGTATTATGTATCGTGGCGGTGCAGAACAGAAAATCAGAAAATATCTGATTGATAATAACTATATTGAATGTATCATTCAGCTGCCTGATAATCTTTTTTACGGAACAAGCATTGCGACTTGCATTATGGTTCTCAAAAAATCTAAAGTTGACAACCAAACTCTGTTTATTGATGCTTCAAAAGAATTTATCAAGTCTACCAACAGCAATAAATTGGGTGACGGGACTGCAAAAAATGAATCTAATAACATTCAGAATATATTAAACGCATATATCAACCGAAAGACTGAAAAGCATTTTACTGCTCTTGTGAAAAAGGAAGATATTGAAAATGCAGACTACAATCTTTCTGTATCAACTTATGTAGAAAGTGAAGATACAAAAGAAGTTATCGATATAGCTGTCCTCAATGAGCAAATATCTCAAATTGTTCAGCGTGAAAATACATTGCGTGCCGAAATTGATGCGATTATAGCTGAAATTGAGGTGACTAAATGAATTTAGCGACTAAAGTGTTAAACAAACCAATTGGGTCATATGTCGCTACACTACCATTTATTGACATAAAAAAATACTTTTATTCTGAGTATGAGACCCAAGACGATGAAGATATGATCGGTTTACAGAATGGCGATTTTGTAGAAATTGATGCCGGTAGAATCGCATTAAATTTTTACTGTAAAAAGTGTGAAGATTCGAGAACATTTATGTCTCCAGATAGATTGCATGCTCTTATTATTAATGAGAATCTTATTAGTATTGACGCTTTCTTGCAGTGTCCTGTATGTAAAACTGAAATTCAAGTTTGGTTTTTACTTGAAGTTAAGGACATGTTTACTGAAGAGCCAAAAGTAAAAATTTTAAAGAGAACTGAAAAGCTTTCAAAAAATGTAAGTGAATTACGAGAAAATTCATTCGGTATATATACTGACTTGCTTGAAAAAGCAATGAGAGCATCACGAGAAGGTTTTGGAGCTGGGGCTATAATATATTTGCGCAAAGTTTTTGAACAGGTGACAAGTGAAGTAGCTAAAGCTTCTGGAATTGCCACCACATTTGTTAATAAGAAAAACAAAGAACAAAGAAAAACTTTTAAAGACCTTTTGACAGAAGTGGATGAAAAATGTGCTATAATTCCTGTTGAATTTTCAAATAATGGTTATAAGTTATTTGGCAAGCTTAGCGATGTAGTGCATGGTGAATACGATGAGGAAATTGCATTGGAAAAATTCAGTGCATTTTATCGTCTTGTTACAGGGATTATCGAAAACATAAAGAGTAAAGAGGAATTTCAAAGTGCCCAGCAAGCGTTGGGATTGTCTGAAGGCGGTGATAAAAATGAATAAACTAGAACAACTTATAAATGATCTTTGTCCAGAGGGTGTAGAATATAAAACACTTGGAGAATTGGGAGCATTTTATAGTGGGCTTAGTGGAAAATCAAAAGACGATTTCAGCAATGGAAATGCGAAATTTATTACATATATGAATGTATTTTCGAAGCTGTCATTAAAAATAGATGTTGATGATAAAGTAAAAATAGGAGAAAACGAAAATCAAAACACTATACAATATGGGGATATTTTGTTTACAGGTTCTTCGGAAACTCTCGAAGAATGTGGTATGTCATCGGTTTTAACATCAATAACAGATGAAAAATTGTATTTGAATAGCTTTTGTTTTGGATTTAGATTTTATGATAAAAAGCTTATGTTGCCAGAGTTTTCTAAATATGTTTTCCGTTCAAGTGAGATTAGAAAGCAGATAAAAAGGACAGCCAGTGGTGTTACAAGATTCAATGTTTCTAAAAAGAAGATGGAAAAAGTAACAATCCCCCTTCCCCCTATACTGGTACAAGAAGAGATTGTTCGTATATTGGATAAATTTACGGAACTCACTGCGGAACTCACTGCGGAACTCACTGCGAGAAAACAGCAATATGAGTATTATAGAGATAATTTGTTTGTTTTTTCTGATAATGTTCTTTATAAACCATTACAAGAAATTGCAGATATCGGAACTGGAAGCAGTAATACAAATGAAGAATTAGAAATAGGAGAATATCCGTTTTTTGTGCGTTCACAAGAAGTGAGAAGAAAAGATAGTTATGAATTTGATGAGACTGCAATTATAACTTCTGGAGACGGAGTGGGTGTAGGTAAAATTTTTCATTATATAGAGGGTAAATATGCTTTACATCAAAGAGCATATCGCATTCACATTAACACCGATGATGTCATACCTAAATATTATTTTTATTATATGAAAAGTGCTTTTCTGTCTTATATTGAAAAAAATTCTTTTCATTCATCAGTGACTTCCATAAGAAGACCAATGCTTAACAATTTCCCTGTGCCAATTCCATATCCAGAAAACAAGGAAAAGTCACTTGCAGAACAACAGCGCATAGTTGATATTCTTGATCGATTCGATAAGCTTTGCAATGATATCAGTGAGGGATTACCTGCCGAAATTGAAGCAAGACAAAAGCAATATGAATATTACAGAGATAAGCTCTTAACTTTTAAGAAAAAGGAGGCGGCGGAAAATGAATAGCTTTGAAATTGTGGCAAGCTCTACTGAAAGTACGGTAGTGGCTGAATACACACCTGAAAAAAGAAAAAGCACCGACTATCAAAGCGAAGCGGAACTTGAAAAAGATTTTATAAATCGCCTTGTCAGTCAGGGTTACGAATACATTACTATAAAAAGCGAACAGGACTTAATTGACAACCTCCGTACACAGCTTGAAAAAATTAATAACTATACCTTTTTCGATAAAGAATGGAACGACTTTTACAGCAGTGTGATTTCCAATGGAAATGATGGTATTGTTGAGAAAACTCGCAAAATACAGGAAGATTATCTTCAAAACCTTACCCTTGATAACGGATATGTAAAAAACATCAAGCTGATCGACAAAACCAACATTCATAACAATCATTTGCAGGTAATAAACCAATACGAAGAAAATGAGGGTGAACGTAAAACTCGTTATGATGTAACGATTTTGGTAAACGGATTGCCATTGGTGCATATCGAGCTTAAAAAACGAGGGAATGCAATTCGAGAAGCATTTAATCAAATCAATAGATACCAGCGTGACAGCTTTTGGGCAGGTAGCGGATTGTATCAGTATGTACAGCTGTTTGTAATCTCCAATGGTACGCATACAAAGTATTATTCTAACACAACAAGATTTCAGCATATCAAAGATAATGCAGAGAAAAACACGGCAAAAAAGAAAAAGACTTCTAATAGCTTTGAATTCACAAGTTATTGGGCGGACGAAAAAAACCGTACCATCCCGGACCTTGTGGACTTTACAAAAACCTTTTTTGCAAAACATACGCTGCTTAATATTTTGACTCGTTACTGTGTATTTACCTCAGAGGATTTATTATTGGTAATGCGTCCTTATCAAATTGCGGCAACTGAAAAAATCCTAAACCGCATTATCGTTTCTACCAATCTCAAAAAAACCGGCAGAAAAGAGGCGGGCGGTTACATTTGGCATACCACTGGAAGCGGAAAGACTTTAACAAGTTTTAAAACTGCACAGCTTGCTCAAGGATTGAATTTCATTGACAAAGTATTGTTTGTTGTTGATAGAAAAGATCTTGACTATCAGACAATGAAAGAATATGACAGGTTTGAAAAAGGTGCTGCCAACAGCAACACCTCTACTAAAATTCTGCAAAAACAAATGGAAGATGATAATGCAAGGATCATCATCACAACTATTCAAAAGTTAGATAAATTCATATCTAAGAACAAAGAACATGAAGTTTATAAAAAACACATTGTTATGATTTTTGATGAATGCCACCGTTCTCAGTTCGGAGATATGCACAAGTCGATTACAAAGCACTTTAAGAATTATCATATTTTTGGGTTTACGGGCACGCCGATTTTTGCATCGAATTCTAACAGTTCCAATGCACCGAATATGCGCACTACGGCACAGGTTTTCGGAGGTGAACCGGACGAAAATGGGAACAAAGTAAGACCACTGCACGCATATACCATTGTAGATGCTATTCATGATGGAAATGTCTTGCCTTTTAGAATTGATTATATCAACACGATTAAAAACCCTGAAATTTTATATGACAAGCAAGTAAAAGCAATTGACCGTGAAAAAGCTTTGCTTGATCCTAAAAGAGTATCTGAGATTACACAATACATTCTTGAACATTTTGAGCAGAAAACTTATCGTAATCAAAGCCGTTCCTATTATGACCATAAAGTGATTACGAATGTAGAAAAAATGGCAAAGTCCAAGAATAATACGGTAACAGAGCAAAAAACAACTGCAAAAGTAAATGGTTTTAATTCAATTTTTGCAGTCGCATCTATTCCGGCAGCGATTGCATACTACAATGAATTTAAAAAGCAAATGGAAGAAACAGGTCATAAATTAAATATTGCTACGATATTCAGTTTTAATCCAAACGAAGAAGATCCGGATGATATCTTGCAAGATGAAAATTTTGACACAAGCGGTCTTGATCAGACTTCACGGGATTTTCTTGACAGTGCGATTGATGATTATAATAAGCTGTTTAATGTTAGCTATGATACATCTGCCGATAAATTTCCCAACTATTATAAAGATGTATCATTGAGAATGAAAAATCGTGAGATTGATTTACTCATCGTAGTCAATATGTTTCTAACGGGATTTGACGCTACTACTCTCAATACCTTATGGGTAGATAAGAATTTAAAAGATCATGGTTTAATACAAGCGTTTTCCCGTACCAATCGTATTTTGAACTCAGTTAAAACATTTGGAAACATTGTTTGTTTTAGAAACCTTGAAACAGCCACTAATAATGCCTTAGCGCTTTTGGGAGATAAAAACGCAAGAGGTATGGTTATTCTAAAAACTTACAATGAGTATATGAATGGCTATGAAGATGAGCACGGAAAACATATTGAAGGTTATAACGAGCTTGTAGCCAGACTGGTAAATGAATTTCCGATAAGCAGTCAAATCATTGGCGAGGATAACGAAAAAGAATTCATCAAACTGTTTGGTAGCATTTTGAAATTGAGAAATATTTTAAGGTGTTTCGATGATTTTGAAAGCGACAGTTCTGTATCCGTTAGAGATTTACAGGATTATCAAAGCATTTATATTGACTTATATCAAGATTATGCTAAAAAAAGCGATATTGAAAAAGAACGAATCAACGATGACATTGTCTTTGAAATTGAACTTATTAAGCAGGTCGAGGTCAATATAGATTATATCTTGATGCTCGTTGCCAAATATCACGAATCAAACTGTGAGGATAAAACGATTCTTGCTAATATTAATAAATCAATAGATGCAAGTGTTGAGCTGCGCAGCAAAAAAGCTTTAATTGAGGGATTTGTTGCCCAAATGACAGTAAAAACAGATGTTGAAAAGGACTGGAAAGACTTTGTTAAGAAGCAAAAAGAGGAGGAATTAGAAGCAATCATCAAAGATGAAAAACTAAAACACGATGAGGCTCAAAAATTTATAGAAAACTCTTTCAGAGATGGTGGAATAAAAACCACTGGAACTGATCTTGATAAAATATTACCGCCAATTTCAAGGTTTTCAAATGGCTCAAATAGGGCTTTGAAAAAACAAACTGTCATTGATAAGCTAAAAGACTTTTTTGAAAAATATTTCGGCTTAGTATAACACAAAATCCGCTACCAGTTAGAATTTGGTAGCGGATTTAACTATATAAAAATTAATTTAGAATTTACAATTTCTCTTGTTCTGTTGCAAACATTGTTCATTTGTGCAACCCATTCCATCTGATCTTTTGCCTTAAGTTCTTCTGTTATATTGTCGCTTTCTGCTAGTTGCTTTACGATTTGAAAAAACATATTTTCAGCCTGATTTTCAATATCGACAAGATAGTCATTTAGTTTCTCGCTTGTCAACAGGTTCATATAAATAATTTTGAACCGACCCCAAAAAGTTAGATCAAGAATCTAACGATTTGGAGGTTGGTTCATGGATCTTTACTCTGCAAAATTTGTATTGTTTTAAAAAAATAATTATAGCCTAACTTTTTGGGGGTACATCAGTTTTATGACTGCTATGTCACCTTCTGCAGAAAAGGTGTGGATTGATATATCCGTTGGATTCTAAAAACATTTTGCGAAATTAGCACCCTCTACTCGGAAGGAGTGTATTCTACGGCTAGTACTTACGGATATTTACTTAATCAACAAACTCTTGCTGATTACAATAGAGCGAGAGAGGGCAGATTATCGATATAGATACAAGTGTGGATAGGAATTATATTTACAATTTTAATATTTGTAGTTAAAATTAAAAAAAGCAAATAAATTATTTTTGAAAATCAACTTTCAGGACTATATCTTTTTAGAAGGGAAAGTCGTCAGGCGGTGAGTAAATGTATTATCGCATCAGGTCACCGCCTAGAGACACTGCTGACGATTACAAAAATAATAATAAGGAGCATAAAAAATGAATAATAAAAAAGATATGTCAACTGTGGTGTATCTTGTAGATACATCGTATGGATTGATGAGTAGACTTGAGAGCGGAAGTTATACAGATAGTGGTGAACCTACCCGTATATCAAATGACACTCATGTACTTAATGCTTACATAGTTTCGGCTGTGCTTGTACTTGTATGTGACGCTAAGACTATATGCAAAGATACATTACCAAATGTTAATAGAATATATTGTGAAATAAGTAATATAGCAGAAACAACTTTTTACCTTGAGGCTGCCGAAAGTATGAAAAAATGGCAACTTGAAAAAATGTATGAAGAAGCGTACAAAACGGTTCAGAACATTGTTGATTCTCTTGCGGAACTCCGCAAAACTATTTCAGAATGCCACTAAATAGCTGAACAAGTTATTTTGTCGGCATACAAAATTGTGTTGCAGTTCAGCAATATTGCAAATTGCCCTTTGTAATGTTGTTGACCTCAGACTGCAACTGTACATGCTTTGACTTATTGTCCCTTTTCCATTGTCAAAGTGGTACAGGCCGGGGTACCAAATGGTACCCCGGCAAATATATAATAAATTAAAGGAGAAAATCAATGAAAAAAATTGTAGCCATATCTATGATAGTGGTAATCGCAACAGCTGTGTATTTAAGTGGTTGCAACACAAATGAAAAACATGAAAGTTTTTCAGATGCTTCTAACAGAGTTACTTCTTCTGTATCATCTGATGTAAAAAATGATACAATTCCGCAAACAGCTGTCGAAAGTACAAATGCAGTAAGCAGTTCTTCTGAAAGCTCTGCCGGCAGTAAGGTAAGCGGAACAAAGTATAAACATCTTGTCGATTATTACAATTCCGATGAAATGAAAAGTGTGATTAACTCAGCTGATGACGCCTATAACAATGACATATACACTTTGCGTATTACGTGTGAAGGTAACAGTATTGTATATAACTTTCGCATGGTACAAACTTATGACGGCGATGCAAAGGATGAAATGAAATCCTATCTTGAAAAAGCAATGGACTCTATGAATACCTCACTTAAAAGCGTAGTTGACAGCATTAATGAGGTTGTGGAAGACGATTGCACGGTTATCGTACGATACAAAAATGGCGACGGAGAAGTTTTATCTGAAAAAGAGTTTAAATAACCGTAAAATTTAATTATCAAAAATAATATTGGGGTACCAATTGGTACCCCAATAAATATTTTGACAATTAATTAAATAAATAGTAAAATTATGTTGATGAATATTAAGTTAATATTAAGGGAGCAAAAAACATGAAAAAAATAATACAACCAATATCAATATTGTTGATCATAACGCTGTTATCTGTGATATGTATAATACCATATGCAGCGACTATCGTTAACGGTGGTAATTACGAATTTACGGTTGTGGATGCAACCAAGGTCCAAAAGTATGTTGTAGGTATGATTGACTTAACTGATGATGAGAAATTTCTTTACGATACTAATGGTGACAATGTGTTGACCGTTATTGATGCCACTAATATTCAGAAAATTATTGTTGGATCTCAATTCGATACATCAGAACCGTCATCTTTGACAGAAACTACCTCGGTTTACGGAACTGAAGCATCCACAGACAGTCCAAAGATGACAACAGAAAATATGGAGTTCACAGAAACAACGATATCGGATTTCTCCTCTGCTTGTACTGAAGTAACAACTGAATATACTGAAACTACTACAGAATGTGTTGAGGAAACAACAACTGTTGATGAACCATCGACAGAATCGACTGAAACAACTACGGAAGAAGTTACTGAACCTTCAACAGAAGAGTATACTGAGCAGATTACTGAACAGCCTACTACAGAGCCAAAACCAACTGTTCCGCCTAAAAGTGTGAAATTCAATAAGAATACAATAACACTTGGGGTAGGGGAGTCATATACTCTTATTACTACTATTGAAAATGGAGATATTTCGCAAGTAGAGTTTACTACAGATAATAGTGGGGTAATTACTGTAGACGATAAAGGCAAAATGACTGCTGTGGGCATTGGTGTCTCTACAATTACAGCAAAAACTTATAACGGACTTACAGCCAAATGTAAGGTTACTGTTAAAAAGCTTGCTAATAGCATAAAGCTTGATAAGACAAGTATTATACTTGGAGTCGGTGAACAGTATGATTTTTCAAGCTATGTGCCGAGCGGAACAGCAGCTTATTATCGTTCTTATTATTCAGATGATCCGAATATTGCTTTTGTTCAAAAAGCCGGAGGTTTGATGACCGCAAAAAAGGCAGGAACCACAACTGTGAGATGCAAAATGCCAAACGGTACGGAAGCAACCTGTAATGTAACGGTTAAGCCGCTTGCAACATCTCTTAAACTTAACGCAAGTGAAATTGTACTGTTCATAGGTCAAAGCTTTGACCTCAACAGCAGTATTCCGAAAGGTACAGCGGCATATTACAGACTTTACTCATCAAGCAATTCAAAGATTGCTACTGCTACACGAGCCGGCGGGCTGGTTAAAGGAATATCTACAGGTAAAACAACTGTAACTTGTACTCTAAATAATGGGAAAAAAGCTGTATGTAACATATACATAATGCCGCAGAGCAAGAAGATTTCAAATGTACCGTTGATTGGTCAGAGCAAATTGCCAACCGGTTGCGAAACTTGTAGTGCAACAATGTTACTTAAACACTATGGATACAATATTTCTGAAACAGCATTTGCAGATAAGTATCTGGTTACAAAACCCTTTGGTTATTCGAACGGCTCATACACAGGACCGGATCCGAATAGTGCCTTTGTTGGAACACCATACAGTTCCAACAGCTACGGAGCGTATGCACCGATTATGGCAAAATGTATGAATAAATACCTTTCAGACAAATCATACAAGGCTGTAGAAATCAGCGGGAAAAGTCTTGAATATCTTTCGGGTAAGTATGTTGCACAAGGTCAGCCGATTATGATTTGGGCAACAATTAATATGTCGCCGTCATTCAAAACAACCACTTGGAGAGTAAACTATACCGATGAAAACGCAAAATATAAACTCGGCAGTTACTATACTTGGATTGCCGGTGAACATTGTCTGTTGCTCACGGGATACGACAAAAATTATTACTATTTCAACGATCCTTGGACGAATGCTCGAACCCGCTACTCAAAAAGCGTTGTGAATTCACGCTATAATGAACTTGGCAAGCAAGCCATCGCTATGGTTAAGAAGTAATTTATTTATATAGCTTTAAAGGCAGGGTGCCATTAGGTATTCTGCCTATGTTTATGGAGAATTGTAAAAAGAACCGCCTTGTATTGTTGTACAAAGCGGTTCTTTAAAAAAATAAAACTAATTTTAACGGTTTTTCTTGTGCCCTCATCATATATTATGTAAAAAGCAATATCAATAAAGATCATCCAATATGTTTTGAATATTAAGAATATCAATGGCTTGTAGTCTGCCTAATTTGCGAAGATAGTCAGTTGGAGCTGAACGAATAAGCTTAGAGCAACGAACGGTAGTTTGCTTAGTTAGTCCGGCTTGCTTCCATAATTGAAGCTCATATTCACCTCTATAATTTTGTCTTGGAGGTTTAGATGTCATTTTTAATGATAAGATAACAGCTATATTATTTTCTAAAACAACAACCGGACGAAGTTTAAACTGTTGTGGGTCGTCCTCATAAACAACTCTTGTAAGCCATATCTCCCATTTTTAGGGTTCGTTGTACTCACTCCAGTCATCCTCCTCGTCATCATCTTTCGGCAAAACTAAATACCCATCCTCATTATGATAACCGATACAATCGTCATCTGAATACTTTAATTTTTTAGTAAAAAGATTATTAGCATGTGATTTAAAATAATCTGATATTTCATCGTTTGGAATAAGATTATTTTGTGTTTGGTTATACACTTTTTTCCAAGGTGTGCCGTCTTGATGAGTTAATTTAATGAGATAAGAGCCTGTATATTTTCCGTAGTCTCTCATTACTTTCAGAAGAATTTCTAACTCTTCTGTAGAAAAAATACTTTCTGAATAATCCTCATCGATTGAAGTAATGGGTTCCTTACCGCATACCCTGTATTTATCATAGACACTTCTTACAACAGGTCCGTACTGCCAAGCTTCAATTTTATCATTGAAAAGTGGTTTGCCTGTCATAGCAAAAGAATATCCTTGTGCAAAATATAAAAGCTTATTAAGTTTGAGATTAGTGATAAAGTCATCGCTTTGGTTATTATTAACGGTTACATTGATAAAAAAATCAGCAACATCAAAAACATTAGTCATAAAGATACTCCTTTCGTAATTGTAATTGTAATTACATATTATTGTTTATGCAGTTTATTTTTTGATTTACGCTTTTTCAACGCAGTGTCGTTCTTTTATTAATTCATCGGGTATGATTTTACGGTAAGTTCCGTCATAAACAGATTTCCAAGGACTACCATCAGAATGTGTTATGTCAATAAGCTGTGTCGCAGTTAAATCCTTGCAGCGTTTGATTGTATCATCTATACAGTAGAGTTTATCTAATCCGTTGCTTGAAAAAGAAATTCGTGACCGTAATGGAAGAGTAAACTCATCCGATAAGCGTGTCTCAATTTCTCTTCTTTCGTAGACCTTATAATGCTCATAAACATCTTTAACTACCGGTCCGTACTTAAAAGCGTATATTTCATCATCAAATAATCTTGCGTTTGTTTGGCATAGATATTCAGCGTAACATAAATACACTAATTTTTCTAGCTTTAAATGCGAGCATTTTACCTGAGTAAGTATATATTTTGCAACGCTGACGGAATCAAGTGTCTTATCTTTTAATATCAGAGCAATAAACTCTGATACATCGGAGATAAGTTTAATATCTTTGAAAAAGCTATCTGCTTCTATTACAGACTTCCACGAAGAAGAGGTTGTATCAATAAGGTGTGTTGCAATAGGTGTATCTTTACCGCAACTGTCAAGTATTTGCTTGCTTACATCTATAACTTTTTGTTTATCACTCTTACCTTCAATCGTGATATCTAAGGCGATTCGTATTCCTGACGAATATGAGCTGCTAATTATTACATAGTGTTTCATAACTTAATTAACCTCCTTCTGTTTTTTTCTCCCAGTTGATATATCCTTCTTTATATTTGGCGTGCGAAGCTATATTACTTTTCTCGTACTTTTTTTCCCAAACTTGCAATTCCCACGGAAAGAATTTATTATCATTTGCTTTAGAAATGTATATATGAGTTGCTTTGTATCCATTTTTTGAGGAGTCTATACATCGTAAGTGTGGATAATTGTTACTAACAATGTTGTACACATCATCATGTTCGAACTCTTCATCAAAAATTACTCTAACTCCGAATAAATCATTTATACATTTTTTTAATGGTATATCACCATCGTTGTGAAATTGACAATAGGTTGCTATCTTGTTATCTAATGAGTTTTTTGCTTTAGTTCTTACTCTTACTTCTGCATTTGATAATCTTAGATCTGAATATGCTAACTGCATAGGGTTTTCTGATAGATAGGCAAGATAATCTATCACATATTCATAGGTACTCTTATTTAAAAACATTTGCTTAACAGATGTTCTTTTTAAGTTTAATTGACTTTAAGTTTAATTGACCATTTATTTCTTTTGCGTATGAATCTTTACAAATTTCATTGTACAAACTCATCGTAAATTCAATGGCTTTACATAAATCTTCAATCATAACGGTATTCCTGTTGCTGAATGTTGTAGGATGTTGTTGAACATTGCTAAAAAATAGTGCTTTTGTGAATTGCATAAACACTAATAAACATCTCTCCACTATTATTATACACGAATTTAGAATGAAGTACAACATATTGAGTGAAATTTTTCAAGTAGTTAGGGTACCAATTGGTACCCTAACTGCTTGAAAACAAAAAATATTCTGCTATAATGTAGGCAAATGTAAATGCTATTTTAATAATTTGCTGGTATTCTGAATACGGAATTTGCTTTCTTGTTGTATATCAGCAGAATAGTAACATAAGGTACCATTTGGTATTCTGAAAACGGCAAATCAAACAAACTGATTGTATAACTGTACAATATATCGATATAATTATCTATTGTCAACATAAAATTGAAGGATTATTTGTGCACTCTTACAAATTTAAAAATATTTTTTTAAATTTGTGCTTTTTCGACTATATATATTATAGAGAATAAAAATTCTTCAATAAATTCAAAAGCTATAAAAGGAGCGAAGAAATATGAAAATGACTAACAACATTAAGAGAACAATGACAATTGCAATTGCAGCGGCAATGATTACAGCAACAGCAATGCTTTCGGGTTGCGGTTGTGACGATAGTAATGCAATAAATAAGACTGCAACAACAGTTCAGACTACAAGCGTAGAAGAAACAACAGTTTCTGAAACAGCACCGACTCTTTCTGAAACAGATAAAGCAATTACCGATGCAGGACTCAAAGTAGGTGCTGACGGCAAAATTACTGATAAGAATGGCAAAGAAGTGAAAGTTGATAAGGACGGTAAGGTTGAGGTTAAAAACGAAAAGGGTGAAACCGTCAAGGTAGATTCTTCTGAAGTGAAAAAGGCAAATCAGAACAAGGTAAAGGTTGACAGCTATCCTACAAACTCATCTTCTCAGAAGAAGGACACAAGTACATCAGGCAAGAATAACAATTCTTCCTCAAAGTCAAATACTTCAAAATCTGACAGCAAAAAGGACACTTCATCTAAGAGCGAAAGCTCAAAGCAGGAGAGTTCAAAATCTGAATCCTCCAAAACACCGCAGAGCAGTTCATCAAGTTCAAAACCTGACTCATCTAAGAATGAATCTTCAAAGCCGACTCCTAAGCCTCAGCATACACACAGTTGGACAAACATTACCAAAAAGGTAAAAGTTGTTGACAAGAAAGCATATACCTACGAGGAACCAGTGTATGAAGAACACGACAGAACTATTTGCAATGACTGCGGAACAGATGTTACTGACTTATCAAGCTCAGAGTTTGGTAAACACTTTGCCAATCATCTTGAAAATGGTGGCAAAGGTTCATATCGTAATGAATGGGTTAATGTACAGGTAGGTACTAAAACAATTACTGTTCCTGAACAGTCGCATTATGAAAATAAAGTGATTGGTCGTAAGTGCTCTTCTTGCGGAAAAACTGAAATGTATTAAAATAAATTTTCAAATTACAGGGTACCGAACGGTACCCTGTTTTTTGTACTAAAAACATATGACAGCGGAGTCTTTAATGGCTCCGCTTTTTTGCGTTGTTATATGATGATGAATAAAATAATGAATAATATTTACACAGAGCAACAAAAAATATAAAAATTAGTAAAATAGTTTGCTATAATGGTTATAGGAATGAATAAAACGATGAATATTGTAACAAAAAGGGGGCTATAGTCCAATGTTTTATTATCAGTCGTATTAAGCGAATTGCTTGATACAATCGTGTATGCTACGATAAACAGCAAAAATTTTATAAAGGAGAACGCCCATGAGGAAATTCTTTAAAAAGCTTATGGCTGTAGGATTGTCTGTGGTGACGCTTGTGTCCGGTATGTCAATATCAATGGGCTCAGCGGCGGCTGCTACAGCATCCACAACAACCGGTCAATGGGTAACTACTATGGTATCCAGAAGTACTAACTTTACGTTGCCGGGAATACCTGCGTCAGAAACATGTAAATTTACCATAAATGGTGATGAAGGTTTTTGTATTAATGCAGATAAACTGACTCCATCAGGTAAAGACAAGTATAAATATACATATGTGGATCCTAAGTCATCTAAATATGGAATGATGCGAAAGGCTGTGTATCTCTATCTCAATAAGAATTTGAAAACTACAATTTCAAATGTAATGAAGAAGCAGGGATTCGCAGCTCCGACAGCAAATACCACCTTCGTAATGATGCATTTTTTGCTTAGTTACATTAACGAAGGCGGAAATGAAAAGGGCTTGAGTAGTGATCCGCAGGGAATTAAATATAAGATGCAGGAATATTATCCTTGTATTCCGGCGATTTATAAGGAACTCAAGGCTAATAAAACGGCATTGCCGTCTGCAAATGATTTTCTTTGCTATCTCGTAACACCGCAGAGTGATACTTATCAAACTCTCTTTATGGTGGCAAAGAACACACTCGTTATCAAAAAGGTTGATTCTGTGTCAGGCAAAGGTCTCTCAGGTGCTACTTTTTCGGTAACATACACTCCGGATGGAAAAAATAGTGTTGGTAGCACAAAATCTATGGGTTCTTATACGACCGGTAGTGGCGGTACAGCTAAGGTTTGTTTACCTCCGGGTAATTATGTTATTAAAGAAACTAAACCACCTAAAAATTATTCGCTGAATTCTGTATCACAGACAGCTAATTTCACAGGAAAAGGTACAATAACAAGAACCTTTAAGAATGACAGGCTCATTAAGATTCAGTTACAGAAAACATCTGCAAACCCTGAATTAACAAAAGGCAACAGTTGCTACAGCCTTGCCGGAGCAGAGTATAGTATCTATACCAATAAATCATGTTCTAAAGGCAGCTATTTTGGCTTAATCAGAACGGATGCCAATGGCTTAGGCATGTACGGTGCCGGTCTTGATTCAAAGGGCAATCATGTAGGTTCTGATGTTGCTAATAAGACCTATTATGCTAAGGAAACCAAAGCTCCAAAGGGCTATAAGCTGGATACCACAGTTTATACCTTCAAGGATTCCGGCAAGAAAACTGTTGACGGCGTATCAATTTACAGCTTTACTTGTTCTGATAAGCCTGCAAACGATCCTGTGACTGTTCTTCTTAAAAAGCAAGACGCAAAAACAGGACAGGCTACAACAAGACTTGCCGGAGCGGAATTTGCTCTCAAATATTACGCTGGCACTTACAAGACAGAAGAAGAACTGAAAGATATCAAAGCTACTCGTTCATGGGTGATTAAAACAGATGAAAATGGTAGGGCAAGTTTAACTAAAGATTACCTTGTATCTGGTGATGATTTCTATTATGCAACTGATTCCGGACGACCTGCATTGCCTCTTGGCACATTAACCATTCAGGTGACTAGTTCACTAAAAGTGTACCGTTGTATGAGTCAAAACTAATTATACATAAAGGAGTATGTCGAATTATTAATAGTTATGTTACGAGTCAATAGGCTCTTTTTTTATACCCAAATTTAGGTCGTAAAAGGCTAATAACAGGTGATTTGTACAAATACAAGTATTTTATATTGTCAGAGTTCACAAAAATAAAACAACTTTCAAAAATATATTTACAACTTCGAATAATGTGATATATAATAACATCATTCGAATAAAATATATGCTAAACCAATAACATATTCGCCGTATAAACAAAGCGAGGTGATAAAAACAATTTTTAGTAAAAATTAAAATGAGGTGATAGTTGTAATTTAATTGCGGAAACTGACAACAAGATTTAGATTTAAGGAGGAAAGTATGAATAAAAAATTAAAAAAACTTGTTTCAGGAACATCGGTAACTTTATGTGCATTGATTGCATTTTCATTGCCGACACAAGTGTTTGCACAAAATCTGCCGATAAATACAGAAGTTAAAACTCAAATTCCGAATGAAGAACAATCTTCTGATGAATACAAAACCGGAAACATTCTTTCAGAAATCAAAGACGAGAGAGATGAATATTCAAAGCAGTTCCGTTTGGATGATGGCACTACAATGGCTGTAAGTTATCAGGAGCCTATCCATTACAAAAATGCGGCAGGAGAATGGGTTGATTATGATAACAGCTTGAAAAATGAAACCGTAAATTCAGCATCCCCTGATGAAGTTACAGAGGAATATACTAATAAAAAGAGCGATTTTAAGGTTAATTATTCTAAAAAATCCAAAGAGAACTCTATGGTTAAAATCAAGGACGATAACCAAAAAATCAGTTGGGGATATAAGGATACAAATAAAGTAAAGTCAACTATAGTAAACAATGATGAAAAGCTGACAGGTAATGACAAATTTACAACATTAAAAAACCTTACATCTGAAATTACATACGAAAACATTTATGATGATGTAGATGTTCAGTATTTTACAACCACAACAGGTGTAAAAGAAAATATTATATTAAAGAATAAGAATGCAAGGAGCGATTTTTATATTCAGTATAAATTTAATAATCTTACTGCAAAATCTGTAGATGACAAAACAGTAGAATTATTGAATTCTAAAGGTGACGCTGTGTATAAAATTGAAGCACCTTTTATGTTTGATAATGACGGCAAAACAAGTACGGACTTAACATTATCAATAACAGAACAGAAGAAAAATAAGATTACGCTCAAAGTTTCTGCAGATAAAAAGTTCCTTTCGGATTGTAGTTATCCTGTAACTATTGATCCGCAATTTACTACAAGTCAAAACTGGCAGAAATCTCAGTGTACATATGTTGATTCATCAAAGCCGTCAACTTGTTTCGGCTATGGCAGTACCAGTGGCTATACAGGTACTGTTAATGTCGGAACATGGGGTAACGGAATGTACCGTACATATTTTAAAATGAATTCATTGCCAACGCTTAATAAAGGTGATATGGTAGTAGAAGCACATCTGAATTTACATTTGATAAATAATGATTTTTATCAGGATATGAATATTGGTGCGTATTCACCGAACGCTTCTTGGTCACAGGATAAATTAACATGGAAAAATCAGCCGTCATACAATTCAAATGTTGTTGATTACGAAACATTTACTAAAAATGAATCAGAGGCTTGGCATAGTTGGAATGTAACTTCTTGTGTTAAGCGTTGGTATAACGGCGAAGCAAATAACGGCATTATGTTAAAATCACTTGATGAAAGTAACGAAATGCAGTGTGCTGAGTTCTATTCATCTAACTATCCATCAACATCAACTCCTCGTCCGTTATTTACTATTGTTTACAGAAACAACAAAGGTCTTGAAGATTATTGGACATATTCAAGTTTTTCTGTTGGTTCAGCCGGAACAGCATATGTAAACGATTATTCAGGTAATTTGACATTTGTAACTTCTGATGCATCAACAGCAAGCGGATATGCTCCTGCGTCGGTACAGCATGTATATAACGGATATATGGCAGGAGATAAGTATTCAAAAACTACACCGTATGTCGGTCGAGGTTGGCGACTTAATATACAACAAACATTGTTACCGTCAAGTGAATATGGTTTAACAGGTACAAGTAAGGATAATTATCCATATGTATATACTGATGAAGACGGTACAGAACATTACTTTTACAAGAAAACTGAAAATGGGAAAACGAAATATCTTGATGAAGACGGCTTAAAGCTTGAACTTACTACATCAGGTAGTGGAAGTAGCAAGTATGCTATTAAAGATGAGAAAGATAATTATATTTACTTTAATACCAAAGGTCTTCTTACAAGTACAAAAGATTCCAATGGTAATAAAACGACAATAAATTATGCTTCAGACGGTACTACAATAAATTCTGTTACAGACGGAAGTAATAAGAAAATATTACTTCAGCAGACAGCAGGAAGTGATACTAAATATATTAGATATACGGTTGATCCGGCAGGAAGAAAAACTGAATTTAGAGATAGTAGCGGTCTTTTATATCAAATCAATAAACCTGACGGTAGTCAAATAAAACTTACATACGACAATGACAAAGCGTTGAAATCAATTACAGATATCGACGGATACAAAGTAGTGTTTGAGTACACAAGTACAGCATCGGGCAAGAAAGTATCTGCAATTCAGGAATATGGCAAAGACGGCACGGCAGGTCAGAAAATTACATTTGACCGTACAAAGTATAATACAACGGTTAAAAAGACATACGGTGCGGATGGAATCGCAAACACGGATGACGATTTAACTTCAACATATCAGTTTGATGAGTTTGGTAGAACAATCTCCATAAAAAGCGAGACAAAAACAAGAGATTTAGGTGCGTCTGTTTATACTTACACAGACGGCGTAAAGAATTCTGCTGCAGACAATATCAAAATGTTAAATAAGGTTAACTCAAACTATTCAACAGGTTCAAATTCAGTTAACCTTATTTCAAATTCCAATATGGAAACTGATTCTTCTTGGACAGCCGGTGCTTGGGGTGGATCAAATACATTTAATGAAGAGTATTCTACATCACAGCATTATTTTGGAACAAAATCTCTTGCAATTTCTGTATCAAAATATGAAGGAACATCAAGAGGAAGAGTGTATCAGGATATCAGCAACACAGTTTTAGAGCCGGGAAAAACTTACACACTTTCAGGTTATATAAAAACAGTCGGTGTTGTAAACGGTTCGTCTGATAATGCAGGTGCGTTTATCTGTGCTGAATCTCATAATTCTGACGGCACATTTACACCTTCATATTCTGATTTTGTAGTTGGAAATACCGATTCAGCTGTAGATAACGGTTGGCAAAGAGTTAGTACAACTTTTAAAGTGCCTGAAAATTCCAGCAAAACACGAATAAACCTTGCTTTAAAGCAGTCAACAGGTACAGTGTATTTTGATGGAATTCAGCTTGAATCCTACACAGTAGCAAATAACTACAATATGCTTGAAAATTCAGGATTTGAAAAGTATTCGTCAAACGGATTGCCAACATCATGGTATGACGGATATTCTACGCTGAATAATGCAATTGATTGTAAAAGCGAAGCACATCAACAAGGAAAATATTCTTTTCGTATAAAAGGTGAAGCCGGCAAAGTAAAAAGTATCTGTCAGAATGTAAATATTACAGGAAAAGAAGAAGATACATATATTGTCAGCGGTTGGGCATATGCAAATGCTGTTCCAAAGAATGAGGATGATACGAGGAAGTTTAAAATTTCCGTAAAAATCACTTATTCGGATAAATCCACAAAGTACAAAACACCTGCACCGTTTAATTACTCGATTTCAGGTTGGCAATACACATCAGCAGCTTTTAATTTGAGTGACGGAACAAATAAAGTGAAAACTCCTAAAACCATAACAATATATCTCAGTTATCAAAATCAGGAAAATTATGCGTATTTTGATAATATTTGTCTTGTAAAAGACAACGCAATGAGTTATACTTATGATAAAGACGGAAAAGTTATCAGTGTAGTTGATAATTCTAAAAAGCAGTCAACTATGGAATATAAAAATTCCGACTTAACAAAAAATATTGATGCTAAAGGCTACGCTTATGAGTACACATATGACGATAATCATAATGTAACTAAAATCGAAAGCCAAACACATATGAATTATAACTACACTTACAGTACGAAAGGCTTGGCTACATCACTTGAAGTAAAGTGTTACTCTAAAGTAACAGATGTAGGTATATTAAAAAGTGAAGTTACTTATGATTCAAACGGCTTGCTTTCAAGTGCAACCGATCAGGATGGCAACAGGGTTGAGTATAAGTATGACGGTAACAAAGGTACCCTCACGCAGACAACAGATAAGCTTGACAGTAAAAATCCTGTTGTAACAGACTATACTTATGACAGCAATACCAATCAAATTAAGTCGGTTAAGCAGTCCGACAGTAATGGCAACGAGTATTCAATTGCATACTCTTATTCATCAAAATCAAAGTTACTTGAAAAAATTTCTCGTGACGGAACTGATTATTCAATTCAGTACGATGAATTTGGCAATAAGATTGATTCAAAGGTTGGTTCACAGTCACTTGCAAGCTATTCTTACGGTGCAAACAACAGACCTCTTTTAAGTTTAACTTACGGTACAGGTCAAAATGTAAGTTATGCTTATGATGAATTTGGTAATGTAAAAACAAGAAAGTATAACGGCAAAACCGCATTTAATTGGTATTCCGACCGTGGCGGTAATATAATTCGTGAAAACGATTATCTTAATAAACGCTTGACTGATTTCACATACGATACAACAGGCAGACTTGTTCGTCAGACTGTTGCTGACTCATCTGTAACAGGAAGTTCCAACAAGCTCTTGTTCGGCTTTGAGTACTCATATGACCTTAATAATAACATTACACAGGTTGTTACAAAGACAACGGATAAAACTGTAAAGAACAAGTTCACATTTGGAAAAGATAACCTGCTCAAAACTTTCGCATTGAGCACAGGCAAAAAGGTCGATTATACTTATGACGGACTTAACCGCCTTACAAAAACATCATTGACTACTTCTGCTGACAAACCTATTGATACAACATACACTTACTTTGCGAGTAAGCGTGGTTCGGATTATACAACTACAAAGTTGAAATCCGAAACTATCAACGGTGAGAAGTATGAGTATAAGTATGATGCACACAGTAATATTACCGATGTTACCAAAGACGGAGTTTTACAGTATCATTACGGTTACGATATGATGAATCAGCTTGTTAGCGTAGATGATAAGCTGAACGGCAAAGTTTATAACTACACTTACGATGCCGGCGGTAACCTTATATCCGAAACTGTTACCGATTCAAACGGTACAACAAGCAATGCGTATGAATACAACAATTCAAATTGGGGAGATGTTCTCACATCATATAACGGTCAGAACATAACCTACGATGAAATCGGCAATCCGCTTACATATCGTGACGGAATGTCAATGACATGGAAAAACGGCAGACAGCTTGCAACACTCACAAATGGTGATACAAGCATAAGCTATGGCTATGACAGCGGTAGTGTTCGTACAACTAAAACCGTAAACGGAGTAAAATACACATATGCTTATCTTAACGGACAGCTTATGTATGAAACTCGTGGCGACGCAAAGTTCTATTATTCCTACGATGCAAACGGAATTTTGTATAATGTCAGATACACTTTGACTGACGGCGGTACCGAGTATTCCTACTACTACACCCACAATTCCCGTGGTGATATTATCGGGATTTACAATGGTGCAGGCGAACTCAAAGCACATTATGAATATGACGCTTGGGGTAATGTGATTTCTATAACCGATAATAACGGAAATGCAATTACAAACCCGAACCATATCGGTAATTTGAATCCGTTCCGTTACAGAGGTTATTATCAGGACACAGAAACAGGTCTTTACTACCTGATGAGCCGTTACTACGACGCCGTAACCCACCGCTTTATCAACGCCGACGGTTATTTCCAGTCAGGCGGAAGCATTTTAGATGCTAATACTTTTGCATATTGTAAAAATAACCCAATAATGTATATGGATAAATATGGGGATAAATCAGTTTATGATTTGCAAGAAGATATGATGAACAATCCGCATAGCTGTGATTACGACATAATATATTTAACCAAACTTATGAAGCAGGGTTATGGCTATAAAGAAGATATACCTGATTGGAAACTTAAAAGCGATGGAATAATTACTACTGTTGGCGAGGGAGCAATTAGTTCAGGTTTAGATTACTCAAATCAGCTTTTTACGCGCAAAACAAATTTTTTAACCCAAAAAATTTCTTCAGATTTACTGTATTGTTCCAATGTGTATTCAGCTCATCAGATAGCGTATAGTTTGTCTAGCCAGATTACTTCTGATATAACATCAGGAAACCAGTGGGATAAAATTGGTTATGACATAGCGGCAGATGTTTGGTGTACAGGGGGATCTGTTGCACTTTCAACAGCAGTGGGCACATTTATCGGTGGTCCTGTAGGTACTCTTGTAGGATTTGCTGTAGGTTCTGCTTTTTCCATACTAGTTGATGGAATTGAATGGAACGGAAAAACAGGAAGAGAACATATAAAATCTTGGTATTAAAAGGTAGCATAGATGATTATGAATATTGATATTAAAACATATAGCTATAGCAAAATTAAAACATTTGTGAATCTCAGATATTTATCAATGCGAATTCCTGACTTAATATTTAAAATGTTAAGCTATTTTGCATACAACTTTTTAATGGTATCAGTTATAACACTTCAAATTTTTACAATGCAAGCTCACCCACTTGAAGGCTTTTCATTTTTTGATGACCGTGTAGTACCATTTCTTATAACTGCAGGAATTTTGTCTTGTATTATGTCAATTGTAACTGTATTTGTGTATCATTACAAAACAAAATGGAGTGTAATACTAAATAGTGCTATAACTTACTTTTATGTTTCTATAATATTATTTTTGCTTTCGTGTTTTTTTGCGTTTGAGTTTACTGCTTTTAATGCGATATATGCTATATTTAAGATTGCAATATATGTTCTTTGTTATTTTATCTATGTAAAGTATTTGTTTGAAAAAAAGTTGCCAAAAATTGAGGAGATAGTTCACAATGGAAGATCGTTTCCTGCAGGAATGATAGCAGGTGCTCTTACCATTGCTATAAAGCCTGTTATTAGCCTTTTAGGTCAAAATGGTGGTCTTAGCACAGCTACATTTAATGACTTTATTGCATTTTTTGAGTATTTAATTGCAGTTTGCCTAATTGTTAACATGGTTGATGCCTTTGTCAAGGCTTACTACGCAAAAATATATAACATCAATTAACTTATTAAGATACTTTTTATAACAAGATAGGGTAGAATATTTGCTGAAAGGAGGCTCGAAAGAGCCTCCTTTTAATGCTTGAATAGAATACAAGCAAAATTCAAAACATTATATATGACAGACTGTTCTGTACGATGAAAATGTTCGATAGAAAACGCATAAAATAGCAACAAAATGGTTTGACTAATATATAATATTGTGTTAAAATTATGCGAAAAGGGGGGGTGACAGCCCTATGGAGCAATATATGCCGATAGTGTGGATAGGCTTTGCAATATTCATGTTGCTTTGCGAAGGCTTTACAACGCAGCTTGTGTCAATATGGTTCGTTCTCGGCTCGGTTTGTGCCGCAATAACAACTATATTCACAAGCGACATAACAATCCAGTCAGCGGTGTTCCTTGTTGTGTCACTTGTTTCGCTGATTGTGACACGACCGCTTGTAAAACGCTTTAAAAGGCGTAACAAAACAACGGGAACAAACGCAGACCGCCACATCGGTCAAGTCGGTTTTATGCTCACAGATTTATTAGAAAATTTATAATAATCAATAACAATTACTTATTTAATATTTTTAACATCTGAGCTATAGGGCTCTTTTTTTATGCCTAAAATTTGGCGGCAGGGTAGTTGCAACAGGCAATATATATAAATATCGGAGGTTGGTGTTGGTGAAACTTACAAAAATAAAATAACTCATAAAAATATATCTACAACTTTGCACAATGTGATATATAATAACAATAACATACAAAATGTAGTGAAGTAGTGCTTGAAAACAGTGAACAATTACCAAATAATTTATAAATGAAAGGAGGATAGTTTAAAGCTAAAAAAGCAACCACAGTGGAAACTTTTATTAAACTTATCAACAAATCAAAAAACAGGAGGCTAGAGTATGAACGGAAAAATAAAGAAAATGTTATCGGCAGTTTCAATAACATTATGTGCAACGGTTGGATTGTCGTTGCCTGTTGATGTTGTAGCGGCTACACTGCCAAAGTCGGAAACTCAATATTCATCATTCGATAATGTTGTCGGAGAAAATCCCGAAGAGAGCAAAATTGACAAAGAACTAACAGGCGAAAGAACGGAAAATTCAAAAGAATTTTTGCTTGAAGACGGAACAA